>Ga0073934_10011148_pt1 | contig 10968 bp, 10 predicted proteins | sample LarsenN4metaG_FD_76834 | JGI IMG/M metagenome (GOLD analysis project Ga0073934, IMG submission 76834) | Hot spring sediment bacterial and archeal communities from British Columbia, Canada, to study Microbial Dark Matter (Phase II) - Larsen... ...
AAGCCTACGCCAACCGGGTCGTGCCGGAGGCGCGCGGCGAGGCCGAACGCATCCTGCAAGCCGCCCAGGGTTATCGCGACAAGGTGATCGCCGAGGCCAAGGGCGAGGCCGACCGCTTCCTGAAGGTGCTCGGCGAGTATCAGAAGGCGCCGGACGTCACCCGCCGCCGCATCTTCATCGACACCATGCAGCAGGTCCTGTCGGACACCGATAAGATCATCATTGATGAGAAGAATGGACCGGGCGTGGTGCCGTATCTGCCGCTCACCGAGCTGCAGAAACGCACGCCGGCGCCGGACGATCAGGACGGAGGGCAGCAGCAATGAGGCGCACCGGCCTGACCCTCGTGCTTGTGCTTCTCGGCGTCGTCGCGATTGCCGCCTATCTCACCCTGTTCACCGTGCACCAGACCCAGCAGGCGCTCGTGCTTGAGTTCGGCAAGCCGAAGCGGCTCATCAAGGAGCCTGGCCTGAACTGGAAGATCCCGTTCATTCAGAACGTCGAGTTCTTCGACAAGCGGCTGCTCGATCTCGACTCCGCGCCGCAGGAGGTGATCGCCTCCGACCAGAAGCGGCTTGTCGTCGATGCCTTCGCCCGCTGGCGGATCAGCGACCCGCTTCTGTTCTATCAGTCGGTGGGCGACGAGCGTGGCGCACGCCTGCGACTGGGCGCCTTCCTCGAAGCGGCGCTCAGGCGCGTGCTTGGCGCCTCCAGTTTCGAGGCCGTGGTGCGCGACAAGCGGCACGCGCTGATGCAGGACATCACTCAGCAGGTGAACTCCGAGGCCAAGGGACTTGGCATTACCGTCGCCGATGTGCGCATCAAGCGCGCCGACCTGCCGGAGGCCAACAGCCAGGCCATCTATCGCCGCATGCAGACGGAACGGCAGCGGCAGGCCGCCGAAATCAGGGCGCAAGGCGAGGAAGCTTCGCGGCGTATCCGCGCCACCGCCGACCGCCAGGTCACCGTGCTTAAGGCCGAGGCGACTGGCGAGTCGGAGCGCATTCGCGGCGCTGGCGACGCCGAGAAGAACCGCATCTTCGCCGAGGCCTTCTCCCAGGACCCTGACTTCTTCGCCTTCTACCGCTCCATGCAGGCCTATGAAGGCGCGCTAAAGGCGAGCGACACGCGGCTCTTGCTCAGCCCGGATTCGCAGTTCTTCCAATATTTCGGCAGCGCTTCTGGACAAGGCGCCGCGGCACCCCCTGTCGCGCCCGTCAAGCCCGAAGAGACGCCTGGAGGGACACCCGAAGCGCCTGCGGGGAGCGACCTCCTGGAGCAAGGCGCAACCGGCGAGGTTTCGCCGCAACCCGACATCTCGGCGGATGAGGGCCTGCCCGCCGCGCAAGCGCCATAGGCGAATGTCCCTGGCGCATGTCGAATGAGCCGCTGGCGCTATGAGCAATCTTGCCGTTGCCATAGGGCTCGTTCTCGTTATCGAAGGCTCGCTCTGGGCGCTGGCGCCGGGGCTTGGCCGGAAATTTCTCGAGGCAACCGCCGAGATGCCCGAATCTTCCTTGCGCCTAGCGGGGGCAGTCGCGGCTGCGTCCGGCGTGTTGCTGATCTGGCTGGTTCGCGGCTAGAGAACGGACGCGCGGCAACGAGGGCTATGCTTTCCACCGCCGATTTCCGCTAAGATGGCGGCAAATCAGTTCCGAGCGAGGCGATGCGACCGATACTAGCGAACGGCACTTTGGCCCAAATCTTTGCACGCGCGCGGCCGAACCCGCGAGCCAGCGCGATTTTGACTGCGCTCGGCCTGGCTTTTGCCTTAACCCCGGTCTTCTTCGTCCCGGGCCTGGCGCGCGGGCCGGAATCGGTCGCCGATATTGCCGAGGGACTCCAAGAGTCCGTCGTCAATGTTTCCACAACGCAGACGCTCAAGGGCACTGCCGATGCCACGCCAAACGGAACTGGTCCCAAAGGCTCGCCCTTCGAAGAGTTCTTCGATGATTTCTTCGATGAAGAGGACAACAACGGCGCGCCGCGCAAAGTCAGCTCGCTCGGCTCTGGCTTCGTCGTCGATCCCTCGGGGCTTATCGTTACCAACAACCACGTGATCGAGGGTGCCGACGAGATCATCATCAACTTCACTGACGGTACCAAGCTGAAGGTTGAAAAGATTCTCGGCCACGACCCGAAAACCGATCTTGCCTTGCTCAAGGTCGCGCCAAAGAAGCCGCTGAAGGCCGTGACCTTCGGCGACTCCTCCAGGATGCGGGTTGGCGATTGGGTGATGGCGATCGGCAACCCGTTCGGTCTTGGCGGCAGCGTCACGGTCGGCATCATTTCCGCCACCAAACGGGACATCAATGCCGGCCCTTACGACGATTTCCTCCAGACCGATGCCGCGATCAATCGCGGCAATTCCGGCGGTCCGCTGTTCAACATGCAGGGCGAGGTGATCGGCGTGAACACGGCGATCATCTCGCCGACCGGCGGCTCGATCGGCATCGGCTTCGCGGTGCCCTCCAACAGCGCCGTGCCGGTGCTCGAGCAGCTCAAGCAATATGGCGAGACTCGCCGCGGCTGGCTTGGCGTGCATGTGCAGAACGTGACCGAGGACGTCGCCGCGAGCCTCGGGCTGCAAGAGCCGAAGGGTGCGCTTGTCGCCAAGGTCTCTCCCGACAGCCCGGCCGCGGCTGCGGGCATTGAGCCTTCCGACGTGATCGTCAAATTCGATGGACAGGCCATCGAGAATATGCGCGGGCTGCCGCGCGCCGTCGCCGCCACGCCCATCGGCAAATCCGTCTCGGTCGAGCTGTTGCGCAAGGGCAAGCCTATGGCCTTCAACGTGACCGTCGGGCGTCTCCCGGAAGACGAGGACGTCGAAGATGCGGTAAAGACCGAGGAAGAGCCTTTGCCGGAGCCGGAACAGGAGGATCTGCTCGGCCTTTCAATTTCCCCGCTGACCGACGAACTCCGCGAGCGTTTCGGCATCGGCAGATCGGTGGAGGGTGTCGTCATCACCAATGTCAGGCCGAACAGCCCGGCAGCGCAGAAAGACGTGAAGCCTGGCGACGTTATCGTCGAGGTGACCCAGGAAAAGGTAAAACAGCCGCAAGACGTGATGGCGCGGTTGGAAGCGGTAAAGAAAACCGGCCGGCGCTCGGTGCTGCTTCTGCTCTCCGACGCCAAAGGCGAACTCAGATTCGTTGCCGTGCCGACGAGCTAGGCTCGTCCATGATGCAACAAGCCAAAACCGTCGTTATTCTCGATCCTGATTGGCCGCATCGGAAGCTGCCGGAACGGCCCGGCGACCTTTCTCGCATGCTCTCGCAGGGACTTGGACTCAACGTGCCGCTCATCGTGACGCCTTATGGCGCCGGGCCGAGCGGAAGCTTCTACGGGCTGGACGCGCCCTCGCAGGATCCTTTCCACGCTGCGCCCACACAGGAGCCATGCGGCGGCCTCCTCTATTTCGACGACGGTGTAAACTTGCAGCAGCTCCGCAGCGCGCTTGCCGTGATCGGCGTACATGGCCCGCGCACGGATTACGCCGTGTTCGCCGCCGGGGCGAAAGATCCGCTGGCCGAACGCTTTCTCGATCAGGTGCGCATCATCTCCAAGGCGGCGCTCGCCCACTTTTTCGGACTCGATGCGGAAGCCAAGGCGCTGCCCGACCAGGAGGTGCCGCTTGGCGAGTTTGTGGAACGCTTCATCGCCGAGCAAAGGGCGAAGTGGAACGATCCCAAATACACTTATAGCAGCCGGCTGGCCGGTACACTCGGCGGCGACGGCGACTGGGCAAAGGAATCGCTTGCCTTCGGTTTCTATGTTGAGAACACCTCCTGGGGCGTCTACCGCCTATGAAGCCGCCCGTGGCTCGTCACCAAGTGACGCCGCGCGCCATTCTCATTGCCGGGCCGACGGCGAGCGGCAAGTCGGCCGCCGCGCTTGCGCTTGCCGAGCGGCTGCGCGGCACCGTCATCAACGCCGATTCCATGCAGGTCTACCGCGAGCTTGCGGTGCTCACGGCACGGCCAAGCAAAGCCGATATGGCGCGCGCGCCGCATCGCCTCTACGGCACGGTACCGGCGGCTCGCGCCTATTCGGTCGGAAGTTGGCTCGAAGACGCCGCGCGGGCCATCGCCGAAGCTGAAGGCGAGGGAAGGTTGCCGATTTTGGTCGGCGGCACCGGCCTCTATTTCAAGGCGCTGGTCGAGGGGCTCGCGCCAATTCCCGACATCCCCCCTGAAATCCGCCAGGCTTGGCGCGCCAGTGCCGCAGCGCTTGGCGCCGAAGGACTCTACCGCGAACTTGAAGCGCGCGATCCGGCGATGGCCAAAAGGCTTCGCCCCAGCGATCCGCAGCGGCTGGTTCGTGCCCTCGAGGTGATCGACGCGACCGGTATCTCGCTCGCCGAATGGCAGGGCGGTGCCGCCGCCCCGGGGCTCGCGCCGGATGCGGTTCGCAAGCTCGTCATCGCGCCGGAACGCGATCCGCTCTATACGGCAATCAATACCCGCTTCGATCGGATGGTGGAGCAGGGGGCTCTGCAGGAAGTTCGGGCGCTGCTCGCGCTTGGGCTCGACCCGGGGCTTCCCGCGATGCGCGCGCATGGGGTGCGCGAGCTTTCCGCCTATCTTGCCGGAACATGCAGCCTGGAAGAGGCTGTCTCGAAGGCCAAGACCGAGTCGCGCCGCTACGCCAAGCGGCAAATGACCTGGCTCAGGCGCTTCATGCAGGACTGGGACTGGTTCCCCGACGCCCGCGCCGCCGTCGAAGCTACACCGTGACTTGCGTGCCGATCTCCACGCCCGCGCCGCCGTCGAAGCTACACCGTGACTTGCGTGCCGATCTCCACCACGCGGTCGGTGGGCAGCTGGAAGTAGCTCGATGCGTCGTCGGCGTTATGCGCGAGAAAGATATAGAGCTGGTCTTGCCAGCGCGGCATGCCCGAGCGCGGGTCCGGCCTGATCGCGCGCCGCGACAGGAAGAACGACGTCGACATGATATCGAAGGTCCAGCCATGCTTGCGCGCCACGGCAAGCGCCTTCGGCACGTTGGGCCGCTCCATGAAGCCGAAATGCAGCACGAGCTGCATGAATTTCTTGCTGACCGACATGAACTCCACGCGCTCCTCGAGCGGCACCCGAGGAATGTCCTCATTGACGATGGTGAGGATCACATTGTGTTCGTGCAGCACCTTGTTGTGCTTGAGATTGTGCAGGAGCGCGGTTGGCGCAAATTCGGGATCGCTGGTGAGGAACACGGCGGTGCCGGGCACGATTGGCGGCGGCTTTTTCTCCAGGCTCTCGACCAGCGGATAGAATGGAACTTCGACGCGCCTTGTCTTCTGCGCCAGCAGCCGCGTGCCGCGCCGCCACGTCACCATGATCAAGATCAGCGCGGCGCCGACCAGGACCGGCAGCCAGGCGCCCTGGAGCAGCTTCAAGGTGCTCGCCATAACAAAAGTCGAATCTATCAGGATAAGCGGGACCATCAGCAGAGCCGTGGTCCATAGGCGCCATCCCCAGAGTTTCCAGATGACGATGAAGCCGAGAACACCCGCAGTCCAGACCGTCGTCGCCACGGCGAGCACGTAAGCCGCAGCAAGCTCGCTCGAAGAGCGGAACATGAACACGAGCAGGAGCACGCCCGTGAGTAGGAGCCAGTTCACGCGCGGCATGTAGATCTGGCCGGCCAGCGCCTCCGAGGTATGCCGCACTTCCATGCGCGGCAGGAAACCGAGCTGCATCGCCTGGCGGGTAATGGAATAGGCGCCGGTGATCACCGCTTGGCTTGCGATCACCGTGGCTGCTGTCGCGAGTGCCACCATTGGGTAGAGCGCCCATTCGGGATAGAGCAGATAGAATGGATTCTCGATGGTTTCTGGCCGCGCGAGCACCAGCGCGCCTTGGCCGAAATAGTTGAGCAGCAGCGCCGGCAGCACGAAGAACAGCCATGCGGTTTGAATCGGTCGCCTACCGAAATGGCCCAAATCGTTGTAAAGCGCCTCCGAGCCGGTCGCGACCAGGAATACGGCGCCGAGCGTAACAAGCCCGATCCAGCCATGCGTGAGAAGGAAGTGAATGCCGTAGACGGGATTCACTGCCGCGAGCACGCTTGGATTGTCGGCAATCTCGACAACGCCGGCAAACGCGATCACGAGAAACCAAACCGTAGTAATAGGCGCAAACCAGGCGGAGACGCTTGCGGTGCCGCGCGATTGAACCGAGAACAGCGTGATCAAGATGATAACGGTGAGGGGCAGCACGTACGGGGCAAACGCCACGGTCGCCACGGTCAGGCCCTCGACTGCCGAGAGCACCGACAGCGCGGGGGTGATCAGCGTCGAGCCGTAGAACATCGACGCTCCGACGATGCCGAGCCCGACCACGAGCGGCGTACGCTTTCGCAGCGCGCGGAAAGCAAGCGCTGTCAGTGCCAAAGTGCCACCTTCGCCGTTATTGTCGGCGCGCAGCAGGATCAGCACATATTTCAGGGTGACAACGACGATTAGCGACCAAAAAATCAGAGACAGCATGCCGAGCACGGCTTCTGGTGTGACCGGTCCGTGCTCGGACGCGGCGAGCACGGCCTCCCGCAGCGCATAGAGGGGGCTCGTGCCGATATCGCCGTAGACGACGCCGATCGAGCCGAAGGTCAGCGCCCAGAACGCGCGCTTAGAGAGGCCGGATGTGTCGGCGCCGCCGCCTGCGGCAACAATCTCTGTGCGAGCGACTTGCTGCATATGCGGAGAAAGAAACGCGCCGTATTGATGAGTTGGATATTGTCGCGATGATGCCGCACGCGTCGCGGCGTCCGCGGTCCCCGTGAAGGGGAGGGTCATAGGCGCATCGGGAGCCCTTGTCCAGAATATGTTGCAGGTGCGAAATAAATGCTGCGCAAGGTGAACCGCAATCCTGGAGCAATAAATCTATTTCGCAGCGCCCAACGCGGTAATTTTTGGCAATTATCCGGCGAGAAATGTTGCCATTCATTCGCCTTTGCCGTTGACCCTCTTTGGGCGAGGCCTTAGGGTGCGCGGCCTATTAAGGCTTTTCCGCCATTCCTCGAGCTTTGACCGGCCGCGGACGATGGAGGCGCGAGGCCGGTTTTGGCAGTGAGGATTGCCATGTCCCGCACAATGACAGGCGCCCAGATGGTGCTTCAGGCTCTCGCCGATCAAGGCGTGGAGCACATTTTCGGCTATCCGGGCGGCGCCGTCCTGCCGATCTACGACGAACTGTTCCAGCAGGACCGTTTGCGCCACATCCTCGTGCGCCACGAGCAGGGCGCGGTGCATGCGGCGGAAGGCTATGCGCGCTCCACCGGCAAGGTCGGCTGCGTGCTCGTTACGTCGGGCCCTGGCGCGACCAACGCCATCACCGGGCTGACCGACGCGCTGATGGATTCCATCCCCATCGTCTGCATCACCGGGCAGGTACCGACTCATCTCATCGGCAACGACGCCTTCCAGGAATGCGACACGGTCGGCATCACCCGGCCCTGCACCAAGCACAATTATCTGGTCAAGGACGTGAACAACCTCTCGCGTGTGCTGCATGAGGCGTTCTATGTCGCGCGCACCGGCCGGCCGGGCCCGGTCGTGGTCGACATCCCCAAGGACATTCAATTTCAGAAGGCAGAGTATACCGGCCTCACCAATTCGCAGCACAAGAGCTACAACCCGAAGACCGAAGGCGACCAGGAAGCCGTCGAGCGCGCCATCGAGCTGATGGGCCGCGCCAAGCGTCCGATCTTCTATACCGGCGGCGGCATCATCAATTCGGGCCCCGTCGCCAGCCGCCGCCTGCGCGAGCTTGTGCACATGACCGGCTTCCCCATCACTTCGACCTTGATGGGGCTTGGCGCCTATCCCGCCTCGGATCCGCAATGGCTTGGCATGCTTGGCATGCACGGCACCTACGAGGCGAACAATGCCATGCATGATTGCGACGTCATGATCTGCATCGGCGCGCGCTTCGACGACCGCATCACCGGGAGGGTCGACGCCTTCTCGCCCGGCTCGAAAAAGATCCACGTCGATATCGACCGCTCGTCGATCAACAAGAACGTCAAGGTCGATATTCCCATCGTCGGCGATTGCGCGCGCGTGCTCGAGCAGATGATTGAGACCTGGCAGGCAAAGAAGCCGAAAGTCGATAAGAAGGCCCTCGCTGCCTGGTGGGCCCAGATCGATCGCTGGCGCGCGCGCAAATGCCTGCGTTACAAGAAGCGCGACGACGTCATCATGCCGCAATACGCCATCGAGCGGCTTTATGCGCTCACCCGCGGCCACGACGTCTACATCACCACCGAAGTCGGCCAGCACCAGATGTGGGCCGCTCAGTTCTTCAAATTCGAGGAGCCGAATCGCTGGATGACCTCAGGCGGTCTCGGCACCATGGGTTATGGACTGCCGTCTGCGGTCGGCGTGCAGGTCGCCCACCCGGATTCGCTCGTCATCGACATCGCCGGCGAAGCGTCGGTGTTGATGACCATGCAGGAGATGTCGACGGCGGCGCAATACGATCTGCCGATCAAGATCTTCATCTTGAACAACGAATATATGGGCATGGTGCGCCAATGGCAGGAGCTTCTGCATGGCGGGCGCTATTCGCATTCCTACACCGCGGCGTTGCCCGATTTCGTCAAGCTGGCCGAGGCCTATCAGGCCGTGGGCATCAGGGCTCAAAAGCCCTCAGAACTCGATGACGCGATCCGCGAGATGATCGCGGTGAAGAAGCCCGTCATCTTCGATTGCCGCGTCGACAAACATGCCAATTGCTTCCCCATGATCCCCTCGGGCGAAGCGCATAACCACATGCTGATGGGCGACGACCTCACCGAGGAAGACATCGAGGCCGCCATCACCGAGGAAGGCAAGGTGATGGTGTGACTTGGCAGAAGCAAGCCGTGCACAATCTCATAAGAGTCCTGCTCGGTCTGAGGACCGTCATGCTGATCGGCTCGGTCGGAGCTATTTTCGGTTCCCTGCTGATGTTTTTGCAGGGAGCCTATTACTTAATTGAAGCGACACAAACTCTGATGTCGCCAGGCGCAATTTCGAGCAACCCGGTCACGGTCCCGGTGCTCGAAGCCATCGACTCCTTTTTGTTCGGGGTCGTGCTGGTGATTTTTGCCTATGGTATCGCTATCGGCTTCGTGTTGCCGCTGCCGCCTGGGATGGGGCGCCGTCTGCCGAAATGGATGAAGATTCAAGGCGTGGGGCAATTGAAAGAAATCCTCGCGCAGGCGGTCATGGTGGTTTTGATCGTGATCTTCGCTCGCATTGTGGTGGAGTCGGGCGCAACCTTTCAATGGAATATGCTCGTTCTGCCGGTCTCCGTATTGCTCATTGCCATCGCACTGCGGATGATCGGACTTCGCAAGGTAGACAAGCCGGACGAGACGGACGAAGCGGAGCTTTAGCGCCGCTTCCGAGCTAAAGAATAATCATCATGAGCAATAAACAGCCAGGCTCGGCCTATCCGCTCGAGAAGAAGGAGGAGAAGCTCGAGACCCACACCATGACCGTGCTCGTTGACAACGAGCCTGGCGTGCTGGCGCGCGTCATCGGCCTCTTCTCCGGCCGCGGTTACAATATCGAGTCGCTCACCGTGTCGGAGACCGAGCACGAGGCGCACCTCTCGCGCATTACCATCGTTACCACCGGTACCCCCATGGTAATCGAGCAGATCCAGCATCAATTGGAGCGGCTCGTCCCGGTCCATTCGGTGACCGACCTGACAGTGTTAGGCGATCCGATCGAGCGCGAGCTCGCCATGGTCAAGGTGGCCAGCACCGGAGAGAAGCGGGTCGAGGCCTTGCGGCTCGCCGAGGCCTTCAGCGCCCAGGTAATCGACGCCTCGACCGAGCACTTCATCTTCGAGATCACCGGCAAGCAGTCGAAAATCGAGCAGTTCCTCACTTTGATGCAGCCGCTCGGTCTCGTCGAGGTGGCCCGCACCGGCATCGCCGCCATCTCCCGCGGGCCGGAGCGGATGTAGCCGCTTGTCGGCCATTGTCTTAGGATATACATTGTATATCCGAAAGATGCGGCGCCGTCCGGTGAGAATTGGAGCCACATCGCACCCGGACGACAAGGAAAGAGGCGATGAAAGTAAAGCTGGCAAAATGGGGCAACAGCCTCGGCCTCAGGCTACCAAAAGCGGTTGCCGAGGAGGCCGGGTTAAAGGAGGACGATGAGTTGGATGTGGTTTTTAGAGGCAATGAGTTGCGCTTGCGGCGACGGCTGCCGGCGCGCCTTTATTCCCTCAAAGAGATGCTTGCAGAGATGGACCGGCTAGGACCGCAAAACCGGCCGGAATTCATCGATTTCGGACCGGATGTGGGGGCGGAAATCATCGATGACGACGAAAGCCAAGGACTGCGATCTACCCGAAGCAGGAGACCTCGTTTGGGTCGACCTCAGACCAACGCGGGGACGGGAACAAAGCGGCGTAAGGCCGGCGGTCGTTCTGACTGATCGCGGCTATCATCTGCGCAACGAAACCGCGATCATCTGCCCGATAACAAAAAATATGGCTCCTTGGCCCACTAAGGTTTTTCTTCCCAGCGGCTTGGCAGCGAGGGGGGCCGTATTGACTGATCAGATTAGAACTGTCGATCGCCGCGCGCGGGGGTTTCGTCGCGTTGGCAAAGTACCGGACGACATCTTGACGGCCATACGCGGCAAAATCGCGGGGCTTCTGGAAATTGATGTGACCCATATCCTAGGGCCAAGGGCTTAACGCCAATACTTGCAATATCGGGAGTAGGGCGTCACAAACGCCGCCGAACACGGCTTGAGGAGCAGATTTCAGGGCAGGGGAGCAGTCATGCGCGTCTATTACGATCGGGATGCCGATCTCAATCTGATCAAGGGCAAGAAGGTCGCCATCATCGGCTATGGCAGCCAGGGTCATGCGCACGCGCTGAACCTGAAGGACTCGGGCGTCAAGGACGTGGCCGTGGGCCTCCGCCCCGGCTCGAAATCGGTGGCCAAGGCCGAGCAGG
>Ga0073934_10011149_pt1 | contig 10965 bp, 9 predicted proteins | sample LarsenN4metaG_FD_76834 | JGI IMG/M metagenome (GOLD analysis project Ga0073934, IMG submission 76834) | Hot spring sediment bacterial and archeal communities from British Columbia, Canada, to study Microbial Dark Matter (Phase II) - Larsen... ...
CAGCCCTGGCCCGAGGCCCTCGCAGGTCCCTTCGACCTGATCACCGCCAACCCCCCTTACGTCGCCGAGTCCGAATGGGCGACCCTCGAGCCCGAGGTCCGCGAGCGCGAGCCCAAGCTCGCCTTGGTCCCGGGCCCCTCCGGAACGGAGGCCTACGCGGCGATCCTACCCCAGCTCCCCGCCCGCCTCGCGGCGGAGGGCCTGGCCCTCTTGGAGATCGGCATGACGCAAGGGCCGGCGCTCCTGGAGATGGCGCGCCGTTTCTGTACCGACCTCGAGGCCCGCGTCCTCCCCGACCTCTCCGGCCGCGAGCGCTTCCTCGAGATCGGAAGACATTTGCCCTGAAGCGAGGCCTGGTGCTAGATTGCGGCCTTCGCGAAAAAGGCCCTGCATGGACATCGCCCAAATCTACGACCAGCTCGTCGCCGATCACTTCGACGAGGACCTCTTTCAAATCTACCAAGACGCCCGCGAGCAGGCCTTGGCGCAGATTCGTGCCAAGGCGCCGGCGGCGACCCCGAGCATCCTGGACCTAGGCATGGGGACCGGCGAGTGGCTGCTCAAGCTGGTCGGCGCCTTTCCGCAGGCGACCTGCCACGGCGTGGAGCTCTCCGAGAAGATGATCGGGGTCGCGAGCCGCAAGTTCGCCGAGCGCGGGCGCGAGGTGAAGATCATCCACGAGGACGCCAATCACTTCGGCAAGCACCTCGCGGCGGCGACCATGGACCTTGTGACGGTGCACTTCGTCCTCAACTACATCGACCGCAAGCGCGTCATGGCCGAGGCCTTCCGCTGCCTCAAGCCCGGCGGGCTGCTCTCGGTGGCCAGCAGCACCCACGACTGCTTCGCGGCGCTCCACGAGTTGGGCAAGCAGTTCCTCTCGGCCGAGGAGATCAAGGCCCAATTCTTCATCCCCGAAGACTTGGGCGAGCTGGAGGCGGACCTGCGGGAGGCGGGCTTTACGGTCGCGCGCGGGGAGGTCTTTCAGAAGCAGGTCCGCTTCGAGGACTTCGACCACTTCTATCATTTTGCGATGCATTCGGGTTGGCTGGCGGATCCGATCTTCCTCAAGTACATGAGCCAGGAAAACCTAAGCCTGTACCGGGAAGTCGGGAAGGCGGTCTTTCCCCTGGAGGACAGCTTTCAGGCGGCGATCGTGTTGGCGGAGAAACCCCGATAAGGGGCGGGGCCCCTTGCAATCCAAGGCAATAGTCTATACAAGAACCGCAAAATTGTAGGGGCGAACCTTGTGTTCGCCCCTACAAAATCCGGTCCATGTGGCCGGACAACCTCTTATGGATAAAATCGTCATCGAAGGCGGCCGCCCCTTGCGCGGCAAGATCAAGGTCTCCGGCTCGAAGAACGCCGCGCTGCCCATCCTCGCCGCCACCCTGCTGACCAAGGGCAAGAGCGAGATCCGCAACCTGCCGCGGCTGGCCGACGTCCAGACCATGGGCAAGCTGCTGAAGGACCTGGGCCTCAAGATCCAACTCTGGGGCTCGAAGATGAAGGTCCATGCCAACGGCTACAGCCGCCACGTCGCCGCCTACGAGCTGGTCAAGACGATGCGCGCCAGCGTCCTCGTCCTGGGGCCCCTGGTCGCGCGGCTGGGCAAGGCCAAGGTCAGCCTCCCGGGCGGCTGCGCCATCGGGGCGCGCCCCATCCACCTGCACCTCAAGGGCCTCGAGGCGATGGGCGCCAAGATCAAGGTCGAGCACGGCTACGTCGAGGCCGAGGCCAAGCGCCTGCGCGGCGCCACCATCCACTTCGACACCGTCACCGTCACCGGCACCGAAAACCTCATGATGGCCGCCACCCTCGCCGAGGGGACGACGGTCTTGGAAAACGCCGCCCGCGAGCCCGAGGTCATCGACCTGGCCAACTTCCTCAACGCCATGGGCGCCAAGGTCCACGGCGCCGGAACCTCCACCATCACCGTCGAGGGCGTCGAGCAGCTGCAGGGCGGGGTCTACTCCGTCATGCCCGACCGCATCGAGGCCGGCACCTTCCTGATCGCGGCCTGCCTGCCGGGCAGCCAGGTCCTGCTGCAGGGCATCCCCTACGAGTACGTCGAGGCCCTCTCGCTCAAGCTGCAGGAGGCCGGGGCCAAGGTCGAAGTGAAGAAAGACGGCATCGCGATCAGCGCCCCCAAAAAACTCAAGCCCGTCGACATCTCGACGGCGCCCTACCCCGGCTTCGCCACCGACTTGCAGGCCCAGTTCATGGCGCTCATGACCATCGCCGAGGGCTCCAGCGTCATCCGCGAGAACATCTTCGAGAACCGCTTCATGCACGTCGGCGAGCTGATTCGCATGGGCGCCGAGATCAAATTGGAGGGAAATTCCGCCGTCGTCCGCGGGGTGAAGAACCTCTCCGGCGCGCCCATCATGGCCACCGACCTCAGGGCCAGCGCCTCCCTGGTCATCGCCGGCCTCGCGGCCCAGGGGATCACCGAGATCACTCGGGTTTATCATATTGATAGAGGCTACGAGAAAATTGAAAAAAAATTTCGGAAATTGGGTGCAAGAGTCAAGCGAGTCAAGGTAAAGTACTGACCTCGTATGAAAACCCTTCGCTCTTCGGACCGGAATTTCCGCTACGAATTCGAAAAAATCCTGAAACGCGGCGAGGACTTGACCAAGGAGGTCGAGCGCGAGGTCGATTCCATCCTCGAAGAGGTCAAGCTCCGGGGCGATAAAGCTGTACAAAAATACACCCTGAAGCACGACCGCTTCGACGTCGAGCCGACCAAGTTCGCCGTCCCGAAGGCCGACATCAAAAAGGCCTACAAGGCCGTGCCCAAGGCCGACCTCGAGGCCCTGCAGCTCGCCGCCCAACGCATCAAGGCCTACCACGAAAAGCAAAAGTTCACCGGTTTCGAGATCAACGCCGAGGGCATCTCGGTCGGGCAACGCGTCTCGCCGCTCTCTCGGGTCGGGGTCTACGTCCCCGGCGGCAAGGCCGCCTACCCCTCCTCCGTCTTGATGAACGCCATCCCCGCCAAGGTCGCGGGGGTCGAGACCGTCATCATGGTCACGCCCTTCGTCGAGGGCAACGGGCACCCGGCGGTCCTGGTCGCGGCCGACTTGGCCGGCGTCGACACGGTTTACAAGATCGGCGGGGCCCAGGCCGTCGCCGCCATGGCCTACGGCACGGGGATGATCAAGCGGGTCGACAAGATCGTCGGCCCCGGCAACGCCTACGTGGCCCAGGCCAAGCGCCAGGTCTACGGCCTAGTCGACATCGATATGATCGCGGGTCCCTCCGAGATCCTGATCATCGCCGACGAAAACGCCGACCCCGCCTGGATCGCGGCCGACCTGCTCAGCCAGGCCGAGCACGACGAGAACGCCTCGGCCATCCTCATCACCTTCAACTCCAATTACGCCCACCGCGTCGAGGGCGAGATCCGGCGCCAGCTGCGCGCGCTCAACCGCCGCAAGATCGCCGAGGCCTCGATCAAAAACAAGGCCTTCATCATCGTCGCCAAAAATTTCGCCGAGGCGGCCGAGCTCGCCAACGAGATCGCCCCCGAGCACCTCCAGCTCGCGATCAAGGACCCCAAGCCGGGCCTGGCCGCCATCCGCAACGCGGGCGCCATCTTCCTGGGCTACCACACCCCCGAGGCCTGCGGCGATTACCTCGCCGGCCCCAGCCACGTGCTTCCGACCGCGGGCAGCGCCCGCTTCAGCTCGCCCCTGGGCGTGCAGGACTTCCTCAAGACCAGCAGCGTGATCAGCTTCGACGCGAAGGCCCTCAACAAGTACGGCGACGCGATCGTCCGCTTGGCCGAGATGGAAGGCCTAAGCGGCCATGCGCAGAGCGTGCGGCTGCGGCTGAAGAAATAATCGCCTATAATTTTGATGGAAACTGTCGCTTACCGTGGTACACGCGCAGGATCTCGACTTGCGTGGGCATAATTCGATAGAAAATGCGATATGATCCGGCGACAACCTCGAGAACTTGGGGAAGACTTGAGAGCGGTTTGCCGCTCCTGGGAAATTTGGATAGTCGCTCGACGGATTTTTTGATTTTTTCCGCCTGTTGCTTGCCGGCCCCGGGCTTGTCTCGCCGAATGAATTCGCGGATCTCCGCTAAATCACCCAAGGCGGAGGGGGTCCATTTGATTTTCAAGGGCACCTTAGAAGTTCTCCAGGATTTTCAGCGCCTCTTCATGACCGCGCAGGTCCCCGGACTCGGCTTGCCGCAAGGCGGCCAACAAGCCTTCGATCGCCTCGTAATAGTCTTGGCGTTTTTCATAGCTTTCCAAGCTTTCCATCACGGCGGTACCCCGGCCTCTCTGGGTGATTAATATCGGCTTGCCGGTGGTCTGAAGCTTTTTGAGGATTTCCTTGGAGTGGGTTTTTAGGTCGGTGACCGGAATCACGCTCTGACTAAATTTCAATGACATAAGGTGCCTCTAAATATACCTTTAGAAGTACTTCTAAATTCACCTTGATGTCAATCCCCGGTCTGCTTTCCGAAAAGCGGTGGATGAGCCGGGCGCCTGCGGAGTATGAAAGGTAGCGGATGATCCCACGTTCGTTTTTTCTACAACTGATCGACAAGGAGTTCGGCGAATTCGAAGAATTCCTCAAGCAGTCGACCGACGACGAGATCCGCCAGTTCCTCGACGAGCTGCACCCCGCCGACATCGCCGACATCGTCGAGCGCCTCGACGAGCAGGACCGCGGCCGCATCATGGCCCTGCTCAGCGAGGAGCGGGCCGCCGAGGTCCTGCCGCTGATCGAGGAATACCACAAGCCCGAGGTCCTCGACGCCATCCCCGAGACCACGCTGACCAAGATCGTCCTGCACATGGACAGCGACGACGTCACCGACATCCTCGAGGACCTGCCCAAGGAGGAGGCCGAGGAGATCCTCGACTCGCTGCCGCAGAAGGAATCCGACGAGGTCCGCCAGCTGATGAGCTACCCGCCCGACACGGCGGGCGGCCTGATGCAGACCGAGCTGGTCGCGGTCAGCCCCGACGCGACGTTGGGGCAAGCCATCCACCTGATCCGCGAGAAATATTCGAAGGTCGGCGACATCATCAACCTCTACGTCGTCAACGAGCAGGGCCTCTTGATCGGCATGGTCCCGCTGCGCACCCTGATTTTGGAGGACGCGGGCAAGAAGGTCTCCGAGGTGATGGAGCGCGACGTGATCAGCGCCCTGGTCGACATGGACCAGGAGCAGGTCGCCGAGCTGTTCCGCAAGTACGACTTCATCAGCCTGCCGGTCGTCGACCAGCAGGGCAAGCTGCTCGGCCGCATCCTGGTCGACGACATCGTCGACGTCATCCAGGAAGAGGCCAGCGAGGACATGTACCGCCTGGCCGGCGTCGACAAGGAAGAGCACGTCGACGACACCCCGCTGCGCTCGATCCGCCTGCGCCTGCCCTGGCTCAGCTTCAACCTGGTCACCGCGATCGCGGCGGCGACGGTGGTGAGCTTCTTCCAGGGCACCATCCAGAAGGTCGTCGCCCTGGCCGTCTTCATGCCCATCGTCGCCGGGATGGGCGGCAACGCCGGCACCCAATCGCTCACCGTCATCACCCGGGGCATTGCCCTGGGCGAGCTGACCTTCTCCAACGCCAAGCGCGTCCTGCTCAAGGAGCTGATCGGGGGGCTGACCAACGGCATCGTGCTCGGCGGGCTGATGGCGCTGCTCGCCTATCTCTACAAGGGCAACCCCATGCTCGGGGTGGTGCTGGGGCTGGCGATGATCTGCAACATGTTCATGGCGGCCTTGGCCGGCACCTCGATCCCGCTCATCCTCAAGTGGGCGCGGGTCGACCCCGCTCTCGCGAGCGGGGTCATCGTCACCACCTTCACCGACGTCACGGGCTTCTTCTGCTTCCTGGGCCTCGCGACCCTCTTCCTGCACTACCTGACTTGAGCGCGCTTTACTCCACGATCAGGATCTCGGTGTCGCCGTCATTGCCGACATAGGCGACAAGCCCGTCTTTCAGGTAAGGGCGATAGCCGGGGTCGAGCGGGACGCCCTTCAGATCCACCGCCGCGCTGTCCGCGGCGTCGCCGCTTCCGGCGTGAAACCAGAGCTCGGTGTCTTCCACCCATAGGACCTGCTTCAGGTCGATCTGGAGCGAATCGAACTTCTTCGGGGCGACGGTCGCGCTGAGCTTGCGGCGCGTACCGCTCGCGATGTCGTACATCCAGACGTGGTGCTCGGCGCCGTCGATCTGGTGCCAGACGACGCTCTCGCCGTCGGTGCGCGGGTTGCGGTCGAGCCGCGCCGGACCGTCGGAGGTCAGCGGGATGACCGCCGGCGGATTCTGCGTCAGGTCGACCAAGGTGACGTCGCCGCCCGAGGCGTAGACCGCGCGCTGGCGGCGGAAGTCGAAGTCGGGAAAGGCGGGAAGCCCGGCGGCGATCGGCATGTGGGTCTGCCCATCGAAGTGGAGCAGCTCGCTGTCCGCGGCGCCGCGCCGCTCATAGACCGCCTCGCAGCCGCTGCCGATCGGCATGTAGGTCTCACCCGCGCTCAGGATCTCGGTCAGGCCCGAGGCCGTAAATCGTTGGATGTCGTTGGCGCCGCCGCCCTCGCGGAAGAAATAGCAGCCCTCGGCGATGCTCCCCTCCTCCTGCTGGCGGTCGCCGAGGTCCTGCGGCGCTCGGCCGTTCGCGCTGACGTGGGTGTCTTGCAGGCCCACCCGGTAGCTGAGCAACACCTCGCCCTCCGCCGCCGCGGAGCCGAGGGCCATGAAATCGACGTCGCCGGAGAGGAAGTCGACCCGGTCGACGCTCGTGTCGTCTCCGGCCGGGTCGCGGCGGTCGTGCAACAAGACCTCGGTGTCGAGGTTGCCGTCGATGCGCTGCCACAGGACCTTGCCCCGGGAGGTCATCGGCCAAGAATTATTCATTCCCCAGTGATCCTCGTCGGCGTTGTCGGTCAGGCGCCGCACCGAGCCTTGATTTTCCGGCGGCAGGATTTGCAGGAGACAGGCCTCGCTGGTCAGGCCGGCGGCCGTCGCGGTGACGCGGGCCTCGCCGGGATAGAGGGCGACCAAGTTCCCTTGGGCGTCCACCGCGGCGAGGCGCGGGCGATCGCTTTGGAAGGCGTCGGGGTTCACGGCGACGGCCTTGCCGGCCGCCGGGTTTCCCTCCACCGCCAGGGCGATCTTGTCTCCGGGAGAGAGGGCTTGGGTGGGGCAGTTGGCGATGGCGAGGGACTGTAGGTCCAAGGGATCGTCCGAGTCGCCGCTGCCTCCCGCGCCGCCGCAGGCGACGACTCCCAGCAGGATGAGCGCGTTTAATAAGGAAGAAAGGCGGGGTTGGCGAAATTTCATGGGTCCTCCGAAAGATTGAATCCCCATGGGTAAAGCAAAAGGCCGGCCAACCAAAAAAGTTAACTTATATTAATAGCTTAGTCGTCTCGAGGTCTTTTTTCGAACAAAAAGGTCTCATGCAAATTTCAAAAAAATATCTATTTTTCAAAATCACCGAGGAGCCTTTTCAGGGCCTTATAAATGGCCTATTCTCCAGAAAATCGAAAAATAATGTTATTTATGTCCAAAAATTAACAATTTTATCCTGATAGGATCTTTTATTTAATTTTAATAAAAACAAATATTTATAGTTAATTTGTATAATAAATCAAAATATATCTCAATATAGTCATATCGATGAATTTTGGCCCTGACCTGCATGTTTAAAAATAAAATAAATTAAATCATATAATTATACCTTAGTCCGACGAGACCACTCTCCTGGCACCCCCCTTGCTTTATTAAGTACCGGAGGGTTCGCTATGGAACAGAATCAGAAGTCCGAATCGGTCTCAGAGCTCTTCAACAAGGTTCAAAGGCAACTCAAGCGTACCTTGCAGAGCCAAGACCCTCTTTCGGCTCATCAGGCCCTGGGACTGGCTGAAATAGCGATGGCCCGGATCGAAGGCCTGATCTTGGCGGATCCCGCCTTGACCGACGACGATCTGCGTTGTGTCGTCGAATTCACCCACGGAAAAATTTGGACCGAGGCGCGAAGGCACCTGAGCACCCTGACTCGGGCCCGTCTTCCCCGGGTCGCCCAATTCGCGGAGCGAGGATCCCAGTCATGACGTACATTAACCCGAAAAATCAGCAGATGCCGCCTCCCGAGGATGCCTTGGGCGATTCCGACATGGAGGTTTATTACGAGGAATTCGACGAAGAGCTGGGAGAATTCGGCGGCGAGGCCGCCGGGCCCGCCATCCCCTCCACCCCTACCGAGATGCGCGCCTTCCTGAGCGGCTTGGTCGAGCAAGGCAGGATTTCACAAGAAGAATACCGGCGTTACTTGGGACAAGTGAACCGGGCCGCCGCCTACTCCGAAGAGGCCCGCCTCCAAGAATTCTCCAAGATCTACCAAGAGCTCGCGCCGGCCCTCGGCGCTGACGGGGAAGACAACGACCCCGACGCGCCGAAGGTGACTCGCGAGCAAATCGTCGACCTGATGAACGACATCCAGAGCGGCCAGGTCAAGCCCGTCGACGACAACATGACGAAGGAACAGGCCGTCGCCACCTTGAACCAGGCCTTGCAGGACGAAAAGGCCAACAACTCGACCCGGGCCGCCGCGGAATTCCGCGAGGTCCTGGAGGCCGTGGGCGGCCCCGAGGCCATCGATCCGGTGAACATCGCCGCGAGCCAGCTGGGCGCCCCTCCCACCTCGATCGACAAGGACGGGACCCTCCGCTACGACGGTCGCGCCGAAGAAGGCAGCCCGGACCTGAATCTCAGGGCCCCCGGCGACCGCAGCAAGGTAGTCGTCGATAATGCGACCACGGTGACCCTGACGCCGAAGAATTCGACCGACGAGGTGACGATCCGCGAGGAAGGCAATTACTACGTCGTCGAGATGGACGGGGACACCTTCAAGGTCAACAAGGACGCGAAGCTCAATATCGTCAGCGACCATGTGAGCGGCGACGTCGACAACGAGAACGGAAACCTCACTTTCGGGGCGAGCAACTCCAAGACTAGAAAATATTTCAGCCCAGCCAAATTGCAGGAAATGTCCGAAAAAATATTGTCCGGGGCGCAGAAGGTGGACCAGGACACTCCGCTTAAATACGGCCAAGACAACGAGAGAGCCTCCGCGATACTCAAGGATATGGCCGCCGCCATGGCAGAAACCGACCCGGAGAAGCGAAAAGAATTGTGGGGGGCCGTGGCCGAGAAACTCAATCTGCTCGCCACCAACAAGAATTATACCGGCGAATACAAGGGTTATCAAAATGACGTCGCGCAACTCGTCTTCAACATGGTCTACGACGCCTTAGGCGAAGACGGCTTCAAGGATGCCTTGAAGCAAGGACTCATCCCTAAAGACATCGCCTCGAATTTGGCCCTGCGGCTGACCGTCAAAGCCGATGAAAACCTTAGCGAGGATTTTGTGAACGCCGGCAACAACGGCCCGGGTTGGACTCACCAAATGTCCGCGGACTTTCTGACGACCAACAGTGCCGAACCGGCGTCGGGAACCTAACCCGTTTCCTCAAAACCTCCGCCGTCGGTATCGCCGTTAGATGCGCATGGCTCTCAATCGCTCGCCAACTCGCCCAAGCCGTATTTGCGCAGGATGGGGTTCAAGCGGGCTCCTTCCTCGGGATAACGCTTTAAAAAATCCCCCACGAAGACGCCGAAATCCTCCTGCATCCCGGAGGCGCGCATCGCCGCGAAGATCTTGTTCAGGCGGCAGTAAGAGGCTTCGTTCAGGACCACCGTCGTCATCTTCGTGTCTTTGTAGGGGACCTCGCTCTTCACGTAATCGGTGAGGACCGCGGCGATGACGTACTCGTTGGAGAGACGCGCCGCCAATTTCTTTTCAAACCAGGTATCCGGCAGTTCGGCCGACGCGGACATCTGATGCGAGGAACGAAATTCAAGGTTGGAAACGGCCCCCGCAAAACCCTCCGACCAGGCGGCGCCGGGATTGGTCTCGGACTCCCAATGCCTCCGGGCCCGCTCGTCGTGCCCATCGTGCCCGCGGTAGGACGGGAGTTTCCCGCCGTAGAGATGGTACATCAAGGAGTGACCCAGCTCGTGGTAGAGCGTCCCGAGGTCCATGCCGCGGATGCCGGTCGAATCGGTATTCATGGGCGAGAGGGTGTCCACGATGTGGATTTCCGGGCGGCGGCCCCGCCGGAAAAACCCGGCATGATCGTCGCCGACGCGCTTTTCGAAGACGACTCGGACCTTCTCGCCCCCCCCTAATTCGCGCAGGGCATTCAGCAGGAAATTCAGACCCGGCGGCGGATCCCGCAGGTAAGGGAGGAAAAATGAGGCCAGCTGGTAAGTCGCCTGGCGTCCCATCAACTGCGCGCCGCGCCGGACCTTGACGCTGCCGACGCCGTTGGCGATGCGCAGCTCGAAGCGTTTCAGGTCGTCCACATTGAAGTAGGCGTCGCCGCAGTCCCGCCGCAATTTTTTTGGATAGGCCTCGAGATCGCCGACGGGAAAACCCTCGAAGAAGGCGTCGCATTTCGAGAGATCGCTTTCCTCCGCCGTAGTCCGCGCATGGATGTCTTTTCCTCGAATCGGGGTCATGGCATCTCCCAGTAAATCTTCTCGGTCCGGCCTCCGCGGCTTGCGACTACTCCAACAGCGCCTCGTCCCATTCGGGCCAGAGCGTATTGGCCTGCAAGCCCACCAGGGTCAAGCCGTCCGGCATGGAAAACGCGGAACCGTGAATGCTCGCGGGCGCGGAATCGTCGTAGAAATAATCCTCGGGAACGCCCCAGCCCTGCCACATCTTGCGAAAGACCTCTCCCAACCGATCGTGGGCGGCCTTGAGGTTCTCGCTGTCGTAGGGCCCGACGACCGCGGCCACCGCCTCGGCGAATTTCGGATCCACCTCCAGCAGCCAGCGCTGGAAACTGACCTCCTCGCCGTCGGCATTGGTGACCCGAGGCCAATAAGACCCCGGCTTGTCCATGAAATCGAGGACCTCCTGCGGCAGC
>Ga0073934_10011150_pt1 | contig 10963 bp, 2 predicted proteins | sample LarsenN4metaG_FD_76834 | JGI IMG/M metagenome (GOLD analysis project Ga0073934, IMG submission 76834) | Hot spring sediment bacterial and archeal communities from British Columbia, Canada, to study Microbial Dark Matter (Phase II) - Larsen... ...
AAATAAGCATTTCGTAACAACCTTTAACCGCAAAGAACGCAAAGAGCGCAAAGAAAAACCGATTTGTCCCGGTTCCCCTTCAGAATCCTTCCTTGCGTACCTTGCGCCCTTTGCGGTGTGAATGTTTTTGTCCCTACCAATGCACCAATGTCAGCGCTCAAATATGCCGTCGCACCCCTACCACTGGACGCCGAGCATCAGGCAGTTCAGCCCGCTGCCGATCCCCAGGAGCCCCACCCGCTCGCCCTGCAGGATCTCCTCCCGCTCGGCGGCAATGGCCAGGGTCAGCGGCAGGGAGACGGTCCCCATGTTCCCCAGGTACTCGAAGGTGGTGAAATCCTTCTCCGCCGGGATCCCCAGGGTCTTCAGGATGGCGCTCTGGTGGGCCGAACCGACCTGGTGGCAGACCACCCGGTCGACGGAGCCCGCCTGCCACCCCATCTCGGCGAGAAAGGCGGCCCAGGTGCGGCGCCCAAGCTCCACACCGAAGTTCATCACGTTGACCGCGTCGGTGGACATCTGCTGCACGTACTTGCCGCTCCCGTCCGGGGTCACCCCCCAGAGACAGAGACCATGGTGCTCCGGTGCCGCCTTGGTCTTCCCCCCGAGGAGCCGGTGACCAGCCGCCCCGGGAAAGGAGCCGTCGGTGAGGAGCACCGCCACCGCCCCCGAGCCGCCGGTCAGAGTGGCGATGGAGGAGGCAAAGCGCTCCATGTTCCTGTCGGCCAGCATACGGGAGATCATGATGTCGTTGATCTCCCGGGCGCTCTCGCAGGAGACCACCAGACCGGCACGGATCTGCCCCAGCTCGATACGGTTGGCAACCTCGAGGATGCCGTTCAGCACCCCGAGACAGGCATTGGAGATGTCGAAAATGGCCGCATCGCCGCTCACCCCGAGGGTTGCCGCAACCCGGCAGGCGGTGGCCGGTTCGAACTGCTCGCGGCAGACGCCGGTGTAGACCAGCGCACCAAGGTCATCCGGTGCCAGGCCGGCGCTCTCCAGCGCCTTGCGCCCGGCGGCGGCGGCACCGCGGGACAGGGGGTAGCCCGGCTCCCACCAGCGCCGCTCCCGGATGCCGGTGAGGGCCTGGAGCTGGCCGGGGGCGAAGCGGAGCGCCTTGTAGAGGGGCTCCAGGCGGCTCTCCAGTTCCGAGGAGGTGACCACCACCGGCGCCAGTTCGTAGCCGAGGGATGTTATCTGGACTTTCGCGTACTTCATGGGGCTCCTAAAGACATGCGAAGATAAAGCAGGACGTCGACATTGTCCCGTTCAGGTTAGCGGTGCAATCCGCACCGTAAAATCATTCATCTGGTAGATAGTCTTGCCGTCCACCGAGAGGAAGCCGGCGCCGGTGATGACCTGCCGCGCGTCATCCACTCGGGTGATCCACGCCTCCACCGTGACCTTGCTGTTGGCCGGGATGATCTGCCCCCGGTAGAGCCACTTGTGGGTCGTCCCGAGAGCGGCCGCCTCGAAGACATCCCCCTCGTGCCACCCCCAGCGCTCGACTGCGGCAAACTTGAGGAGCTGTTCGAACGACTCCAGGCCAAGGGAACCGGGGGTGACCGGGTCCTCGTAGAAGTGGGCCTTGAAGAACCATTCCTCAGGGTCGACCTTCTTGGTCCCCCGCAGGTAGCCGAGCCGTTGCGGGCCGCCGTCGGGGACGAACAGCTCGATGGCGTCGATCATCCGCAGCTGCTTGTCAGGGAACGGCGCGACCTCCGGGTAGTCCAGGCTCCGACCCCGGGCAATCTCCTCTTCAGTTGGGACGTAGGGCCTGGCGTCCCGGATCCCCACCTGGTTGGCCAGTGCCTCCTTGGAGAAGAAGCCGAACATGGTCTCCCCCTCGTAGAGCATCCCCTCCCGGTCCTCGACGGCGAAATCGAACTCCTGGATGATCATGCCGCCGCTGGTGGCGGCTTTTTTAAGGGTGGCTGAACAGGTGAGGGTGCCGCTGTCCGGGGTGATGGCCCGGTGCTGGACCGCCGTCCCGCCCAGGTTGCGGAAGGAGATGTCCACGGCGCTCTGCAGGGCCGAGCCGACGTAGGCGGCCAGCCAGCCGCAAGGCTGCAGGGCGGCCTCCAGCAGGACGGAGAACGGCATGCGCGATTGTCGGTCGGCCCCGAAGTACCAGGCATCCGCAGGGATGTCGTACTGGGCCTCGGCTCTGGCGCCGGCGGTCATCTGCCATGGCTCACCTTTCACGGCGGTAACCCGGTCCATGAACTGGAACGGCGGCCCGGGGAGGCGGGCGATCTTGCGCCCCATGCCGGCGTCGAAGATCCGGTACTTGTCGCCGAAACCCTCGGATGGGTTGCCGTTGCTGTAGGCGAGGATCTGCTCCTTGGTGTAGATAGGAGGTTTGCGGATGTCACCCTCCCCCCCGAGGCTACTGACACTCCCTCTCCCCTCGTGGGAGAGAGCCGGGGAGAGGGGGGCCCTACCCTGCCAGAGCGCCAGCAGATGCTCCTTCGTCGTCCCGACCAGGCGGGCCGACATGTTGCTGATCTCCACGATCGGCTTTCCGTCGGCGTACATCAGGGCGTCGCAGACCACAAACGGCTCTGGCCGGTATCCGAGCTCGCGGATGGTCACCTCGTAGGTGACCACCTTCGTCGTCTCAAGCACCTGGCCGCGGCAGCGCAGTCCGCTGGCGACTCCGGGGACCGGCTCGAACACCGCCCGGTCCGCCTCGGCAATCCACCCCATGCGCAGGAGGAAGATCCGCAGGGTATGCATGCAGCACTCGTACATGAGCGTCCCGGGCATGACCCGGTCGTCGACGAAATGGCAGGTTATGAACCAGTCGTCCGGTCGGATGTCGGCCTCGGCGCGGATGAACCCCTCGCCGTAGCGCCCACCGCGGGGCTGGACCTCCGTGACCCGGTGGACCAGCTCCATCCTTCCGCCCGGTATGGTGAGGGGACGGGAAATGTTCAGGCCGGCGAAGAGCGGGCCGAAGCAGCCGGCCAGGTCGCCGGACCGCAACCTGGCAAGTTTGGCTGCGTCGTAGCTCTCCACCCCCATGGGGACCAGCTCCTGCCAGTCAGGGGGGCGAATGCCGCTCGTCGGGCGCGGGTCGAGGGCCGGACGGACGATCCCCTTCCCCGCCTCCAGCTCGGCGGCGGAGAAGAAGCCGGCGCAGCCGTCCCGCATGGAGAGGAGCGGCTCGCCATTGACGGTCGCCTCGAAGAAGAAGCGGAACAGCCAGGTGTCCCCCTGGCGGAAGAAGCGCTCGATGCGGATGTCGTAACTGATGATCTCCCCCGGACCGGGGAGACCACGGTGGAAGGTGACCACCGCATCAAGCAGACGGTAGACCGCCAGTCCCCTGGTTATGAAGTCGATGCCGAGATAACCGGAGAGGAACAGGTCGGCCTGCCCCGCCTCGACGGCGATGCAGGTGGGGATACGGCCGCCGTCCAGGTACCAGGCGTCCGGGTGGATATCGTGCTCCGTCACCACCCGCCCGTGAGTCATTGATCTGGGCTCACCTTCGAGAAGGGTGATCCGGTCCACCAGCATGAGCGGCTCGTCGGGGAGCCGGACCCGGGTGGGAAAGGAGTCGGCACCGGCAAACTGGGGTCCCAGCATCCGGCCGACGGAGCCGATGGCGAACTCGAGACACATCTGCCGGTCGAAGACGCACGGCCGGGGTGAGGGAGAAGGGGATGCCGGGGCGGGTGCAGGGGCGGGTTTGATACCCGACCCTGCGGTTGGTTCACCCCCGAGGGCATGCTGCAGCTGCAGCTGCAGACTGAGGGCCGTTGCCATGGCGTCGGAGAGGGTGTCGCTGAGGCGCAGATACGACTCGTGGGCCTGCACCTTTGCCTCCTGGGCCCGGGCAAACTCCTGCAGGAGCGGATCGGCGGACGGAGCGGCAGCGGCGGCTGGCGGCGCTCCCCCCGGCAGGCGCTCTTCCCGGGGAGCCGGAGCAGGAGCCGGTTTCACCGCGGCAGCAGCCGGCGCAGCGGTGGGCGGCACAGACATGGTTACGGAGGCCGTCGCCCCGGGGACCGGTTCTGCAAGTGGCTCGGGGTGTGGCCGCGGCGGCGCCGGCGGAGCAAATTCCCTGCCGCCGGACGGGATGACTGCCACTGGTCCTGAGCCGGTGACTCTGTTCTCACCCGGAGCAGGAAAGTAGAGTGAGGAGAGGTCCAGGTCGACCCGCTCCGCCACCAGGCTTGCCAGCATGCGCAGGATCGCCCCCTCCCCGTCCAGCCCCGGGGCACAGGCGGAGCGGGCCAGGTGGGGACTGCCGTCCAGGATTCGGCTGATCATCCTGCTGCAGGAGGCGCCGGGCCCCATTTCAAGGAAGATTCGCACTCCCGCATCGTAGGCGGACGTAATGACCGCCGGGTAGTTGATCCCCTCCAGTGCCTGGGCAAGTATGGCGTCGGCCGCGCTCTCCCGGGTGACCTCGAAGGGTCCCCCTTCGGCACCGCTGTAGTAGGTCACACCCGGCGGCGGGTCGGTGGGGAAGAGGTGCAGGTTGCGGTAGGCCTCGGCGACCTCCCGGGCAACCTCGCAGTGGACTGTGGTGACGCCTGCCAGGGGAAAGAACGGTGCGCCGAGGATGGCGACCACCCGCTTGACCCCCTTGGCATCGCCGCCGATGACGCATTCGTCCGGGGTGTTGACAATGAGGAGATAGACCCGGGTCGTCATCCGGATCGCCCGCCGCACCTCCTTGGCCGGGGCGCTGACCACGCCGATCTGCCAGTCCACAGGCTTCCCTTCCGGCAGCCCCCAGGCCCGGGCTGCTGCCCGGCACTCACCGGCCAGGTCATGGGTAAAGAGGGTCGAGTCGTACATCTGCAGGAGCATGCCGTCCCGGTCGCGCCAGGCGCGGCTGGAGAAGAGGCTGGCCGACTCCCCCAGGCTGTAGCCGATGATGTCCGTCGGGGTTACGCCGAAGCAGCGCACCACGTCGCTGACCGCGCAGCCGGTCGCCACCTGGCCGAAGATCACCGCCCGGTGGTCATTGTCGATCTCCTCCGCACGGGCGCCGTTCCAGAAGAGTTCGGGCTGGAACTGGCTGCGCAGATAGAGGTTCTCCCTGTTCTGGCGGCGGAAGATCTCCGGCCAGCGGCAGGAAAGCTCCATACCCATGCCGGCGAAATGGTTGCCGGAACCGGGGAAGACGAAGGCGAGGCGGCTGTTGCTCCCCAGGGGCCGGGTCGAATAGAAGAGCCGGTCGCGCAGGGCCGGGGACGGCAGCGGCAAGCCATCTTCACAGGCCAGGGCATGCTCGCCCAGTTCGAGAAGCGCTTCCAGTTCCTCGCGGCTCCGGGCCACCAGCGACAGGGCCAGCTCTCCGGCTTTGCTTCCGCAGGCAGCATGCCAGCTCCGGGCAAGACGCTCCGGCTCGGACCCTTCCGCTCCCCCGACAAGGCGTCGCAGCTCGGCCAGACGCTCACCGATCTGCGCCGGGTTTTCACCCGGGATGGCGAAGAGGCATTCGCCGCTTCCCCCCAGCGGCCGGATCCGCTCCGGCTCGACTCTTTTCGGCTGGGTTTCCCACCCCTGAAGGATGACCCCGGTGCAGCTGCCATCCACGCCGAAGGCGCTCACCCCGGCGCGGCGCGGGCCGTCGGCCCGGTTGCGCAGCCAGTAGCGGGGCTCCCCCGGCAGGTGGAACGGACCGGGTTGGGCCAGTTCCTCCAGCAGGTCCGCAGGAGCGGGGGAACCGGGGATGATCTCCTGGTACAGGGCCAGTGATGCGCGAACGAATGAGGCCAGGCCCGAGGCTGCGCCGCAGTGGCCGATCTCCCCCTTGAGGGTGCCAAGGGCGACCCGGCGATCGGGGTGGAGCAGCGGGTGCGCCAGATCGTCGCTCGTAAAGAGCCCGGCCAGGGCAGCCGCCTCCATCCGGTCCTCGGGGAGGTAGCCGCTGCCGTGGGCCTCGATGTAATCCAGGCCGGCCGGAGTCACCCCCGCCTCATGGCAGGCCCGTTCCAGGGCGGCCCGGCAGGCCCCGCTTCCGGGGACGACCGGCTCACCGCCGGCAGCCCCGACACCCGTAACCACGGCATAGATCCGGTCCCCGTCCTGGACGGCATCCTCGAGCCTTTTCAGCACCACCGTGGCTGCCCCCTCCCCGATGATGCTGCCGTCGGCAGCGGAGTCGAACGGCACTGAGCGCCCAGAGGCGGAGAGCGGCCGGGAGAAGTGGTGCCCGAGGACAGCCCGCAGGTCGCCGGCGAGATCGACCGCGCCGACCACCGCCCGGTCAATCTCTCCCGACTGCAGCAGCCGAACGGCCGTTGCCAGGGCGCGGATACCGGAGGTCTCCTCGCTGGAGAGGGTGAAACCGGGGCCGCCGCAGCGGAACTCCCGGGCGATGCGACTGGCGACGATGTTCCCCAGGGCACCCATGGTCCGGTTGGCGGTCAGCGGCGGGGTGGCAGCATCCTGCAGCTCACTGGTCCAGGCGGCCCGATCTTCCGGTGACAGCTCCGCTCCCAGCTCCCGCCCCCAGGCGGCGGTCTTCTCCGGCAGGGTCCAGCGGTAGCTGAAGTTGGTGCTGTTCAGGTCAAGGGCGATGCCGATGAAGACACCGGTGTTCATGTTGCCGTCCCGACCCAGGCCGGCGTCCTCCAGTGCTGCAGCCGCGCTCTTCAGCATGAGCAGCTGCTGGGGGAGCATCTCCTCCAGCTCCAGGGGGGGGATGCGGAACTGGTCAGAAGGGATAGTCACCACGTCCAGGTAGTAGCCGTGAAACGGGGTCCTGTCGAGCCCTTCGTCCTTGAACCAGGCGGCGTCCTCTGCACCCCACCACTTGCGTGGCGGTGCCGGATCGACATCGACCTCGCCCGAGCCGAGGGTGCGTTCCTGGAAGGCGCGCAGCGACTGCCAGGGGCCGAAGCGGGCATCCATCCCCACGACGGCGATCTCCGCCGGTTTTGTCCCGCCGCCTGCTGCCGTGGCTTCCCGCGGCGGGGAGACCCAGTGGTGGGCGACGGCAATGGTCTCGCCGATATCAGCCGTCTCCGGCAGCCACTCCTCTACCAGCAGGTGGGCGTTGATGCCGCCGAAACCGAAGGCGCTCACCCCGGCGCGGCGGGGAACCCCCTCTGCCCGCCGCTCCCACGGGGCAGGGCTCCCCAGAACGCGGAACGGGCTCTCATCCAGCGCCATTCCTGGCTGGGGGGTGGTGAAATTGGCGGTCGGCGGCAGCACCCCTTCGCCCATGGCCAAAAGGACCTTGGTGAGCGCGGCGGCGCCGGCTGCGGTAAGCAGGTGGCCGATGTTGGACTTTACCGAACCGATGACGCAGGTCTGCTCCCCGTCCCGCCGGCCACCCCAGAGCTCCTTCAGGCTGGCCACCTCGGTGGCATCCCCCACGGGGGTGCCGGTTGCATGGCATTCGATGAGGTCGATGTCCGTCGGCTGCCAGCCGGCCCTTTGGTACGCACCCCGCATGGCGCGGAGCTGCCCTTCGGACATGGGTGCCAGGAGGCTCCCCCCCACGTCGTTGGACAGGCCGACCCCGCGGATAATGCCGTAGATCCGGTCGCCGTGGCTGATAGCATCCTCGGTTCGCTTGAGGAGGAAGATGCCGGCACCCTCCCCCACCACCAGGCCGTCGCCCTGTGCGTCGAAGGGTGAGCAGAGCCCCCGCTTGGAGAGGGCGCGCAGCTGGGAGAACCCCATCTGGGTGTAGAGCGGGTCGGGACGGGAGACTCCGCCGGTGAGCATTGCATCGGCCCTGCCGGCAAGGAGTTCATCCATGGCGAGCTTGATGGCGTAGAGGGAAGAGGCGCAGGCGGCATCGAGGGTGCAGCTGCCGCCGCCGAGACCGAGACTCCAGGCCAGCAGGCCGGCGGGGAGGCCTGCCACGTAACGGTTGAGCGGCTCGGTCGTCCGCTTGCCGGGGCTCTTGCCGAGCAGCTTCTCCTCGAAGGTGCGGCCGAGCAGCTCCCGGGCAAGGAGGGATGATTTTTCACTGGGGAGGGCGAGGTTGCCGATAATCACCCCGACGCGGGAGCGCTCCACCGGGCCGGTGATGGCGTCGTAAAAAGCCTGCCGCCCGGCATGGAGCAGCAGGTGGAACATGGGGTCGAGCCCGGCCGGTATCTCCGGCTCGCCGGGAGCCGGCGCAATCCGGGGGATGGCGCTGATGAAGCAGCCGCGACGGGAGTAGACCTTGTCCTTTGCGCCAACCTCCGGGGCGAAGACGCTGTCGGCCGGCACGGCCCAGCGGTCCGGAGGGACCTCGCGGGCGGCACTGTGGCCGGTGATGATGTTCTGCCAGAAACGGTCAAGTTCAGGGGCGTCGGGGAAAATGCCGCCGATACCGACGATCGCAACCGAGCCGAAAGCAGGGTGAACGGCGCTTTTCATCGACATGGATCTGTCAGGCCGGCTGGATGGTGATCAGCAGGCAGACTCCTCCCCTGGGATGTGGTCCGGGGGTGCATCAGACAACCCCCTTGCCGGCAACTCCGGCCTTGCCCAGCTGGTTGCGCTGGAACGCCTGGCCGAGGGAGGGGTCAATGACGCACTCATAATCCTCCAGACGGGCCACCAGCTTGCCGCTCTGGCTGTCGACGAATTCCATGTCCGCATGGGCGCCGTGGGTCCGCTCGTCGGTGATCCGTATCACCACCTGGACACCGTCCCGGGGGAAGGAATCCTGGAACTGGCGGTAACGGCCGGCGAAACAGGGGAGAGATCCGGAACCGAAGCGCTCGAAACTCCAGAGGATCATCATCTGGAAGGCGCTGTCCAGCACCAGCGGATCGGTCAGCCAGTTGCTGCGCAGCGGCTGCCGCAGCCAGGCGGACGGCTGGGGGGCAGCTTTCACCCGGGCGACGATCCCCTTGGCGGAACAGCCGTCCACCAGCTCGATGCCGTGCAGGTCGGGACCGTGGAAGAGCCGCTCCGTGTCGTAGATCCGGCCGTTGTGGGGCTCGTAGGGATCTACGGCGATATCCTTGATGGTGCGGATCCCCTCTGGCAGCCTGGTTGCCAGAACGATCTCGGCCCGGGCATGAAGGGTCGGCCGGCTGCCGACCGTGTCGCCGGTCAGTTCCACCGGCACCAAGTAGAAGGAATCGCGCTTCTCCGCCTTGCCGGCCATGACCTGCAGGCTGCAGGCCGTATCCTGGGCAAAGCTGACCCCCTTGCAGATGCGCAGGTCGTTGAAGCCGTGGAAGCGGAGACCGGGGTTGCCGTGAAGTGCACCGTGGGCCAGCCACTCGGCGATCACCGCCATGGGAAGGACCGCCTTGTTGTCCAGCACATGGGAGCGGAGGAAGGGATATTCATCAACGGTGAGGGTGATTGCCAGCGCCTCGGTCAGGGTTTTCCCCCTCGTGGGCTGGGGTGCGGCGACTGCACCCGGAGTTTCGGCCAGGACAACGACCTCCACCGGTCCGTCGACCGCGGCGATCTCCCGGGCGAGGAAATCTCCACCCTCCTCCAGGCCAATGAGGCCGACCCCTTCGCCGGCAAAAACCTTCTTCAGGGCCGGCGTGACCATGCCGCCGTCCCACGGCCCCCAGTTGAGGCTGACGGTGCGGCAGCCGGGCCGGCGGCGCGCCTCGTCCTGGGCAAGCTTGTTCAGCACCTCGTTGGCCACGGCATAGTCAACCTGACCGGTACGCCCCAGGCGGCCGGTGGTGGAGGAGAAGAGAGCGATGAAGCGGAGGTCGTCCTCAGCCGTGGCGCTGAAGAGGGAGCGGAGTCCGGAGACCTTGGTGCCGTAGACCGAGGCGAACTGCTCCCGCGACTTGTCCGTGATCAGCCGGTCAGCCAGCACGCCGGCACCATGGACGATGCCGCGGATCGGGCCATGTGCCGAGCGGATCTCCCGCAGGAGCGCAGTCACGGCAACGGTGTCGCGGATATCCACCGCCCGGTAGAGGGGGCGGCCGCCGGCGGCTTCGATCTTTGCCAGGGTGGCGCGAAGCTCGCGGCCGGCCACCACCTGCTGGTAGCGCTCCTCGATCTCCCGCGGATGAAGCTTGCCGCCCGCCTGCTCCAGTATGGCCCGCTTGATGCGAGGCTCCTCCGTCAGCAGTTGCAGCCACTCAGGTTCAGCGGCCGGTGCGGGGCTTCTCCCAAGAAGCAGCAAGGTCGGCTTGCAGGCCATGGTGAGGGCCACGGCTGCCGCCGCGGTAACCCCCCGGCCGCCGCCGGTGACTACCACCACATCCCCGGGGTTGACCGGGTAGTAGGCGGGGGCAGGCGCAGGGGGGAGGTCGACCAGGGCAAGGGTTGTCCTGCCGGACGGGGTCAGGCCTGTTTCAACCGTCCCCTTGCGGAACAGTTCCCGGGACAGGGCCGCCGCCGCAGCCGACGGATCGGGGAACTTTGCCAGGTCGATGGCCTTGCAGACGACCTCGGGCCATTCCTGGCCGGCGGTCTTTGCCAGTCCTGCCAGGCCGCCGGAAAGGGGATCGGTCAGGGTCGAGCCGGGAAGGCAGCCGAAGGCGCCGTCGAGCCGGGAGACCGTGGCAAAGAGCGCCCCTTCAGCCTCGCCTGCCTGGCGCAGGGCAGGAGCCGCACGCTTCAGCAGGAGGAAGGCGTTTTCCAGAAACCGGTCGTCGGTCCCCCCCTTTGGAGCGACGATAATCAGGCCGGAAATTTTCGACGAGGAGAAGATCTCCTTGTCGTCATCCGCCGCAATCAGCCGGACCTTATGACCGCGCCCCTGCAGCTCCGAGTAGAGCCGGGCGATCAGACCGGAGCCGTCGTCGGTAAGGAGGATTTCGCCGCCGTCAAGGAGGGAGACCGTGTCGTCAGCGTCGTCAGCCAGGTCGACTGCCACGAGGCCGCTCCGCTTGAGCGGTAGCGTCGCCGCAGCCGGGACCGGCGCCATCGGCGCTGCCGCGGGAGCAGGAGCAACAACCGGTTCGCTCTTTCCTGCAGGTGCGCCGCCGAGGTAGGCAGCGATCTCACCCAGAGTCTGCAGGGTACCCAGGTGTTCCGGGCCGATCTGCGGCGCACCGGG
>Ga0073934_10011151_pt1 | contig 10961 bp, 8 predicted proteins | sample LarsenN4metaG_FD_76834 | JGI IMG/M metagenome (GOLD analysis project Ga0073934, IMG submission 76834) | Hot spring sediment bacterial and archeal communities from British Columbia, Canada, to study Microbial Dark Matter (Phase II) - Larsen... ...
ACGATCATGGTCTCTTCATCCACCTGAGCACCGGCATGGGCAAGCAACTGGCGCGCTTCGGCGTTCTGCACTTTGATGCCGGGCTTGATCATCAGTTGATAGGCTTCTTCGATGATGCGTTCGATCAGTTCAGGGTCGAGCAGGGATAATTTTGGCTGCATGGTTGCTCCTTTGGTAATTGGTGAATAGCGAGTGGTAATTGAGTCCTTGCGACTCGTGAATCCAAAAAATGATGAACTCTCAATTACCAATCTGCAATTACTGCTTACCAGGAGTTATGCAGGTTGGTAATCTTCGAGTGTTGGTAACTCTTCAAGCCCAGCCTTCTTGCTGAGATCCAGCATAAAGGCGTGGAGTCGGCTTTCGGTAACGGGATCCAATTCCGGGCGTCGATAGGAAGCGAGCAATTCGTTCACGCGCAGCTTCGCACGCCCGAAGGCATCCAGTGAACCGGCGGCTTTCCAGACACGGGTCGAGTCGCGGTCAATGATGCTGCTGGGCAGATGCTGTTCCTTCTGGAAGAGCTGCATCGTGATCTTCTGCTTGAGGAAGTCGCCGCCTTTGAAGTTGATCTTTTCATCGTAGAAGCCGGTGGCGAGTTTTTCGGTGTGCTGCTGGACGCCCATGACCATGCGCTTTGCCATGGCAATGCCCTCTGCATCGATGACAAGTTTCTCCGCGCTGTGACAGGCAAGGAAGTCGAGCATGCCTGAGCCGGAGATCATGTTGATGCCGCTCAAGGCGCCGACCATGGCAGTGATTCCGCTTTCAAGTCCGGCCTGTGCATCAACAAGTTTTGAATGCGTCGCACCTAGATAGGTATGTGTGGGCATATTCAATGACTTGGCGACCTGTGCATAGGAACAATCAAGCATCGCTGTTTCGACCGCGCCCATCGGCGTTGCACCTTTGCGCATGTCAAAGATCGCCGCCGCGCCGCCCCAAACGATGGGGGAGCCGGGATTTGCCAGTTGATGGATGGTGATGCCTGCCAGACATTCGGCGGTGTGCTGTGTGATTGTCCCCAGCATGGTGACCGGAGACGCGGCGCCTGCCAGCGGAACCGAAACGATCTCTGCCGGGATGCCAGCCTTTGCCAGCGTGATGAGGTTACCTGCGCCGAAGTTGCTCCAGATCAATGGTGGTGCAGGGCAGACATCAAAGATGGCGCGTGGTTTTTCGCGTGCGGCTTCTGGGCTGCCCGCGAAGAGCGCCAGCATGTCGATCATTTCCTGCACGGTCTTGTTTGTGAACGCGCCGGTGACGATCGGTTTTTTGGAATAAAGAAGAGCGAGATAAAGACGATAGGAGTCTTGAATGTCCTTTGGGACATCGTGACAGATGACGGCCGTGGACTGCGCGTCATATTGCGGGAGTTGTTCTGTCACCTTGAGCAAGCGGATCAGGTGCGACGTCTCGGTGGTGTCATGTTCCAGCGTTTCGGGGTTGAGCATGGCGATGCCCGATGAGCCCGGGTCAAAGTGGACATCGTCGCCGCCATAGTGGACGGTGGGGTTGCCATCGTAATCATATAAATAAAATTCCCGCGGTACGCTTTCCAATGCTTTATGGACAAGCGAAGCGGGAATTCCGATGACCTGATTATCAGGGTACAGGATCGCACCTGCGGCAGCCAGCAGGTCACGCGCTTCCGGGTTTTGCACTTTGACACCCGGGCAGCGCAAAAGCTCGTAGGCTTCTTCGAGTACCTTTGCAATGAGTTCGTCGCTTAGGAGCGTAAGTTTGGGTTGCATAAGACACCTCTAAATTGGATTGATGAATTTTGATGAGATCAGAATTCGAGTCTCTTTGGCGAAGAGAAACGGTTGAAGGTTTGCAGGTTGTAAAGTTCAGGGCTACAACCTGCAAACTTTCAATTTTATAACTTTTTACTTTTCAACGGATCGAATGATCTTTTCCATTTCTTCACTGATCTTCGGGTCGAGCGGCTCAGGCTGGTGCTCTGCCAGGATCTTGCGAGCCTTGGCGGTGGCCCAATCGCGGGCGTCGTCACCTTTGGTTTCCCATTCACTATACGGACGTCGATCCATGAACTGCGGCATGAACAATTCGCGCATGTGACGGCGGGTATGTTTTTGTGCCAGATAATGTCCACCAGGACCGACATTGGCGATCGTCTCGAGTGCCAGTGTTTCATCATCCACAACAATGCCCTGCATCATTTTGTGGACCATCGAGAAGATCTCGCAGTCCATCATCATTTCAGCAAAGGACCAGATGCGGCTGCCGTGTAGGAATCCGCATCCCAGCAGCATATCAGACATGACAATGCTGGCCATGAAAGACGAGAAAGCGCCATCCACGCCTGCATGCCAGTTCGGTTCTTTTGCCCCGGTGGCGAAGGCGCCCATCGAGAGTGGAATATTGTAGAAATCCGAGAGCACGTTGGTGGCTGCGCCGAAGAGATAATCCTCGGGTCCGCCGCCGGTATAGCAGCCCAACCGTGGGTCAGATGCGGTCTGTGCGGCGGCATAGAAAACCGGAGCACCAGGATACGCGAGCTGTAGTAATGCAGTGGCAGCGATCACCTCCGCATTGCCAACGGCTAGGTTGCCTGCCATCGTTGCGGGACCTGTCGTGAGACATGATGCCATGGTCATGAATCCGGTCGGGATGCCATGTTCAGCAGCGATCAGCGCTGCATCCAAACTGCCGCCGTCGTGCCCAAGTGGGGGAGCCGTACACTGCATCAACGAGAGGACCGGGCGCTTCTTGAGTTCCTCTTTACCGCCGGCGATGAGTGATGCCATTTCCATCGCGGCTTTCGCTTCTGCCACGTTGTAAATGGACTCGGTCTGTACGTGCTTGGTGGAGTTCTCCCACACGGTCTGAAGCTCATACAGTCCACGTGCTTCAACGGGCATATCCTGGGCGGAGACAGCCACCCAGTGGAACGCAACCTCTTCGGTGGCATCGGCGACGCGGACGATGTCGCGCACGTCGCTGAGTTGTGAGGTCCGCTTCTGACCGGTGTGGATGTCGATCACTTCGACACCGCAGCCATCGGTTCCCAAATTGACATGGTTGCCATCGAGCGGCAGGTCCTGCTGCGGATCACGCGCCGCGAGTGTGTAGGCGGGCGGCGCCTTTTTCAATGCTTCCTCGATCACATCACCTTTGACCTTGACGATCTTTTTATCACGGTCAACGGTGGCGCCGTTGGCTTCCCAGATCTCCATTGCCCGCTGGGATGGGAATCTGATACCTACATTTTCAATGATCCATAAAGTGGCTTCATGGATCTTCTTTACCTCATCCGGAGTCAGGATCTCAAGCTTCAACTTCGGATTGGTAATGGACTTAATGTTTTTTGACATAGCGCCCTCCCAAGGCTCATGTCTCTACTCTCTCTGAATCGGTTCTCAAAAAATCTAAACACAAAGGACGCTTCGGACACTAAGGTTTATAAACCTTTGGTTTTGTTTTCCTTTGTGTCCTTAGTGTTTAAAAATTATTCTTTTCCAACCAATTGCTTCGCCAACTTTACGGCACCGACTGCATCTTCCGATGTGCCGTCGGCTTTGATCTTCTCGGCCCAATCCTTCGTGATCGGAGCTCCACCGACCATGACCTTGATGCGTGGGCGCAGGCCTTCCTTATCGAGCTCTTCGATCACTTCACGCTGACGGACCATCGTGGTGGTGAGCAGCGCGCTCATGCCGATGAGGTTTGCATCGATCTCCAGAGCCTTGCCGATGATCTTATCCGCGGGCTGGTCCACGCCCAGGTCAACCACTTCAAAACCAGATGCCGCGAGCATCGTGCCGACGAGCGTCTTGCCGATCTCATGAATATCGCCTTCGACGGTTGCGAGCACAACACGCCCCATGGTCTCACGGGCTTCACCGAGCTTGAGTAGTTCAGGTTCTAATGTGGCAACTGCGGCTTTCATCGCTTCGCCCGCCATGACCAGTTCCGGCAAAAAGGCTTCGCCCTTCCCGAATAGGTCGCCGATGTAGTTGACGCCCACCACAAATCCTTTAGTGATTGTGTCGAGCGGGTGCATGTTCAACTCGATGGATTTCTGAGCGAGCTCAACTGCCTGCTCCGACTCACCATCGATGATGCTTTGCGCCATTGCTTTGTAGAGTTCTTCAGACATAATGCATGCTCCTTATTTCTTTGATTTCTTCATTAGAGGCGAAACCTGTTCTTCTTTTTCACGCAATAGTTCTGCGGGAATTTCCAGATACTCTTCGAGCCATTTCCCCGACTCCATTACATGCTCGATCGATACCTGCACGGCCTTCTCTGCGTCCCCTCTTTTCAGCGCATTCACGATCGCTACATGTTCCTTGTATGTGCTTTCCATGCTGTCCTTTATCAACTCGGGATAACGGAACAGCGCTTCGTATAACAGCCAATCGGGGAAGGCATTCGACACGACCGCATACATCTTGACCAGCAGATCATTCTTTGTCGCTTCGGCAATGGCGGAATGGAATTCACGACTGGATTTCCGCTCCGTCGAGACATCCTTCAGCGACTCGTGTTTCTTCATCTCAGCCAGCGTTCTTTCCAGGCCCGCGATCTGTTCCCGGGTAATATGCTTTGCCGCCTCCTGGGCGATGACCGCTTCGAGGAAAAGACGCAGACCATACGCTTCCACCACATCCCGCGTGGACATTTCGCGCACGCGCACGCCGCGGTAGGGGACACGTTCTGCGAGCCCAGCCGAGACGAGCAGATCGAGCGCCTCACGGACCGGGGTCATGCTCACACCCAGTTGTGTGGCGATGTCATCCTGCCTCAGCCAGTCGCCGGGTTTGTAGGTGCCCGAGATGATTTTCTCGTGCAGAACATCAAAAATATCCTCTTTGAGAGGCCGTTTTTGAATTAATTCGGTTTCTTCAGTAGGGGGATTACTTAGCATCGAATACCTTTCGGGTATCGATGATTATAAATTATATATAATTTTTAGTACAGCAGATACGCGCCTGACGATTGTCACTTCTTTACAGGCACAGATTTTTTATACAGGTCGTGCTCTTCAATATACTCGAATACAGGTATGGGAAGATAATAACGATACTCGCGTCCATTTGCAACGCGGCTCCGTATCTCACGCGAGGCGATCTCCAACAGAGGCGCATCCACATAATGGACTTTGGATGTAATCCCCGGTAATTCCTCTTCCAACTCTTTTAGGTCTGGCTCCTCGCCGGGACGCCGCATGACGCCCACCCAGTGACAGGCGTAGAGTAACTCTTTGGGCTTGTGCCACTTCGGCAGGTCACGCAGCGAGTCCCCGCCGATGATCGGCGTGATATCTGCTTCTGGATATTTCTCTGCAACCGCCTCAACTGTATCCAACGTATAGTGTGGACCGGGCCGATCCAGCTCCACACGGGACAACTCAAATATGGGATTATCGGCAATGGCAAGTTTCACCATGGCCAGGCGGTGTTCAACCGGGGAAATGATCTGGTCCTGTTTGTGGGGAGGGTCGGGAGTGAGCACCCATAACAGACGGTCCAGCCCAAGCTGGGAGTAGGCTTCGGATGCAAGGATGAGATGTCCTAGATGAGGCGGGTCAAATGTTCCGCCGAATAGACCGATCTGTTCGCGTGCCATGATTAAAGTATATCCCAAAGTTTCATCAAGTTTTGTCTGAGTCTTTATCAAATCTTTACATAAGGGAGTTAAGATAAAGAAAATTCAAAAGAAGTCATCCTGCTGAATGGATGAATAAGGAGATCAAAATGTCAAAAACAACCAAATGGATCATCGGCATCATTGTGGTGCTTGTGGTTTTACAGTTCGCCATGCCCTTTGTTGGACGTTTTTTGTATCCGTCATACGGCTACGGCATGATGGGGGGTGGGTATGGAATGATGAACGGCGGCATGATGCGTGGCGGCGGAATGATGGGCGGGTTCGGACACATGGGTTTCAGCCCCTTGGGCGGAATTTTCATGTGGCTGCTGCCGGCGGGTCTGCTGGTTCTGATCGCGCTTGGCATCGCTTACCTGTGGAAGAAACTGAACGAGAAACCGGTGCAGGAATAAGGACCTACACGGTTCAAGCAGACCCCGCTTCGTGCGGGGTCTTTCATTTTTGGGGATGGTATACTGCCCTCATCTCATTCTGGAACAGGTGAAGCATGAATCAAACGTACGATGCAGTTGTCATTGGCGGCGGAGTAATCGGTGCCAGCATTGCCTACAATCTTTCAAAACGCGGACTGAAAGTGGTACTTCTCGAGCGGCAGTCTGTTGGTGCAGGGGCCACTGGCGCATCGAGCGGGTTGGTCCGCATGCATTATGACATCGAAGTGGATTCTGCTTTGGCCTGGGAGAGTTTCCATTTTTTCAAGAACTTGCGCGAACGGGTGGGTGGCGAATGTGGTTTCAGAAAAACAGGGTTTATTCAGATCGTCACACCCGATAAAAATGAGCAGCTGCGTGCAAATGTGGAGATGCATAAACGACTTGGTATTCTCACGGATGTTGTCACGGCTGCCGATGTGAAAAAACTTGCACCGATGATAAAGACCGATGATTTTGAGTTAGCCGCTTATGAACCTGAATCAGGATACGCCGACCCGGTGCTGACGACCAATTCCTTTATCTCGATCGCGAAGGAACACGGGACCATGCTCATGCAGGATTGCGAAGTGACGGGAATCCGTGTCGGTGGGGGAAAGGTGATGGGCGTGGATTCCAGCCGCGGGTCGTTCGATGCGCCGGTCGTTGTCAACTGCGCAGGCACATTCGCGGGTCGAGTCGGTGAGATGGCGGGAGTCCACATTCCACTTGATACCTGGACGCATGATGTTGCCATGGTCAAACGCCCGGTGGGATTCGGGATGCATCCCACCGTGATCGACGATGCGCTGTCGATGTATTTTCGTCCGGAAGGTAGTGAACTGACCTTGATCGCTCTCGAAGATTACAGCCGCATGGGCGAAGCACCCGAGTCGGACTTGAGTCATGCGGATCAGGATTTTGTGATGCGTGCCATCGACCGTCTCTGTGAGCGCATGCCCGATATGGAAGCTGGTGCGCTGCATTCCACGCATGTGGGTCGCGATGGACTCACACCAGATCAACGCGCCGTTATGGGGCAAGCTGGCCCTGATGGTTTTTACATCGCCTGTGGTTTCAGCGGGACCGGATTTAAGTTGTCACCTGCGGTCGGCGTTTGCATGAGCCAGTTGATCCTGGATGGAGCGGCAAAGCTCGTGGATATTTCATCGCTCCATTTGAGCCGCTTTGAACGCGGTGAGCACCTCATCGGTGAACATTCCTACGGCCATATTTGGAAGTAGCGCGTACATTAAATTAAAGGCAGCCCGAAAGGTTCCGGGCTGCCTTTAATATTAAGCAGTTATTCGATTATTTGAACTTGAAATCCACCTCTGGTGACTTGAAACCGTCGAATTGGACGTACATTTTGCGGCAGGTGTTGGCGTATGACTTTGGCGTTTTCCAGTTGAACTGCCAATAGCCATCACCCAGGTATTGGAGACCCGATGAACCGGAGTAGGTTTCGATCGCGTCCACCGGGTCACCGGTGAAGGTGCCACAACTGACCGAATATGAAACCAGGTTCTTGAACACGGACGGATCGCTGACCGGTACACCATTGGCGTCGGTCAACCTCCATTTTACAGGAACGGTTTGTCCGGCCTTGGCCATATTGACCGCAAGCATATCGATCGGCTGGAAGAAACCTGTGAATTTATAGCCGACTGTGAAGGTGGCACAAGTTTCTGTTCCAGTATTGCCCCAAATATCGGTGGCACGAACGCAGACCTGATTGGTTCCCAGGGTCACAGCATTGAAGCCAGCCTTCACCGCTTCCACTGGTTCGTCGAACGCCCCATCCTCCGCGAGCATGGGCAGCCATGCGGAAGCATTGAGCTTATATTCTGCGCTGGCGATATTTGAATTGCCAGTCAGCGCGTCGCTGGCCAGGGCGTTCACGGTAGTGGCTGCATTCAAATATACAGGTGACGGTGATACGCTCACCCCGCTCACGACCGGCGCACTGCAATCTGTCTGTCCTGTGGGCTGAAAACCGACATCCGTGGATGTATCGGTTCCACTGCATAACCAGGGGTCAACGTCCACATCTCCAGCCGCCTCATCGCCGTTGCCTGTGGGTTGCGGACCATTTGCATAGCCCCACCAGTTGGTTTCAGCATTTACAATCGCTGCGTCCGTATTGAGCAGACCATAATCTGCATTACCGGTGATGCTGTTGAGATTCACTTCGATGTTGCTGAACACACCTGCAGTACAGCTGCTTCCTGTGCATTGGTAGATATCCAGCCCGATGCCGAAGTTCATGACCTTATTATTCTTGACGGTCAGGTCGATATCCAGCGTGCCGAAGCCGCCGTACGCACCAATGCCATAGCCGGCACTCGTACTGTCGCCGGTGAGTTCGTTGTTCAGGATGTCAACGTCCTGGATGGGAGTGCTGAGCGCAGACATCATCGTCATGGGCGCTGCCGGTGCGGAAAGCTCATCTTCAAACGGAACGGGATTCAGCCCCGGAGGAGGCGCGTCCACAATGAACCCGTAGAAGTAGGGTGATTGTGTTCCGGTCGTAGATACATTGAGGATATTTGCTTCATGCAAGCCTGAGCCGTCAACGTGGTAGATCCCTACTTGATTTTCACTGAGGGTGTTCCCGTACGTATCCACATTGGCTCCGTAGAGCAGCATGCCTGTGGATGTCCACGTCCCGGGTGCATAGGAATGATTTGCTAGGGTGTTTCCATTCACAGCGCCGCTGGCACCACCACTGAACTGGATGCCGTTTTGGGCAATGGTATTTGTTGCTCCCGCGCCGGTGACGATGTTATCTTCAACAGTCGCCCACGACCCAGACCCACTGACCGTAATACCATTTTTCTGATAGCCGGAGATCACGTTATTAGTGATATCTGCCGAACCATTGCTGTTCAGGGATGCGCGTCCCACCTGGATCGCAACGCCATTCTGGCAGCCACTGAATGGATTGTCGCGGACGTTGAGGACCTTATTATTGTGGATGTTGGCATACGCATCGTCTCGGACGAAGATACCTGTTCCAATGCTCCCGCATCCGCTCGGACCCGGGCCGGTCACCGTGAAACCGCTCATCTCCACGCTGACGCCGTTCCCCGCGATCTTCACGATCGTCGAATCGGGATTCGATGCTACAGGCATGGTTGAAGGCGCCTTGATGATCGTCGTCTCTGCACCTGATTCGCCCAGCAACGTCAATGATTTATTGGCGACGATCTGTTCCACGTAGGTCCCGCTCTTTACCTGAACGATATCGCCTGCAACTGCTGTATCAATGCCGCTCTGAATGTTGACCCCAATGCGGCGGACATCGAACGAATACGTTCCGCTGGTGTAGTTGTACTGGCGGACATTGAAAGGCGACTCCAATGTCACGACGGCTTTGTTGTACGAGTTGTCGGCCCAATACGAAGCCCAATCGAACTGGGCATTATCCACCAGGCCGCGCACGCGGATATGAGCCGCGCGCACATCTGCACCATTGAATGTGTTGGTGAATGTATTTCCCTCGATGACTGCTCCACCCACTGATTGGACGAATCACGGTACACCTGTTCCTGATCCGTTGAAGCTGATGGATGGCCAATATTCACTGTTCTCGAACACATTGTTTGTGATACGGCGTCCAGAAGCCGGGCCGGAATAACCCGCGCCGCTGGTGATATCCACGCTGGTGCTTTGATCGATGATGTTGTGATCGAGCGTGTAAGACTGCACATGTGAAACGTTGTTGACCGTGTCGAATTGCCAGTCATTGAAATAGACCGAACCGCCGCCCGGAACGTCAATATGCGAATCCTTGAGGGTGAAACCATTGCCAATGATCTCGATGGTTTTGTTGTCGCCCGGAATGTTGGGACCGATCTTGAGACCGGCAAGGGTGACGCCATCTCCCTGGACGAAGATGCCGCTATACCCAAAGTTATTCGTGGCATTCGTGGTGACCGTCGCTGCTAATGCACTGGGATCTGTGATGGCGGTATCGCTGGATGTCACGCCTTGGATGGTGATATTGTCTTTATCGATGAACAGGCCGAATTGATATGGGCCACTTGTTCCAAGGACATAGCGATTGACCGCTTTTTCATTGTAGCTGCCCGGTAGTACGCGGACCTGTCCACCCTCGTTGACCGCATCGATTCCTGCCTGGATCGTTTTCTTAGCGTTGCCTATGCTTGCGCCGCCGTTGGCATCGTTTCCGTTTACAGCGTCTACATAGCAGGTATCTGTGCAGGCGGGTTCAGGCTCAAAATCGTAGGTGGTGTTGTCGCCATTCACACCAATGGTCAACGCATCCACTGCGCCTTTGAATTGACCAGTCCAACCGGATCCGACGTTGAATCCGAAAATGCCTTTTACCTTGGCATTGGGATTGCTTGCCAGGATCGTGCTCCAGGGAACGAAACAATTGGAAGCACAAACGCCTGAAATGGGTCTTGTTGACCACCACTTGGCGTTCCCGCCATCCATGGCGTCCCATAACTGCCAGGTGTTTAGTTGCATCGCCCCAACGCCTCCAGACTGGTACACCGGTTCGAAAACCAGCATTGTGAAGCTTATTCCATCTCCGACAAAGTCAACGGCGATGTTGAGCGAGATCGTTTGGGCTGCGTTGTTGGTCGAAGTTGAATCCCGATAGGCGTAATAGCTCAGGGCTGTGATCGAACTCAACGGCGTTCCTGCATACAAAATGGTGACAGCCTGAGCTTTGGCGATCGCATCGGTGGTGGTCATTTGCAGGCTGCCCGATCCCAGCGGGGAAACGGCCGGACCCGTTACGAACGAAACATTTCCACCTGTGCGGGTATCGGCATAGGGGGGGGACGCAAACCAATCCACGCCAAGATTCGCACTCTCCACGGTCGTTGTACCTGCCGCATAGACCGTGGCAGGCGCAAACGCACTGACCGCTAATATAAG
>Ga0073934_10011152_pt1 | contig 10961 bp, 6 predicted proteins | sample LarsenN4metaG_FD_76834 | JGI IMG/M metagenome (GOLD analysis project Ga0073934, IMG submission 76834) | Hot spring sediment bacterial and archeal communities from British Columbia, Canada, to study Microbial Dark Matter (Phase II) - Larsen... ...
CGTTGGCGGCGGGCGACCAGCCGTCCTGAGCGTTGTAGCGCGGCCGAGGCTCGTCGGGGCTCGCTCCGCGAACCACGGGCGCGCTGGCTTGCGGGTGGCCCTGCGCGCTCGTGGTTTGGGCCTGGGTCGGCCTTCCGGGATTGGTGTTCTTGGCCAGCAGACCGGCGTCCGGCTTGAACGTGCCACGCATCCAGTCCAGCCAGGCCGCTTCGAGGTCTTCCAGCCGATTCATGCCGTAGTGCGTCCGCACCGCGTTGTCCCAGCCGCCCTTCATGCCGTCCCCGACAAAGGCCAGGAACTGCCGGCGGTCGGTCTGTTCGACGAGGAAGCGGGAGAGGGAATAGCCCTGGGCGTACAGCGTCATGACGTCCTGGCCGCTGTCGGGATACTGCTTCATCTCGAAAAGCACGCGCAGTCTGAAAGCCCGGCCGCCGGCGAGGCACTCGCGGACCAGCTTATCGTGCCGGCGGCGTTCCAGATCGTCCTCGGATAGCACCGAGCCGCCCTCGTCGGCCCAGCGGGGCAGCGGCTGCCGGAAGTGGTAGGCGAAGACGGTGTGCGTGATCTCGTGCGGCAGGACGCTGTTCAGAATCCGCTCCAACGAGCCCTGCACGTTCATTTCCTGGGAAAGGATCGCCCCGCGATCAAAGGCGAATGTCGTTGCTCCGCCAGCGCCTCCTGGCGTCACCGTCACCTTGAGCGGACAGGGCTGACCCCAGGTCGGCATCTCCTTGCCCAGCCACTCCAGGGCCTTTTCCTTACGCCACTTCTCGGCATACTGGCCGACCTGCTCGGCGATCTGCTGGTTGGGCGCCTGGACGACGAAGTTGGCTGTGCGGTAGGACGCGCCCATCGAACCAAAGACGGCCAACAGGACGCAGATCGCCAGTCGTCGTGAACCCATGCCCTGTACTCCACGAAGCGGAAAGGAGTCGTCGTGCGGTGCTGAGCAAGCATGACCGCAAAACTGAAGCCAGGCCAGCCTCGCCAGGCCAGATATTCTCGAATGGCGTGTCTAACCTGCGGATGGAGCGGGACTTGTGCGTGCGGAAAAATCGTCGGCCTCTGCGGCGAGGAGCGCGTGCACGGGCCCTGTGTTGTAGCTCCTACAAAAGGCGTGAAAGTTCAGGCCTTGCAGTCCTTTCATGTGGTGCAAATTGCCTGGCAGGCTTAGCTTGCCTGAGCCGCGTCGTTGCCGCTCGTGCCAGCCCGAGCTGAGCCTGGCTGGGGCGTACGGGCCTCCGCTGCGGGGGTATCGAGCTCCCATCCACTCCCTCTGCGAGGACGCCCTCATCCCCATCTACAACTGGTTGCGTGCTACTCGCGGCACCAATCACGATTTCCACTATCGGTGGCTGGCAGCCGTCATGGATCGACCGAACGGGGGGCACTTCCCAAAGGTCTCGTCGCCATGGCGGAGCAGATTCTGCACGGGCCGGAAGCGGACGTGGCGACCCTGCACACCGACCCAGGCCTGGCGGATCAGGGCAGCCATGGCGCAGCGGAGGCGGTCGCGCTGCCCCAGCCGCTCCGGCATCTGGTCGAGGAACCAGGCGAGGCCACGTCGGTATTCGCAAAGGAGCCGTTGTGCACCGGCGGCCTGGCAGTGCGTTGCTCTCGGTTACTCGGGGCGTTGACGCAGCCCTTCCCGCCCAGCCTCTCGGCGTTTTCCTGTAACCATTTCGCGAGATTGCTTCAGTACCATGAGAGGTGGCGAGAAGGGGAGTGGAGTCGAAAACCATGTCGGGATCGTCGAACTGCTCACGGTGCGGCATGCTGCTGGAAGCGGATGCTCCCGAAGGCCTCTGCCCGCGTTGCTTGCTTGAAGCCGCTGAGCCCAGCGAGACTGCCACCTTGCCGCCGACGCAGCCGCTCTCAGCGAACGGCAGCCTGGCCGGCGTCATGGTCCGCTACTTCGGCGACTACGAGATTCTCCAGGAGATCGCCCGCGGCGGCATGGGCGTCGTCTGCAAGGCCAGGCAGGTTTCGCTCAATCGCGTCGTTGCTCTGAAGATGATCCTGGCTGGCCAACTGGCAGGCCCCAGCGAGATCGAGCGTTTCCACCGCGAGGCGGAAGCCGCGGCGACGCTCGATCACCCCCACATCGTGCCGATCTACGAAATCGGCTCGCACGAGGGACAGCACTACTTCAGCATGAAGCTGGTCGAGGGCGTCAGCCTGGCGGAGGAGTTCGGCAAGGGTGAGGCGGGGCTTCGCTCCGAACCCAGGAAAGCCGTGGCCTTGCTTGCGAAAGCTGCCCGAGCTGTTCACTATGCCCACCAACGCGGCATCCTGCACCGCGATCTCAAGCCGGGCAACATCCTCATCGATCGGGCCGGCCAACCCCACGTCACGGACTTCGGCCTGGCGAAGAAGCTCGAAGACGACTCGAAGAGCACGCGGACCGGCGTGGTCATGGGCACGCCCAGCTACATGGCCCCCGAGCAGGCGGCGGCAAGAAAATCGCTGACCACGGCAGTGGACGTCTGGAGTCTGGGCGCGATCCTGTACGAGATGCTGACCGGCCGCCCACCGTTCCAGGCGGCGACGGCCTTCGACACGGTCCTGCAAGTCCTGGAACACGATCCGCCGCGTCCGCGCAGTCTTCAGCCGGCCTGCGATCGCGACCTGGAAACGGTCGCGCTGAAGTGCCTCGAAAAGGAACCCGCGAAGCGCTACGGGTCAGCCGAGGCTCTGGCTGAAGACCTGGAGCGCTGGCTGCGCGGCGAGCCGATCTCGGCCCGTCCCGCCTCCGTTCTGGAACGCACAGTGAAGTGGTGCCGACGCAAGCCGCTGGCGGCCGCCCTGCTCGGCGTTTCCTTACTGGCGGCCGTCTTGCTCCTGGCCGCACTGGTCGTAAGCAACGTGCTGATTCGCAACCAGCAGCGCGAGACCGAGGCGGCGTACGCCAGACTCTCCCTGGAGCAACACCGCACCAGGGCGGCCCTCGAACGTGAACGCCACAGCGCTTACGCCCAGCGCATCGGCCTGGCACGCAGCGAATGGCAGGCCAGCGAGATCGAAAGGGCCGACCAGGTCCTCGACGCCTGCCCGCCCGATCTCCGGCACTGGGAATGGCACTACCTGAAGCGCCTTTGTCACGGCGACCTGCTGACCGTGCAGGGGCCGATCGGCGCCGTCGAAGGCCTGGCTTTTTCGCCGGATGGCCGCATCCTCGTCTCCGGCGGGGGCAGCCGCGGCTCGGTTAGCTGCCGGCAGGAGGTCTACCGCTGGTTCACCGCGAGCGGCAAGAAGCTCGAGCCTTTTCGCAGCGAGGATCCGTGGGGAACGGTGACCGGGATCGCACTCAATCCCAACGGGCACCGGATCGCCGTCGCCGTTTGGGCGGGAGCCGACCCGCGCGACCTGGCCATGGCTTCGCACATGAACCCGCACCCCGACATTCAAGGGGCCATCGAGCTCTGGGACATGGCCGAGGGGAAGGAACTCCACAAGCTGCGGGGTCATGAATCGTTCATCCTGGGCACGGCCTGGAGCCAGGACGGCAAGTGGATCGCTTCCGCTAGCTTCGATCGCACGGCCAAGATTTTCGATGCCGTCACCGGCCTGGAGAGGTTCACCCTCAAGGGCCATACGGGCGCCGTCAACGCCGTCGCTTTCAGTCCTGATTGTCAGCGAGTGGCGACAGCGAGCGACGAGGATGTCGTCAGCATGGGGGTCCATTCGGGAGACGATCGCAGCGTCCGCATCTGGGACGTCTTTACCGGCCAGGAGGTTCGCAAGCTCGTCGGCCACACCGGCGGCGTCACGGACATTGCCTACAGCCCCGACGGCCAGCGGCTGGCCTCGGTGGGACGGGACCGCACTATTCGGCTTTGGGACCCGGCGACGGGCCGCGAACTGCGCACTCTCTGGGGCCAGGCCGGTGAACTCTACGCCGTTGCTTTCAGTCCCGATGGCCGGACCCTGGCCACGGGCGGAGCGGACCGCACGGTCAGACTTTGGGACGTGGCCAGCGGCGAGGAGCTGCGGGTCTACCGAGGCCACACGGGCTCGGTCCGCGCCCTGGCCTGGCATCCCGATGGCAGACGCCTCGCCAGCGCGGGCGGCGACTGGCGGATCGAAGCCCAGATCAAGCTCTGGGACACGCATGTCAACCAGGAGTACACGACGCTGGGCCCACGCAGTCCCAAGGCAACGATTCTGGACGTCAGCCCCGAAGGCGAGTCGGTCGTCGCGCGGCGCAACCCGAGCATCTTCGACTATGGCGGGAAGCTCGACGTCTGGAACGTCCGGACAGGCGAACGTCGGCTCCTTCTCGAACAGGCAGAACCCGATGGCTACCTGGAAGCGGCGTTCGCCCGCGGCGGGCGGGAGCTGGTGACGCTCGACACGAACAGTTCGGTCGCGCGCTGGGACCTGGCCGACGGCCGACTGCTGACCAGCGCGGGCTACGAGAAGGCGCTGGCCCTCAGCCCGCGCGGCCGGCAGTATGCCGTCCTGGCGGACGACCGCGCGGTGGACATCCGCAGCGTGGACAGCTTCCAGCGCGTGGCCAGGCTGCGCGGGGCCCAGTTGCCCATGGACTCCGCCGCCTTCGATCCAACCGGACGGTTCCTGGCCACGTTGGGCTCGCTCCGCGAGGATCGCGGCGAGGAACTGCACTGGTCGAATGAGTTCGTTCTCTGGGACCTGGCGACTGGCCAGGCCGTGGTTTCCGTGCGGCAGAGCGGACCCCATCACACCTGGTTCGAGTACGCCTTCAGTGCCGATGGCGGGCGGATCGTCCTGAGCGAGCGCTTCAACGACCAAGCCCTTCTCAAGGTCTGGGACTTGCCGAGCGGAGCAGCCGTCCAGGACACGAGGCTTGAACGCAGAGTCTGGAAGCTGCTGCCAAGCCCCGACGGCAAGCAGATCCTGTTCGTCGATGAGGCCAGGCCGCGAAGCGTCGTCGTCCACGACGCTGCCACGGGCAAGGAACTCAGGACTTTCGGCGAGCATGCGGACCAGATCGACCACCTGGCCTTCAGCAAGGACGGCCAGCGCATCTTCACGGCCGGCATGGACGGCGTCGTCAAGATCTGGGATGCCGAAACAGGCGACGAGTTGCTGACGCTGCGCGGCGCGGGGGGGCCGCTCTTCCTTGATCCGTCGGGCGAGCGCCTGATCGGGACCAGTTCCGACGGTCGGCTGCGGGTCTGGGATGGCCGGCCGCTTCCACCTGCTCCTCCCCCGCAGTGACTCGCCGCCCTCTCGCGTCCCGCGGCCTGCGTCATATAAAGGACTCCACAGGCCAGTGAAGAGGGACGCATGGGATTCGAGATTCCGTTTTCCTGGTGGATCATCGGCATCGTCTCGGCGAGCTTGCTGCTGATCGGCGTGCTGGCGCTGGTCGGCCGGGTGCCGCTCGGCTACAACCTGCGCTCCTTGCTGGTGCGCTGGCGGATCACGCTCATCACCGCACTGGCCTTCACGACGGTCGTCGCCCTCCTCACGGTCCTGCTGGCGTTCGTCAACGGCATGTACGTGCTCACCCAGGGGAGCGGTCAGCCGGGCAACGTGCTCGTCCTTTCCGACGGCGCGACCGATGAGCTTTTCAGCAACCTGACCTATGCCGACATCGGCGACGTCGAGCGGCAGCCCGGCGTGCTGACCATGAAGCGATCGGACGGCACTGAAGAACCTCTTTGCAGCCGCGAGGTCTACATCATCGCCAACCAGCGAATTCCCAATCAGCCGGGGCGGGGCCGATTCGTGCAGGTCCGCGGCATCGTCGATCCGGTCATCTCCGCCGAGGTGCACGCCCTGGAACTGCTCGAGGGCCAGTGGTTCTCCGACGCCGGGGTGCAGGAACTTCCCGCCAGGCCGGACGGCTCGCGCGAGCAGGCCATCCAGTGTGTCATGGGCGAGTCGGTGGCCGCAGAGTTGGGCAAGGATCAGAACAAGTCGAAGCTCGTCGTCGGCGACGTCTTCGAACTGGGGCCGCGCAAGTGGGTCATCACGGGCATCATGAAGTCCGGCGGATCGACGTTCGACTCGGAAATCTGGGGCAAGCAGCAGATCGTCGGCCCGCTGTTCGGCAAGGATCGCTTCACCTCGCTGGTGGTTCGCACGGCCAGCGCCGAGGAGGCCGAGAAGCTCGCCAGATTCCTGACGACCGACTACAAGAAGGCCGCCCTCGCCGCTCAGCCGGAGACGAGGTACTACGCCAGCCTGCAATCGACCAATCAGCAGTTCCTCTTCGCGATCATGGTGGTGGCGGCGGTGATGGCCCTGGGCGGCATCTTTGGCGTCATGAACACGATGTTCGCCGCCGTCAGCCAGCGGATTCGGGACATCGGCGTGCTCCGCATCCTCGGCTTCAGCGGGCCGCAAATCCTTGTCTCGTTCTTCCTGGAGGGCATGGCGATCGCCCTGGCGGGCGGGTTGCTGGGCGTGGCCCTCGGCTACCTCAGCGACGGCTGGCGGGCTAGCAGTATCATCTCCAGCGGCCAGGGCGGCGGCAGCAAGACCATCGTCCTGGAACTCAGCGTGGACGGCCTCGTCATCGCCGCGGGCATCCTCTTCACGCTCATCACCGGCACGCTGGGCGGGCTCTTGCCGGCCTGGACCGCCATGCGGCTCAAGCCGCTGGACGCCCTTCGCTAGATCGCCGACGCCGACGCCGCGACGATCGTCCGCCTCTTCGCATCATCCCCTGCCCACGGCCGGTTCGCTCAAGCTCCTCCTGGGTTCTGTCCGCTCTCCACCCGCCCTGCGTTAGCTCTGTTGAGTGACAACGAAGCAGTGAAAGCGGGGCCTTCACGAACGGCTGCCTGGGGCAGCAGGGAGTAACTGAGATGCGCAGCAGGATGTGGGGATGGGTTCTGGTCAGCCTCCTGGGGCTGGCGTCGCTGGCGCAGGCGGGCGATTTCCGCCACGGCTATCGCACGGCGCTGCCAGGCACGCCGCCGAAGTACAGCGTGGCGTATCCCGCCAAGGGCGTCGGCCTGCCCAGCCCGTACGTGAAGCCGACCACGCCCGACGGCAAGTACTACACGGGGCTGCTGCCCGTGTATCCGCATCCGGTGTACCCGATCTACCCAGTGTATCCGGTATACCCCGTGTATCCGCCGACCGTCCACGGCCTGCCGGCATACGGCAGTCCCGGCGGTCCCATCTACGGTACGCCGTCGCCGCTTGTCGCCCCATCGTATTACGGAAGCCTGGGCAGGTGATTGGGAAGCATCAGCACCAGGGTGTCTTCCCGAGAGCCAGCCTTTGGAACCAGGCCCGTCTCCTGCGAGGCGGGCCTGGCTATTTGCCCCTCCACTGAGAGGCGATTTCCAGATTGAACTTCCCCGCGCGGGTCGCCAGAATATGAATCGGGGAAGCTTGCGATTCTCCCAATCCACTTTCCATAGATGGACTCCCTGGCAGGAGCGACCCCATGCCGTGCCCGTTCCCTGGAATGGACCCCTATCTCGAAGCGCCTGCCCACTGGCCGTTGTTCCAGCAAGGGTTCGTCGTCGGACTGACCGAGGTGTTGCAGCCTTCGCTGGGGGAACGCTACCGTCTCCGCAGCGGCGTGCGAGCCTACGTCAACGAGCAGGTGCTCTTCACCTCGATCATCCGCGAGGAGCACAAGGAGGAGTACATCGAGATCCGCCAGCGCTCGTCGGATCGGCTGATTTCGGTCATCGACATCGTCAGCCCGACCAATCGCACCACGACGAAGGGCCGCGAGGAGTACAAACGCCGGCGGGATGAAGTCCGCAGGCTCGGCGCAAACCTCATCGAGCTGGATCTCGTGCTTCAGGGGACGACCTGCCTGGACATTTCCGCAGAGGGCCTGCCCGAATTCGATTACGCGGTGAGCGTCTGCCGCGCCAGGCAGCAGGACCGCTACGAGATCTACACCACGACCTTGCAAAAGCGGCTGCCCCGCATCCGCCTGCCGCTCTCCGCCGACGACCGCGACCTGATCGTCGATCTCCAGGCCATCTTTGCCCGCTGCCACGACCGCTTCTTCACCGGCAAGATAGACTACCAGAAGGACCCGCCCGTCCTGCTCAAGGAAGCGGACGCCAAATGGCTCCGCTCGACTGTCAGCGGGCTGCGAGCCCACTGAGACTCCCCTGGCCATCCGCAGTTCCCCAACCCCCAGCGAGGAAAACGAACATGGGACTGCAGCGTACCGGCATTTCATTCCTGGGCAAGCTGCTTGCCCCGGCCTTCGTGCTCTCCCTGGGCTTGCTCGGCACGGCCGCGGAACAAGCCAGGCCCGCGGCGGCGGCCCGCCCCAGCGACCCGCACGACTGGCCCATGTACAACCGCGACGTGCTGGGGACGCGCCATAACCCCGCCGAGCGCACCCTGAGCCGCGACACCGTCCCCCAGCTCGTCGAGAAGTGGCGTTTTCCGCCGGCCGAGTCCGGGGAGAAGATCGGCGTCGTGCATGCCGTCGTCGTCGTCAATGGGCACGTGTACTTCGGCACCGAAGTCAATCCGACGTTTTACAAGCTCGGGCCGGACGGCAAGGTCAAGTGGAGCTACCGCAACCCAGCCGCCAATGCGAAACCCTCCAGCGGCGGGAGCTTCGGCCTGCCGACCACCGGCTTCATGAACGCCGCCCTCGTCTGGGGGGACGCGGTCTACGTCGGCGACCTGGGCGGCATGATCTACGCTCTCGACCGCGCCACGGGCAAGGAACGCTGGAAGATCGACACGCGCAACGGGCCGTTCCCCGGCGCCCATGCATCCAACTGCGTCTTTGCCGCGCCGATTCCGGCGGAAGGGAACATCGTCGTCGCCGGCGGGGCCTTTGAGCACGGCGTTGCCGCCGATCCCAAGAACCGCGGCTGCACGGGGCGCGGCTTCGTCGTCGCCCTGGAGCCGGCGACCGGCAAGGTGATATGGAAGTACGACGTCGGCCCCGAGCCCAGGGAGCTCGACCCGCCCGTCACCATCAAGCACGCCTGGGGAACGAAGACCTACCACTTCGGCCCCTCGACCAGCTCGGTCTGGTGCACGCCCTCGTACGACGCCGAGAGCCACACGCTCTTCTTCGGCACCGATTGCCACAACTCGCCGCGGCAGCCGACGCCGGACGACCCCTCGCTTTCGACCAGGCACTCCTGCGCCGTCATCGCCGTCGACGCCCGCACCGGCGCGGAGAAGTGGGTGACGCAGATCAATCCGGACGACGTCTGGAACTACGCGATGCCAGGCTACGACCCCAAGACAGGCCGCTACAAGGACCAATCCATCGGCGACACGCCGAAGATTTACTCCATCGTCGTCGCCGGCAAGCCGACCAAGGTCGTCGGCTGCGGCTGCAAGAACGGCGGGTTCTACGTCTTCGATGCCGCCACCGGCAAGCTCCTCGCCAACACGCCGATCTACACCGGCCCGCCCAACGATCCGCCCGAAAGCCTTGATCCCCGCACCCTGGCCCTGCCGAGCCTGATCGGCGGCTTGCAGACCGGCTGCGCGACCGACGGCAAGGCCGTCTACACCAACGGCATCGACATCCTCGGCCTGGGCGCGGTCTTCGGCATGCGCCAGCCGACCGGCGGCCGCGTCGTCTCCATCAGTCTGGACGCCAGCAAGGAGAACTGGCGGCACGAGCGGCCCAGGGTCAAGGGCGTCGGCGGGACCAGGGAACGCCCCGCTTTCAAGGACGTCGGCGATCCCGTCGGCGCCGGCATCGCACTTGCCAACGGCGTCGCCTACTTCACCACCACCGTCAGCAATCGCCTCGTCGCCATCGACGCCGCGAACGGCAAGCCCCTCAAGGAAATCGAGCTCGGCCCCGTCTGGTCCGGCCCCGTCGTTTCCCGTGGCCGGGTCTACGTCGGCACCGGCAACTTGCTCTTCTCCCCGGGCAATCCGCTCGAAGGCTTTTTTCCCAAGAGTCCCAACGGCAGCGTGATCTCGTTCGGTCTGCCGGGCACAGACGAAGTGGACAGGCTCGGCGCAGGCGACGAATAGTCCGCGGGCCGAATCGTCACTGTCCTGGTTCGAACGAAGGGAGGGCTTACATGGTTCGCGTGCGGCTTTCAGCAGTGGTTATCCTGGCGCTGGCCTGCGCGCTTCCCGCGCCGCTCTGGGCCGACGACGCCGCGCCTGCCCCCTCCACCGCCGGGCGCATCCAGAAGAAAACCTACGACTTCAAGGAAGCCGAGAAGGAAATGGAGTACGCCCTCTTCGTTCCCAGCAAGTACGACAAGGACAGGAAGTGGCCGCTCATTGTTGCCTTGCACGGGCTGGGCAGCAACCCGCAGCAGATCATGCGGTACCGCGGTCTGACCGACCTCGCGGAGAAGCACGGCTACATCGTCGCCGCGCCGATGGGCTACAACTCGCGGGGCTGGTACGGCAGTCGCGGCCCCAAGGGCGGGCAGCGCGGCGACCCCGAGAACCTCGGCGAGCTGAGCGAGAAGGACGTGCTCAATGTGCTCGACATCGTTTGCCGCGAGCACGCCATCGATCCCGATCGCATCTACCTCATGGGCCATTCCATGGGCGGCGGCGGCACGATCCACCTGGCGGTCAAGTATCCTGATCGCTGGGCGGCCCTTGCTCCCCTGGCGCCGGCGCTCTTCCGCCCGCCCGCCGACCTCGAAAAGATCAAGCACCTCCCGATCATCCTGGTGCAGGGCGACAAGGATCCGCTCTGCCCCGTGGCCATTGCCCGACGCTGGGCCGAGCAGATGAAGAAGCTGGAAATGACCCACGAGTACGTCGAGGTGCCCAACGGCGACCACGTCACCGTTGCCATGACGAACCTGCCCAAGGTCTTCGAGTTCTTCAACGCCCATCGTCGGCCGATGCAGCCGAAGTAAGCGCCGGCGGAGGGACCTGTTCGCACAGGGGGAGAGGCCATGCACGGCTACAGGCTGCTGAATTGCTTGGCGGGAATCGTGCTCCTGTGTTCGGCGGCGTCGGCCCAACCGAACTCTCCCGCTTACGCGCCGCCGGAGGACGTCGCTTTCCGCAAGGCCGACGTCATTAGCGAA
>Ga0073934_10011153_pt1 | contig 10960 bp, 10 predicted proteins | sample LarsenN4metaG_FD_76834 | JGI IMG/M metagenome (GOLD analysis project Ga0073934, IMG submission 76834) | Hot spring sediment bacterial and archeal communities from British Columbia, Canada, to study Microbial Dark Matter (Phase II) - Larsen... ...
GATGTTGGCCCGGAAGTTGAGCTCGCTCGGCAGGAGGCGGTGCCCCTTGGCGTGGCGGGCCAGGAAGGCCACGGTCACCCCCTCGAGCTCGCCGATGACGAAATCGTCCGAGGGATCGCCGTAGGGCGTCTCGACGGAGCGCTCCTCGAGGACCTTCAGGCCTTCCATTTCGTAGAGGCCGCTGCCTCCGATGATCGCGATTTTCGGCTGTTTCATAAATTCACCTCAGGATGAGAATTTCTTTTCTAAGTCGGACGGAAAGGTCAAGCGATTATGAGGCCGCCCTCCGGCCCGGCCGCCCGTGATTTTTCCGCCACCCGGTCATAGCCATAAGCGCTCGGATTTGGTATAAATTTTTCATGATTGAAAACATGGACATTCCCCGGATCCTGCGACGGGCCCTGCGCCGGGGCGGCGACTTCGCCGAGCTCTTCGAGGAGACGAGCCGCAATACCCACGTCGTGCGCGAGGGCCGGCGCTTCGAGAAGGTCTTAAACGGCGCCGACGCCGGCGTCGGCCTGCGGGTGCTGCACGGCGGCAAGACGGCCTACGCCTATACCAACGATATCAGCGAAGCGGCGCTGCTTGCCCTTGCCGACAGCCTCGCCGACGCGATGCGGGCGGGGGCCTGGGAGCAAGACATCGTCCTGCGCGGCCTCGCCCCGACCTGGAAGCAAATCGTGGCCGTCGACCCGAGCGGCGTCCCCCTCGAGAAGAAAATCAAGATTTTGCAGGAAGCCGATGCCCTGACTTGGGGGCTCGACCCTCGGATCCGCCAGGTCACCACCAGCTACCGCGACCAGCTGCGCCACATCCGTATCGCCAATTCCCGGGGAGAATTCTGCGAGGACCGCCAGACCTATTTGGTCTTCGTCGTCCAGGCCGTAGCCGCCGAGGACGGCGAGATCCAGACCGGCTACGAACCCTTGGGCGGCACCGCGGGCTTCGAGCTGCTCGACGGCGACCGCGCCCTCGAGGTTGCCGAATTGGCCGGACACCGGGCCCTGCGCCTACTCGAGGCTCCCCTCGCCCCCTCGGGACCGATGACCGTAGTGGTGGCGGCGGAGGCCGGCGGCACCTTGGTACACGAGGCGGTGGGACACGGACTCGAGGCCGACCTGGCCCGCGAGGGTCTCTCCGTCTACCAGGGCCAGCTGGGCGAACGGGTGGCCAACCTGCTCATCACCGTCCTCGACGACCCGACGTTGCCCGGAAAGCGCGGCTCTTTTCTCTTCGACGACGAGGGGACGCCCGCCCGCCGCAACGTCCTCATCGACCGCGGCGTCTTGAAGAACTACATGTACAACCGGATTTACGCCGAGCGCGACGGGGTTCCCTCCACGGCCAACGGCCGCCGCGAGTCCTACCGCCACCGCCCCATCGTGCGCATGACCAACACGATGATCGCCCCGGGCAAGGACGATCCCGCCGCGATCCTCCGGGAGGTGGAGCGGGGGCTCTACGTCACCCGGATGGGCTCGGGACAGGTCAACACGGTGAACGGGGACTTCGTCTTCGAGGTCGGCGAGGGCTTCTTGATCCGGAAAGGAAAGCTCGAACACGCCGTGCGGGGCGCCACGCTGACGGGCAACGGCCCCCAGGTGCTTCAGACCATCGACCGCGTCGGCAGCGACCTGGGCTACGGCCTGGGCACCTGCGGCAAGGACGGTCAGGGCGTCCCGGTCGCCGACGCCCAACCCACCCTGCGCATCCCCGAGCTGATCGTCGGCGGTCAAGGCGAGATCATGAGCCAAGAGTAGTTGCGCCCGGCCTTGGCCTCGCCGCGCGCCAGGGCCGCGCGGTGCGAGTGGAAGCGCTCCGCCTCGCAGCGGGTGCACTCCGGTCTCAGTTCGATATTCTCCGCGGCCACGCCCAGCCGCCGGGCCTGAGCGGCGTTGGCCGCCTTGAGATCCAGCATAAACTTTCCGTTTTCGAGCTCCTTCAGAAAGGCCGAGTCCCCGCGGCCGCGAAAGGCCGCGGCCACGTCCTCTCCCACCTCGTAGCACTCCGGCCCGATGGCCGGGCCGACGGCGAGCGCCGCCTCGGACAGGTCCAGGTCGAAGGAATCGCGCATCTTCACCAGGGTCTTTTCCAGAATTCCCGCGACGGTCCCGCGCCAGCCGGCGTGAACCACGGCGATGACCCGTTTGGGATGGGCGATAAAGACCGGAACGCAGTCGGCGGTGCGGACCGCGATCGGGACCGCCCAACGCGCGCAGATCACCGCATCGGCCTCCTTCCCGCCATGATCGGACACGTCGCGCGCCTCCCGCAAGACGACGATCCCGTCGCCGTGGACCTGCTTCACCTCGAAGAATTCCCCGCTGAGGTCTCCGTAACCCGCGCCGAGAAAGGCGCCGCGAATTTTATCGAAGGGCTCGAAAGGGATCATGGGCTCTTCTCCAAGAGTTTTCGGAAATTCTCCATCTCCGCGCGCATCGGCGCCTCGAAGCTCATTTCCTTCCCTGTAACGGGGTGTTCGAAGCTCAAGCGCCAGGCGTGCAGGAGCTGAAAGCGCGTTTCCGTCAGCGTCGCCGCCAGCTCGGGAGAAAGCTCGGAAGCCTTGAGGTGCCGGCGGCCGTAGGTCGGGTCTCCGACAATGGGGTGCCCCAGCTCGGCCAAGTGCACCCGCAGCTGGTGGGTGCGGCCGGTCTCGGGCTTTAATTCGAGCAGGGACAGGCCCGGCCAGCGCTTCAGGACGCGATAGCGCGTCACCGCGGGGCGCAAGCGGCGACCGCGGGCGGCGATCTTCTTCCGATCGCGCGCGCTGCGCCCGAGCGGGAGGTCGATCTTCCCGCCGGCGTCGCGGGGGCTGCCCCAGACGAAGGCCAGATAGGTCTTCGCGACCCGTCGCGCCTGGAACTGGGCCGAGAGCCCCTGGTGGGCGCGGTCGTTCTTCGCGACGACAAGCAATCCCGAGGTCCCCTTGTCCAGGCGATGCACGATGCCGGGTCGCGCGACACCGCCGATCCCCGACAGGTCCCGGCAGTGGTGCAGCAGGGCGTTGACCAAGGTCCCTTCCTTCACGCCGGCCCCCAAATGAACGACCAGCTCCGCGGGCTTGTCCAGGACCAAGATGTCGGCGTCCTCGTAGAGGATGTTCAGGGGAATGTCCTGCGGGACCAAGACCGGGACTTCCGGGGGCGGGATCGTCAGGGCCACCCGCTCGCCGCCGCGCAGCGCATGCGAGGGCTTGACCGCCTTCCCCGCGACCGTGACCTTTCCGGCTTCGATCAAGTGCTTGAGCTGGGAGCGGCTGAGGCCGGGACACTCCGCCGCCAGGTAGCGGTCCAGCCGCTGTCCGGCCCGCTCCGCGGCTACCACGAAGGACTTGGATTGCGATTCCGCCACGGCCCAGGTTTAGCGCTTTCGCGGGGCGCCCGCAATTTCAATCCTTCAATTCCAGGTTCCAGTAGCTGAAGTCCACCACGTTGAGGAAGGGCTTCCACTGGTGGTAGGGAACTCCCTTGCCGAGAAAGTCGCTCAAGGGCCCCCAATGCGGTTTGACGGGCCGCTTCAAGAGGCGCATCCCCGCCTCTTCGGGGAGATGACCGCCCTTGCGGCGGTTGCAGTCGATGCAGCTGCAGACGACGTTGTCCCAGGTCGTCTTGCCGCCGCGCGAACGGGGAATCACGTGATCGAGGTTGAGCTCGAACTTGGGAAAGGAATGCCCGCAGTACTGGCAGGTGTTACGGTCGCGCAGGTAGATATTGTAACGCGAGAAGCGGACGTTCTTCTTCGGCAGGCGGTCGTAGCTGCTGAGCAGCAGGACTCGCGGGACGCGGATCAGGCGGTCGACCAGGCCGATGCTCTCGTGGTGGCGCTCGACGCTTAAGTCGAGCCAGGTCTCGAAGTCGAAGGTTTTGTATTGTTCGTCGACGACCTTGGCGATGCCCTGGTAAAGCATCACCAACGCCCGGCGCACCGAGGTGACGTGCACCGGAAAGTAGGAGTGGTTGAGCACCAAGACGTTGCTGGAAAGCATCCAGGCCCCTTTGCGTAATGGCCCATCGCGTCAGTCCCGGGAGCAAAATCCGGCCATTTCCCCATCCATTGACGAGAAAGCCGAATTTGTCAACCGACACTTCGGTCAGGGCTGGAGGGTGCCGGTCAACTCCCGAACGGAGGCGATGCCGCTTGCGACGAGATAGGCCTCAAGCTCGTCCAAGATGCGGCTGCAGGCGTCGGGGGCCATGAAGGTCGCGGTGCCCACCTGCACCGCCGCCGCGCCCGCGATGAAGAACTCGAGGGCGTCGTTGGCGTTGACGATCCCGCCGATGCCGACGATGGGGATCTTCACCTCGGGATAGGTCTGGGCGACCATGCGGACCGCGATCGGACGAATGGCGGGGCCGGAGAGGCCGCCGACCCGGTTGGCGATCATGGGCCGCCGCGTCTTGGTGTTGATCGCCATCGCGGTGATGGTGTTGATCATCGAGAGCGAGTCGGCGCCCGCGGCTTCGACGTTCTTGGCGATCTCGACGATGGAGGTCACGTTGGGCGAGAGCTTGACCATCAGGTGGCGGCGGTAGGCGCGACGCACGGCCTCGGTGACCCTGGCGGCCATCTTCGGGTCGTTGCCGAACTCCATCCCGCCCGCCTTCACGTTGGGACAGGAGATGTTCAGCTCGACGGCCTGCACCGAGGTGGGCTCGAGCATCCGGGCGATCTCGACGTACTCGTCCAAGGTGTTGCCGAAGATGTTGGCGATCACCACCACGCCCCGCTTTTCCAAAAAGGGCAGCTTGTCGCGGATGAAGGCCTCGATGCCGACGTTCTGCAGGCCGATCGCGTTGATCATCCCGGAGGGCGTCTCGACGATGCGGGGCATGGGATTGCCCTCGCGGGGCTTGAGGCTCAGTCCCTTGGTGCTGACCGCGCCGAGCTTCTCGACCGGGAAGTAGTCGTTGAGCTCCTCCCCGTAGCCGAAGGTGCCGGAGGCGGCGATCATCGGGTTCTTCAGGCTTAAATTTCCCAGTTGGACGGACAGATCGACCATATCAAAACTTCAGACATTCTCCGGCAAAGACCGGCCCCTCGATGCAGGCGCGGCGGTAGCGCCCGGCTTGATCCTTCACCACGCAGCCCAGGCAGACGCCGGTGCCGCAGCCCATGGTCTCCTCGACGGAGAGCTCGCAGGGAACGCCGCGCGGGAGGGCCCAGGACTGCACCGCGTGCAAGAGACCCAGGGGGCCGCAGGACCAGACGACGGCGGGGGAGCTATCGGCGTAGACCTTCGCGAGGAGCTCGGTCACCCGCCCCCGCTCGCCTTGCGAGCCGTCCTCCGTGGTAATGTATAACTTCACCCCTAGATCACTAAGCTCTTGTAAATAAAGTAAATCATGCTTACGCCTGGCTCCGTAGAAGAGGTGGAGCACCCGGCCCTGGGCCTGAAGCCGTTTCGCCTGCTGCAGGAAGGGTGCGATGCCGTAGCCGCCCGCGACGCCGACGCGGTCGCCTTCCGTCGCCACGTCCTCGAAGCCCCGGCCCAGAGGCCCCAGCAGGCGCAGCGACTGGCCGGTCGCGACCTTGGAGAGGGCCTCGGTGCCCCGCCCCACCACCTTATATAAGATCTCGGTAGTGCCGCCGAGCTGGCGGGCGAAGCTGAAGGGCCGGCGCAACAGGACCCCGTCTTGGCGAGGGACCTCCAACATACCGAATTGCCCCGGGACGAAGCCTTGCCAACCGGTCTCGAGCCCGATCCGGAAATATCCCTCCTGCAAGGCCACGTGATAGGCGATTTGGCAAAGCTTGTCTTTCACTCCAAGACCTTCTTCATGATGATGGCGTCTTCTTGGTTGTCGCTGTAGTAGCGGCGCCGAACGCCGGCCTTCTCGAAGCCGAACTTCTCGTACAAATGCTGGGCCGCCTCGTTGGACCGGCGCACGTCCAGGTAGATGAAGCGCGCCTCGTTTTGGTGGGCGAAGCGGATCATTTCTTGCATCAGCCCCTCCCCCACGCCGCAGCGCTTAAAATCGGGGTGCACCGCGATGCTGATCAGCTCCATCTCGTCGTGCACCAGCCAGAAATCGATGTAGCCGATGACCTTGCGCCGGTACGTCGCGACGCGGAGGTGCGCCGCCTTGATCTTCAGCTCCTGGGCGAGGATCTCGCGGCTGTAGGGCTGTTCGAAGCTGCGGCGCTCAATCTCCAGCACCGCGTCGAGGTCGCTGCGGGTCATGGGTCGGAGCTGAAATCGGAATTTCCTTGGCATATTCGAGCAGCCGGCGCCTCAAGGCGTCGACGCCCTCCCCTGTTTTGGCCGAGACGAAACTCCACGTCAAAGGAATTTCGCGTCCCGGCACCCGGAATTGCGCCTCCAAGCCGCGCCGGCGCGCCTCGCGCTCGGCCTGGTTGAGCCTATCGCACTTGGTGAGCAGCAGGTGCGTCGAGACGCCCCGCTCGTGCAGGGCATCGATCAGGCCGAATTCCTCGGCCTCCGGCTCCCGCTTGGCGTCCAAGAGCAGGAAGGCCAGGGCCGTGTCCGGGACTCGGTCGAAAAAGCCCGCCATCAGGTCCTTCCAGGCGTCCCGCTCCTCGCGGCCGCGTTGGGCGAAGCCGTAGCCGGGGACGTCGACCAGGCAGAGCCTGGGTCCCCAGCGGTAAAAATTGACCGAGCGGGTCTTGCCGGGCGCCTTGCTGACCCGGGCCAAAGGCTTCTTGAAGATGGCGTTTAACAGGGAGGATTTGCCGGCGTTGGAACGCCCCAGGAAGATCGCGATCGCACCCCGCAGCGCGGGAAGCTGCTCGGGGAGGTAGGAGGTGGCTACGATCTCGGGGATGGGAGCCGGTTTCTTCTTCATCCCGACCGGCCCATCGCCGGGACCCGGGCCGGCTTAAACAGCATCTTGTAGCGCAGGGTCGCGAAAACGACCCACAGCAGCTCGATGCCGACGAAGATCGCCATCCCCGTCGCGCCGCCCGAGCTGAAGCCGTAGCTGTGCAGGCCGACGCCTAAGATGAAGTTCACTCCATACCAGGCCATCAGCACCAGCAAGAAGGCCACGACCGAGCCCAGGGCCAGCCCGAAGCCGCGCAGCCAGCCCGCGTAGCGACCGTGCAGGATGGCCAGGTATCCCAAGAGCGCGATCAGGGCCCAGACCTCCTTCGGGTCCCAACCCCAGAAGCGGCCCCAAGAGGCGTTGGCCCAGACCCCGCCGAGGATGGTGCCCGCGGCCAGGAGGATGACGCCGACCTGCATGGAGCGATAAAGAAAATAATTGAGGCGCTCGATGCGCTCCTTTGCCTGGGGCTTGAAGATGTAATAGCCCAGGCTCACGTTGCCCACGCCGAGGGCCAGGGCGAAGGCCGCGTAGCTCAAGGTGATGGTGAGCACGTGGATGGTCAGCCAATAGTTGCTGCGCAACACCGGCACCAGCGGATCGATGGCGGGATCGAGGATGGAGGGCACCGAATCGGCCACCACCAGCAGCAGCGTCGCCAGGGCCGCCGCCGCGACGGCGTAGATCTTGGCCCGGTAGACCGCCTCGAAGATCAGGGCGAAGAGGACGATGCCGAAGGCCACCCAGATCACCGACTCGTACATATTGGTCACCGGCGGACGCCCCGAGATCAGGCTGCGCAGGACGAAGCCATAGATATGGACCCCGAAGGACAGCGCCAGCAGGCCCATCCCCGCCCAATACAGGCCCTTCCCCTTCATCCAGAGGCTGCTGATCAGGAGAAAGAAGGCCAAGGCATAGCCCAGCCAGGCCAGACGGAAGGGTTTGATCGTGTTGAGCTGGATCTCGCGATGCAGGTCCTGGGCCGAGGGGTAATCCTTGACGATCTGCCCCTGCTCTTTCAGGAGATCGCGCATCATTAACGCCATCTGGCCGAAGAGCGCGGCGTCGCCTTGAAAATAAGCGGCCAGGCTGCCCTGGACCGCCCCGGCGATCTTGGCCTCGACGGTCGGCGCCGCCTGCATGGCCGAGAGATTGGGATAGCGCTCCGCCAGCTTCTCGAGGCTTTCCCAGTGACCGCCGGCCTGGGGGATCACGGTGAGGGCGGAGCCCGAGGCGATGGTGTAGAAAAGGTTGAGGCGCTGCATCAGGCTGGCCGCGTGGCGCTCGATCTCGCTTAAGCTCGCCCCTTCCTGCTGCTTGGCCGCCACCGTCTGCATGAAGAGCTGAAACTCTTGGTTGGCGGCGAGGTCGGCGGGCGCGACGCGGCCGTTCGTCGGCTTCAACCCCACCTGCTCCTGCAGGGGCTTGAAGCCCGCGTCCAGGATGGGTTGCTTCTCCCAGACCTTGGTCTGCGTCAGCCAGGAATAAATCAACTCGATGGGGTCGAAGCCCTGGAACTTCTCCCGGCCGGTGATAGTGCGGACCGTCTCGCGGGCGAAGGTGTCGAAGGGTTTTTTGCGGCCGCCCTCCTGAATCGCCACCTCCCTCAGGATGTCGACCTGCATGCCGGGCTTCGGCGCGGGCATCCCGCCCTCCGCCCGGAGGGCGGCGGGGAGGCATAGGATTCCCAACATCAAGAAAGTCTTCAAGCGCTTCATCGCGTTTTCTCCATCGGAATCTCGGGACTGAGCCCGGCGGTCGCGGAGGAGGCTTGCGCTTTGCGCGCCGCGATCCGTTTTTGAACGAACATGGGTTTGAACCAAAACATCAGGGCGATGCCCGTACACATCACGAGCGAGCCGAGGTACTTCAGAAAAATCCCCGGATCGTAAGCCACGGCCAAGACCGAATAGTCGGGCCCGCCGGGATTGAGCTGGTAGCTGGCCTGGAAGAGCTTGTACTTTCCGTGCTCCAGCGGCTGATTCATGGCAATGAGCCGCGAGTCCTGCACCTGGGCCTCGCGGTCGATCAAGGTCACCTGACTCTCGTAGCTGGACGGGTCCTTGGTCCCCTCGTAGGTGCCCATGCGGAAGTCGTCGAGGCGCAGCTCGAAGCCGACCGGCTTGCTCTTCAGGCCGTAGGCAACCTTGAGGCGGCGCGGGCCCAGATCGACGTCGCGGCTCTCCCCCCGCCCCAGCCAAAACTCCCGGCTGGCCTGCGCGTTGGCGAGCGTGAGCCGGACGGCCGAGGGCGGCCCTTCCTTGCCCTTGGGGACGGAGACCTTGCGGTAGACCTTCTCGATGCGCGCTCGAGGGGTGTCCTGGACCACGGAGAAATCGAAATCCATCCAACCTGTGGCCACCGGTTTGTCCAAAGCCAAAGGCGAGATCTCGCGCCAGGTCCCGCCCGACTTGAGGGCGTAGTAGTGCTCGCCGTTCTCGAGGCGGACCAGGGCGAGGGCGTTGTCGGAGGCGTTCCAGTCGGGCGGGAAGTCATAGAGTCGCGGCCGCAGCTTGGAGTTCACCTCGCCGTGCACCGTCGGCAACATCGGAAACTTGGCGAAGACGGTATGGCGCTCCCCGCCCGCCGGGGTCTCGAGCGTCAGGGTGAGCGCGGGGTTGACGCGCTCGGAATCGACGCTGCGCAGCCCGTTGGGGTCGACCGCGGCGTTGGAGAGGTAATTTTTGAGAGTGAGCGTGCCGGCGCGCGTTTTCAAAGGTTGGTTCAGGTTGGGTTTCACCGGGATCCACTCCCCCTCCAGCCACAGGGCCGGACCGGCGAAGGCCTCGGGTTCTTTCAAGAGGCGACGGAAGGACGCCAAGTCGGGGAGCTCGAGATAGGCGACGGTCGCAGGCCCCAGGTTGAGGCGCTGCCGCTCGAACTCGCGGGCGAAGACCCACTCCTGCATGGTGGTCCGCGAACCGCTGATCTTGATTTCGAGCGCCGGATTGTCGAGGGGATTGTCGGCCTCGACGCGGATATCCTCGGCGGCGTTGGGGATGAAATCGTCGACGCGGACCTCGACGTCGCCCAGCACCCGGGCCTTCCAGGGCCGCTTGGCGTCGGGGGGGTCGAAGCGGAACTCCGCGGGCTTCTGCTCGAGCTTGCCCAGATCGACGTCGTAGAAGAAGAGCTGGGCCTCCTTGATCGTCATCTTCTTTCCGGTCTCGCCTTCCGCGAGGATCATCTGCCCCTCGTAGCCCTCGATCAGGGTGAGCAGGGAGCCGGCGAGCAGGATCAGGATGCCCAGGTGGGTCACCAAAAAGCCGATGTGGTGGCGCTTCCAGGGCCAGCGCGACAGGGCCGCAAACAGGACGTTGAGGCCCAAGACGCCGAGGATGGCGGTGAACCACCAGGTGCCGTAGACGTAATGCTTGGCGGTGTCGGTGTCGTGGAGCGATTCGTAGACGGTGCCGACGGCGAGCACCACGGCGAGGGAAAGGATCACGATGACGGCCAGCTTGAGCGAGGACAGGAAGCCGAACAGGGCGCGACCGATTTTCGATAAAACGGACTTCATGGTACCTTCACGGGCGCCCTAAGCTCGGCGCCCCGCCAACACTTGGGCCCCCAAATAACGGGCCTTGCCTCCCAAACGTTCTTCGATTCGCAGCAATTGATTGTACTTCGCCGTGCGGTCGCTGCGCGAGAGCGAGCCCGTCTTGATCTGCCCGGCGTTGGTGCCGACCGCCAGGTCGGCGATGGTGCTGTCCTCGGTCTCTCCCGAGCGGTGCGAGATGACGGCGGCGAAGCCGGCCTGCTTGGCCAGTCGGATGGCCTCGAGCGTCTCGGTGAGGGTGCCGATTTGGTTCACCTTCACGAGGATGGCGTTGCCCGCCTTCGCCTCGATGCCCCGGGCCAGGCGCTTGGGGTTGGTGACGAAGAGGTCGTCGCCGACCAGCTGGACCTTCCCGCCCAGCTGCCGGGTGAGGGACTTCCATCCCTCCCAGTCGTTTTGGTCGAGACCGTCCTCGATGCTGACGATCGGGTAGCGCGCCGCCCAATCGGCGTAGAGGCTGATCAGGCCCTCGGCATCGAGCTCTTGGCCGCCCTCCCCTTCGAGGCGATAGCGGCCGTTCTTGAAAAACTCGGAGCTCGCGACGTCGAGACCGAGCAGGACGTCGGCGCCGACCCGGTAGCCCGCGCGCTCGACGGCCGCGCAGATCAGGTCCACC
>Ga0073934_10011154_pt1 | contig 10959 bp, 10 predicted proteins | sample LarsenN4metaG_FD_76834 | JGI IMG/M metagenome (GOLD analysis project Ga0073934, IMG submission 76834) | Hot spring sediment bacterial and archeal communities from British Columbia, Canada, to study Microbial Dark Matter (Phase II) - Larsen... ...
ATTGGAATCGACAAGCAAACGAACAGCGCAGACATAATAATGCTCAGCTTCGGAGTGCCGAGCGTGGACAGCTTACGTCGTAACATTTGACCCATTTGCACCACAGTTTAGAGACCGGTTCCCTCAGAATCTCGAACTTCAGTCATACGCGATCGCCTCGAACACGATTCGCGACTTTGGAGTACTGGATACCCCGCTAAGGCGCCTAGCGTAGTTAGATCGTCGAGATGCGGACCGATACATTGAGCGCCACCCCGCAGCCGCGGCCAGTGCCGCCCGATATGTGATTAGTCGATACGCTGCTTTGCCATGGCTCGGATTTCCCGACTAAAAACCGTTGTGCGTCGGATTAAGGTCGCGTCGCTGTTTACTGTCTGCCGTGTCGGAGCGAACGAATATTGTCTTGAAGTACATTGTCCCTTGGTACAAGTCAGGGCTGAAATTAAGTTAGGCGGCGGCCCTCTCGATTGCTTCTATCAGTAAGCTGGGCGGAAAGGGCTTTCGCAAATATGCGATGCAGCCTGCCGTGAGCGCCTGCTTATGCGTTTCGTCGTCGTCTAGGGCGGTCATAAAGATGGTGGGCATACTCAAGCCGCATGCGCTCAAGCGCCGATGCAACTCGATGCCGGAAATACCTCCAAGATGGACGTCGAGCAGCAGCAGCGACGCCCTGCGACTTGCCGCCTCTTCCAGGAAGGCTTCGGCGGAAGGATAACTCTCAATCAAATATCCGCTGACGCTCAACAGGCGTTCTAAGCTTCGCATCATACTGGCGTCGTCTTCCACAACCGCGATAATCACCTGCCGCGATCCCATTATATGCATTCGATACGTTTTTGATCGCGCAAAGTAGCGCGACTATGGTTTAAGCATCCGGCGAAGTATCCCGCGAAAACGCCGTCAGTCATATTGCCTTTATGGACAATGCGCTGGCCGGCATGGCTACGAGGCAGCCTCACCTTAGGTCCCCCAACAAGCCAAGTCGTTCAGCGATGGTTACAGCTTCCGCGACGGACTGCACCTTCAGCTTTTCCATCACTGCCTGCCGGTGCGCCTTGATCGTGCGTTCCGAGGTTCCAAGTTCGCCAGCGATCTGCTTGTTTAATTTGCCACGTACCACGAGCGCAAATACCTCTCGTTCGCGCGGGGTGAGAGTGTTCACCAGCGCGCGCCTCGAACTCATCCATTCCCGCCGACGATGCGCCTCGGAATATTTGGAAATCGCCCGCTCGACAGCCTCTAATAAGTCATCCTTGGCCACTGGCTTGGATAGCACGTCGTCGGCCCCGGCCTTTATAGCCCGCACACTCATAGGAATGTCGCCGTGTCCGGTGAGGAACACGACTGGCAGTATGTTGTCTCGTTCGGCGAGCCTACTTTGCAGGTCGAGCCCGTCAAATCCCGGCATTTGCAGATCGAGCAGGATGCAGCCGGGCGCATCCTCCGGAACACGCTCGAGAAAGTGCTTGCCAGATTCGTAGAGCGCGACTTGATAGCCCGACGCCTTTAAAAGCCTTGCAACAGAGTTTCGAAAGGAAAGGTCGTCGTCGACTATGTGGACTGTAGGGGGACGAGCTTCCGTCACGGTGCGCGGGCCTTCGTCAGCGGCAACTCGAAGCGCAAGATGGCGCCACCACCCGCGCGGTTCTCGGCCCAGATACGACCGCCCAAACTCTCTATGATTGTGCGAGAGATTGAGAGGCCAAGCCCGGTACCATGCTGTTTTGTGGTGACGAACGAATCGAAAATTCCCTTTAAAGCCGTTTCTGCAATGCCGGAACCAGTATCGGAAACGGAAACCTCGACCTTGGTGTCACCCACAAACGCCGTCGCAAATCTAAGCTGGCGCTCATTCAATGACGTCTGCATGGCGTCGATGCCATTCATCGCGAGGTTCAAGAGAACCTGTTGCAACAGCACGCGATCGCCTTTGACATTTGCAGGGTTGCCTGCCTGTACACTAACCTCCACGCCACGACGCGCGGCCTCCGGCTCGACCATGCGCAGCACCTCGTCGATGATTTCGCTTAGTTCAACATCGTGAAGTCGAAGTTCTCCTTTCTTCAAGAACCCGCGCAGATGACCGATGATCGCGCCCGCGCGGGCGTCGTCCTTTCGGATGTCGGACAGGATATCCTTGATCTGTTCAAGATCGAGCGGAGATCTATTCATCAAGATTTCGGCGGCTTGGACGTTGTTCATGATTGCGCCGAGTGGCTGGTTTAGCTCATGCGCGATTGAGGTGGACATCACTCCAAGCGAGAGAGCGCGATCCATCTGCGCCAACTCCACAAGGCGGCTACGTGATTCCAGCTCCGCAGCCTGCCGCCGATAGCGTTGCCAAAGCAACGCTATGATCATCATCGCCTGAAGCAGAAGACCGGCTATGACAACAATTAATGTCCAACGATGTTGCTCCCAAATGCTCGGTGGACGAAAAGCAATCTCGCTTTCGGGAGGCAGATCGCGCGCGCTGATATTCCAGCGTTGCATTTCTCGCCAGTCGAACCTCGGCGTTGCAAGCCCAATGGGCGGAGTTTTGATGTCGCCCGCCTTTTCGCCGGCCAGGATGCGAATTGCCACGTCGGCCGTCTGTCGACTGGCCGCAGCCACCGGGAGCATTGGGCCACCAACAATCCCGTCGCCAAAGAATGCATCCGAATAACTGAAAAGAGGCGCATTGGCGACAGCGTGGAGCCTCGTTAACGTCGTTCCCTCTTCGTGTGCGACCCCCGCTGCATCGATGTACAGCATGATTTGAAGGATGGCGGAGCGCGGTGGGAGTGCAGCAGCCCGCTTGAGCATCTCTTCAAACGACAAATCATTGTACCAAGTAATGGCGAGTCGGTCCGTCACGGGCGGCAGCTCTCGGCCTAGTTGGGTCGCCCAATATTTTTCGATTGGGGAATTGCCGATGGCAATCACCAGATTGCTGGTCTCCGGCAATACCTGCACAATGTTTCCCACGACACGGGCAAAATCGAGGGAAACCGCGACAACGGCATCGTTTGCGGTAAGGTCCATGCGCTGAATCCGGCGCTGCTCCACAGCTGCGAGCACCATAGGAGTAAGAGGGAACAGCTGGTGCCGATAGCGCTGAACGAAGCCGGCTGCGGGTGCGCCGATACTAACGATCAGGTCGGGCGGATGCTTGGCATAGAGATCGCGAAGGTAATTGACGAACGGGGTTTCCGGCGCGTTGCCATCAAGGCGTACGGTGTAGAGCGAATGCTCATACAAGCTTAGGTGCCAAGGGGATCGCCGGACCAGCTCCGCACGTATAAGCCTTGCATATTCGCTCCAGGGCTTAAAGTCGCGGCCAAAAGAATGAAGAATGATGACCCGTTTCGGCTCAGAAGCGAAAGCAGGCTGGCATCCAAAAGACGCTGTGAGGATAATAATCCAGGCGGTGAGGCCACTTAGTGCCCACCAGGCAGCAGATCTTCGAATAGGCCAGCCCATACGTCCATCAGTTTGCGGCGGACTTGCGTCGCACCAAGCGTCTGCCCCGTCGCGTCAACCTGCCCCAAGGGACAATATCAGAACTCCCGAGCTTCGGGCATGATTTCAAGCTGCCGCAGCTGCAGATTGTTGAAAAGAGCCCGGGGAAGAGATGAAAAGTACGCGTGAGTGCGCTGCGGCGTTGGTCGGTTCGGCAATCGTTTTGAGCCTTTGCGGCCTGCACCCAGCGTTCGCGGCCGACGTCGCTCCGGCGCCGGTCTACAAGGCGCCGCCTCCGGTGGTGGTCAACCCCTGGCGCTTCGACATCACGCCCTATGCTTGGCTGCCCTCGCTGAACGGGTCGTCCACAATCAAGGGACATACCGCCGACATCAATGCCAGCTTCTTCGGTGACATCATTCATCGCAAGATCCCGGAACAATTGTTCGGGCTGATGACCGCCTTCGAGGCACGCAACGACCGCTTCGCGATTCTGGGCGATTTTGTCTACATGAAGATCGGCGCATCAAAGAGCGGCTCCCGCTCGGTAACGCTCGATCCAAGACTGACAGCCGATATCAGCGCGAATTTCGACACCACGATCAAGATGATTATCACCGAACTCGCTGGCGCCTATGAGCTTGCGCGCTGGGGATCGCCAGCGGGCTCAGCGACCTCCGTCGATATTTACGCCGGCGGACGGTTGTGGTGGCAGCAGGCCGAAGCCAGCCTCAATGTCGATGCGACACTGCAGGCGTTTCTCCCGCGTCGTACCCTCACCCTGAACGGCACGCGCGCTGTTGCCAATTCGGGCGATATGACCTGGGTCGATCCGCTGGTCGGTATGCGGCTGCGCCACCAGTTCATGCCCGGTCAGGAGTTGACGCTAAGCGGCGATGTCGGCGGCTTTGGAGTCGGCAGCGAATTCTCCTGGCAGGCGATCGGCGCCTATCGATTTGCATTCGCAAAAGCTTACGGCGCCGAGTGGTCGGGTATGATCGGCTATCGCGCACTCTACGTCGACTACAGCAAGGGATCCGGCGATACGCTCTACCAGTTCGACATGCTGCAGCACGGACCGATTGCAGGTATCAGCGCGCGGTTCTGACGTACAAGCTAGAATTACACAACAATTGACCGCCCGCGGAGGTCAGCATGAGATACGGCCTGTCACATATGAGCCGCGCGAGCGACTGCAGCGCTCGTGCCTTGAGAACCGCGCTGCTGACGTCCGTCACGGTGCTTTCGCTTTGCATCCCGAATGCGTCAGCTCAGCAGCCGGGCAACGCGCTCGACCGAACGATCCTTCCAATTCCCGAGCCGACGCAAAAGCCAATTACCGTGCTGGATGCACGCGATGCAAAGGCACCGCCGCGTTTCGACGTAAAGTCGCCGACGGGCGCGCCGAACGTCGTCATCATTTTGCTCGATGATTTTGGCTTCGGGCACAGCAGCACCTTCGGTGGCCCGATTCCCATGCCAAACCTAGAGCGGCTCGCGGCGAACGGACTCAAATACAATCGCTTCCACACCACGGCACTTTGCAGCCCGACGCGCACGGCCTTGCTCACCGGCCATAATCACCACGCCAACAACGCCGGCGCCGTCATGGAACTTGCGACGGCGTTTCCTGGAAACACCGGTATACGGCCGCGAACCATAACGCCCCTCGCGGAGATCCTGCGTCAGAACGGATACAGCACCGCGGCCTTCGGCAAATACCATGAGACGCCGCCCTGGGAGGTGTCGGTCTCAGGCCCGCAAGACCGCTGGCCGACCGGATCGGGCTTCGAGAAATTCTACGGGTTCATCGGTGGTGAAACAAACCAATGGGCTCCCGCGATCTATGATGGCGTTGTGCGCGTCGAGCACAAGCAAAGCCCCACCTATCATTTCACCGAGGACATGACCGACCAGGCGATCAACTGGGTAAGCGCGCAGCAGAGCCTGACGCCACAGAAGCCATTTTATCTGTATTTCGCCACGGGTGCGACGCATGCTCCGCATCACGTGCCCAAGGAATGGATCGCGAAGTTCAAGGGGCAGTTCGCTGGCGGCTGGGACAAGCTGCGTGACGAGACATTCGCAAGACAACAGAAGCTCGGCGTGATCCCCGCAAGCGCGAAGCTGACGCCGAGACCAAAGGAGATTCCTGCCTGGGACGGCATGAGCGCTGACCAGAAACGTCTGTTCGAGCGCCAGATGGAAACTTTCGCGGGCTTTGCGGCGCACACTGACCATCACATAGGGCGGCTTGTCGCACAGATCGAGGCGATCGGTGCACTCGAAAACACTCTCATTTTCTACATCGTCGGGGACAACGGTGCGAGCGCCGAAGGTGGCCCCGAGGGTACGGTCAATGAAATGATGGCACTGAACGGCATCGTCGGAAAAGCCGACCAGATGATGCAGCATATCGATGCCTGGGGCGACCCGACGACGTTCCCGCATTTTGCAATCGGCTGGGCGTGGGCTGGCAACGCGCCGTTCCAATGGACGAAGCAGGTCGCAAGCCACTTCGGCGGCACACGCAATGGCATGGTTGTCCATTGGCCGAAGAGAATTACGGACAAGGGTGGCCTGCGAAGCCAATTCCACCACGTGATCGACGTGGCGCCGACCGCGTTGGAAGCGGCGAAGCTGCCGCATCCGAAGGCCGTAAACGGCATCAAACAGCGGCCGATGGACGGCGTTTCGATGCTGTATACGCTCGACGATGCGAAAGCGGCAGACCGGCGCAAGATCCAATATTTTGAAATGTTCGGCAATCGCGGCATCTACCACGAGGGTTGGGTGGCTTGCACGCGCCATTCGATTCCATGGGACATGGCCGCGAAGAGTCCGGCGCTGAAGGACGATGTCTGGGAGCTTTACAATGTTGATGAGGACTTCAGCCAAGCGAACGATCTGGCCAAGAAGCGGCCGGACAAGCTGAAAGAGCTGCAGGCCGTATTCACTAGAGAGGCAATTAGAAACAACGTCCTGCCTCTGGATGACCGACGCGCCGAGCGCTTCAACCCACAAATCGCCGGGCGCCCCGATCTAATGGGCGGGCGTAAATCGCTAACCGTCTATCCGGGCATGACCGGAATGATGGAGAACGCCTTCATCAACGTGAAGGGCGTTCCTTATGCGATCACTGCAGAGGTCGAGGTCAAAGACAGCGGCACGCAAGGCGTGATCATCGCTCAGGCTGGGTATTTCGGAGGTTGGACCCTCTATATGAAGGAGGGCAGGGTGCATCATGAATACAACTGGTTCGCCCAGGAGCGCACAAACATCTCAGGCTCAACGCCGCTCGCACCCGGCAAGCATACAATTGTTTACGAGTTCGTGCCCGAATCGCGGAAACCTGGCTCCGGCGGGAAAGCGACCCTGAGCGTCAACGGGACCAAAGTCGCCGACGGCAATATTCCGAAGACCCAACCCTTTGCTTTTTCCGGCGACGAAGGTGTCGATGTCGGGATGGACAGCGAGACGAACGTCTCGCCGGACTACAAGCAGGGCAACAACGCGTTCACCGGAAAGATCGTGAAGGTTACGGTCGAGCAGAGGTAGCGAATTTTAGAAACGGTTCCTGGAGGGACAGACGATGAAGACAGTATCGATAACGATGGGATTTCTAACGACCGCAGCGCTCATAGCGAGTGTGAGCTCAGCTAACGCTGTCGTGTTTTGCAAGTACGTGGGTGTGCCCCAAGGGTGCGTGGCGAGGGCCGGCGTTGTGCTCCGGCCGGCGCCGGCTGCCGCGGTCCTGACTCCAGGCGTCGGCGCCCCAGGCGTAGGCGTGAGGCGAGGAACGCCTATGAACCGCGGCGGTCCCGTCAATCGCGTTGGGCGACGCTGAAGCGAATCCACGCCTGGTTGATTCAAAATTCCGTCGATGACCGGAGACAATGCGGCTTTTGCCTCTTTCGGCGAAAGCCGCAGCTCCGCGCTGAATCTGGCTGCTCATCGGCTTGTGTATCTTTTTGACCAGTACCGCGCCACAATTCGCACAAAGCGCGGCATCGACGTGATCGCGTCGATCGATAAAGGCATCACGCCGTCGATCCGGAATGTACGCTGCGGTTCGCTTAATGTCGGAATTCGGATGCAGGGCGCTGACATCGTCAACGTGAAACTCTTCGGAGGCACACCAAGCAACCTCAGTGTCTAGATCATAGGGAGTTAGGTGGTGAGCGCGAACCCGGATATTTCCTCCGAAGATAACAGCGCAGATATCCTGCGCTTTGGTGGCGCGGGCACGGTTCTTCTGCTTTCGCTACTGACTTTGGTCGCTCTTTATCCACTGATCACGGGTGGTGTGGTTGCTCGAACCATAGGAGGGATCGTTCTAGCCACGATTCTGGTATCCGGGACATTGGCTGCGAGTCGATCTCGCGTCCACCGTGCGATCAGCGCCGCGCTGGCAGCAACCGTCCTAGGCCTCCATGTGGCCCGGCTGATGTCGGGCAACACGATCGTTGAGTCCTTTTCAATGGTCATGTTCTCGGTGTTTTGCATGTATACCGCCATCATCATGTTGCGACGGGTTCTGTCATTTGGCCCGCTTTACGCCGATCGGGTACACGCGGCGCTAAGCGTCTATATCCTTTTGGCAATGAGTTGGGCCGGCGCATATGCGCTCGTCGAGGTGCTGTCGCCGGGAGCTTTTTCCTTCGGTGCCCTGACAGCTGAAGTCCAGGCTGAGCCTCGCAATATCAATATCCTCCCGTACATGTTTCACTTCAGTATCGCGACGCTGACGTCCACCGGATATGGAGACATCGTGCCGATCGCACCGTTCGCCCGCTCGTTGAGCCAAACCGAACAGTTGACGGGCGTCTTCTATGTCGCGGTGCTCATTTCCCGCCTGGTCGGGCTGTATCCTGAACAGGGCAAGGAACGTGCCTAAACTTGCCCTTTCGTAACGGAGATAACGAAATGCAGGCCGCCCTACCGCGCTGGTTGAGATTTGTTCTTGTGCTCGGAGCCGTACTGATCGCGAGCGGCGCGAGCTTCTATGCCTATCGTCAACTCAGCAGCCCAAAAATACTCACAGTTGCAACTGGCGCTATCGATAAAGAAGGCACCCTCCTCATCTCCGCAATCGCCGCGCGACTTGCCGCATCGCAATCTCCCATTCGCCTAAAGGTCGTTGAGAAAGACTCCATGCCCGCAACCATACAGGCATTCACGGCCGGTGAAGTTGATCTGGCGATCGTTCGAAGCGACTTGGGGGACATGTCGTCCGCGCGGACCGTAGCCCTTCTGACGCATGGTGTTCTGATGATCATCGTGCCACCCGGCCAAAAGATCGAAAGCATGGACGACCTCAAGGGTAAGGCCGTGGGAATCGTCGGCGGGCAGGTCAATGGTCGCATGGCTGAGGTGCTTGATAAGGAATACAACCTCACGGATGCCAAAGTGAAGTGGGTCGATATTCCGCTTGAGGAAGTCCCGGCAGCGATTCAGTCCAAAAAGGTGGCTGCGTTGCTCGTGGTGACGCCGATTTCGGAGAAGTTCCTCACGATCATCCGAAACTTCTTCCCCCGCGATCCGAAGCGAAGGCCGGCCCTGATTCCGATTGACGCCGCTGGCGCGATAGCCGCGGTGTCACGAGAGTACGAAACCTACGACCTGCCGAAGGGCATCTTGCGCGCATCGCCGGCGATGCCTGACGATGATCTGACCACGCTGCGCGTGCCAGTGTATCTCGTCGCGAGTCCAAAGCTATCGGATGACTCAGTGACCGCGCTCGCAAGAGCAGTAATGGAAGCTAAAGGGAGCCTCGTAGCGCAGCATCCGCTCGCCGCTCAGATCAGCGCGCCGAGCACTGAAAAGGACGCAGCGATCCAGATTCACCCGGGAGCTTCGGCGTATTTTGCCGGCGAAGAAAAAACGATCTTCGATAAGTATGGAGACATTTTCTTCTATGCTTCGATGCTGCTGGGAATGGCCGGGTCCGCGCTGGCGGCGGTTTGGAAATTTGTTTCATCAGATAGCGGCGGAGCAGTAGGACGCTCGCTTGATGTCCAACTTTCCAGTATGAGCCGCCGTATAAGAACGGCGCATGGCGACGAACTCGATCAGATCGAGGACGAAATCGATGATGTTCTGAACTTTGAAATCGCGAGATCGAAGCGTGGCGAGACAGACGCAGCAGGACTTCAGATTGCGCTGACGAGACTGGGGCATCTGATCGATCAGCGCAGAAGGGTGCTGCAGGCGGATCATGTTATCCAGCATTAGCTAGCACTTAACATTTCGATGCCGGCCGAGCGGAGAATGGTCGAGACGTGGATCAACGTGAGCTACCCCCTACCGCTTGGTCATTGGATCCTTGATGCGGAAAACAATACAGGATGATTGAGTTGGCGTTTTTGCTTTTTTCCCTCGGCGTTGCGACCGCCTTCCTGATCGGATCGCTTCTGCTGATGCAGCTCGGTCGGCGCATGGGTGCGCGTCATATCTCCGCGCGCGGCGAAGCAGCGATGAGAGGTCTGAGTGCTACGGAGGGGGCGGTCTTCGCGCTGATGGGCCTCGTTCTCGCTTTCGCAATTTCCGGCGCGCTTCAGCGATATGACGACCGCAAAGTCCTGATCCTTCAGGAAGCCAATGCCATTGCCACGGCATATGATCGTGCCGATCTCTTGAAGGGCGAGGCGGCCCAAAAGCTGAAGGAGGAGTTGAAGCGGTATCTGCAGCTCCGGATCGAATTGTACAAGCAGCCAATCGAATTCTCGATCCGACAGGGTGGCGCGATCTATTCCGCGGGACATTTAGACAAGATCGCAAAAAAGAAGTCTGATATCTGGGCCTTCGCGGTTGCCTCGTGCGGGGGACAAACGACCACGATGCCATGCACTCTCCTGCTTCCGGCCATCAATGCTGTGAACGAGACGGCGCGACTTCGAAGCGGCGCCAACGAGCGCCATCCGCCGCAGATCATTTACGTGATGCTGTTCGGGCTCGGTCTTGGCGGCAGTCTGCTCGCAGGTTTCGGCATGGCGGCCGGTTACCGCAGCCGGGTTCACATGGCGATCTTTGCAGGCGCCCTGGCATTTGCGCTGTTCATCGTGACCGATCTGGAGTTTCCGCGCCTCGGCATTTTCCGGATTTCGCATTTCGACCATTTCCTGACCGACCTACATGCGCGGATGTAACTCGCCGCTCCGCTCAGCGCATAAGGAAGGGCTTGAGTAGAGTCCCCAATTCAAAAGCGTGCCGATGATCCTGATAAACAATTTACCTTCCTAGAATTCAGGCTTAGGTATCGACCAGCGGAGGCCGCTTGTATGCGAGAGCGATACTTTGAAATCGATAGTGAGCTTCATGTGGTCGCCGCAGAACGTCGTGCCGAGCGTAACGAAGCCGCCAGTCGAACGATCGCGTGGATCGACATCGAAAGTCCCGTTCCTGCCGAACTGGGCACGCTTCTGAAACAGCGTGACATTCCGGACTGGGTGATTGACCGCGTGCTTGACTTTGAGGCGGGGTATGAAATTTGTGAGTTTGACAAGGGCATGTATTTCG
>Ga0073934_10011155_pt1 | contig 10957 bp, 9 predicted proteins | sample LarsenN4metaG_FD_76834 | JGI IMG/M metagenome (GOLD analysis project Ga0073934, IMG submission 76834) | Hot spring sediment bacterial and archeal communities from British Columbia, Canada, to study Microbial Dark Matter (Phase II) - Larsen... ...
AAGTGGCAGATTTGCTGCGCCGCGCCGTCTTCAAGCACGCGGAAGTCCTCGCGCTTGAGGCCGTCCACGATGCCGCCGCGCTCATCGCGCACGGTGGCTTCCACGAGCACGAGGTTGACATCGACCCTCAGTTTATAGTCGCTGCTTGCCGCCGCATCGGCCGGGCGCGGCGGCGCGGTGGGCTTGCCGACTTGCAGAGTGAGTGGCGTGAGTTCGGAGGCGCGAGCGCTCAGGCTCAGCATTGCCGCCAGTCCCCACAAGGCCATTACCGCGCTCGGCACCGCGAGTCGCATGAGCGTTCTCCAGGCGCTTCTCATTGTCGAAGATGCGTTGCAGCAGCCTTCTGTTGCCCTTGGACAACGCGTGAAAGCCTGGGCAAGCCCTGTCATCGATGGCGCCGGATCGTCCGTAAGTCAAACGGTTGTTTTGGCGCGAGAAAGGCCTCGCATTAAGCCGGCGGACGATCTGGCCGGCGTTCGAGACGCAAAGCGATCTTGCGCGCCAGTTGGGAGACTGCGGCTCGCTCAACTCCCGCCAGTAGCAGCCACCTGAAGCAGCTCTTGGTTTCGCCAGACGAGAGCTGTCCGGGGTAGACGTGGACGAGGATCGACCGATGAGTAATGGTGTGACGGAGCGTGTCCACGGACTTGCTGAGCTGGATTTCGCCGCCTGAAATCCTCCGGAGTTTCTCGCGCAATGCTTCCAATGCCGCTTCGGGCGAGGGCCCGAAAGCGGCAGGAAAGTTCCACATGTCGGCGAGCAGTCCGTCGTCGAGCCCTTTTACCAGGGCGACCCTGCTCCTGCAACTAACGATTGCTGTGGCGAGATGGTGGAACTCGTTGGCCCGGCGCGGGCGGGGTTCGGGGAAGGACTCTGGCCTGCCCATTCTTCGCGCCGCGCAATGCCTGCAGAGAGGGCATGCGGAACACCGCGGGCCGCGAAGCAGGCAGATGGTCTGCCCGAGTTCCATCAGTGCCTGATTGAAGTCTCCAGGCCGACGGCGCGAGAGCAGCCCTTCGAGGTCGCGCTCGACTTGCTGACGAAAACGCGGCTGCCCGAGATTCCCGTGGTAAGCGCGCAGCCGTGCGAGGACGCGTGCGACGTTTCCATCGAGCACGGCGAGGGGAAGGTTGTACGCAATGCTCAGGACGGCCCGCGCCGTGTAATCCCCGACGCCCGGAAGGGAACGAGCTTGCCTGAAATCGTGCGGGAAGCGGCCGCTGAATCGCTCCACAATTTCGCGGGCGGCCTGATGGAGGTTGCGAGCGCGGCGGTAGTAGCCGAGCCCGGACCAGATTTCCAGCACTCGTTCGAGGGGCGCACGGGCGAGCGCCGTCACGCTCGGGAAGACACGCAGAAAGCGCTTGTAGCAGGGGATGACAGTCGCCACCTGGGTCTGCTGGAGCATAATCTCCGACACCCAGATGGCGTAAGCCGAGTGGTTCTTCCGCCAAGGAAGTGACCGCGCCTTCCTTCCGAACCAGTTTAGGAGGGCACGCCGCACCCTGGTATCAAATGACGATTTCCTGGTTCCCGGCAAACCGCTCCTTGTGGTTAGGGTGATCGCGGCGGAACGCGTCGGTCTCCGCTGTCGGGATCCTGCCCCACGAACATGGTCCCTGCTCAATCCAGCACAAATTCCTCCGTGTGCATGGGCGAAACATTCCCCGCGGCGTCGCGCGCCCGCACTTCGAGTCTGTAATCACCCGCCTGCAACTTGTCCAGTGGCAGCCAGATGCCGACCGGAATGATGGGGTTTCCGGCTTCCGCGTAACCCTCCAGCGGCACGGTGTTGGAAGTGTGCACTGGTTGGTTCGTCTTCCGGTCGATGATGTTGAACAGGATACCGACCCGCGGCGGGTTGGGGGAAGTCATTAGGGGTTCGTAAACCTCGACATACATTCCGACTTTCTCGTCACGCTTGAAACGGTTGTTGGCCGATGGGGTCATCTCAACCCCTTTGACCACCAGGGGCGTACGCTCTTCAAGCAGGGCGGCCTCGATTCCGGAAGTTAGTTGTGAAACCTCGGCCATGCGATTGCTCAAGGCCAGTCCGCTCAGATGGAATTTCTTTCCGTCAAAGGGCTCGATCACGAGCGGCATCTCGTACTTCCCGAATTTCTGTCCCGCCGCCTGAAAGACGATCTTCAACGTGTACTTGCCCGGGGCAATGTTGAAGCTGTTCTGATAGGCGAAGGGGCCTTTGGAAAAATCCTTGAGATCCTTCTTCTCCAGGTCCAGCTTCACCGTATCGCTGAATCGCGCCGCCACCGAGTTGTCGTCGCGGTAGGCGATGCCGAGGACGTGGATTTGTGCTCGGAATCGGCCTTTCTCCTTTTCGAAATTAAGTTGCTGGGCGGGGACTTCCATGGCGAGGTTTACGCGCGCCACGTTGGCCTCAGAGTAGAAATACGGGGCCTTGAGGGAAACTGGGACTTCGCCCGGCTGTGGACTTGCCACCATTTCTTCCAGGACCTTCCCTTCGGGTTTTCCGGCCAGCAAGTCGGGACTCTTCACGTCGTAATAGCCGGTGCGAAAGCGCAGCTTCACTCCTTTGCGATCAGTCTTGACGTTAATTCGGTGATAGCTGCCCTCGTGAGTCGGGCTAGGGGGCACATAACCTAGGATGTAGTATTCGTCGAGCTCCTGCGAAATTCTCGTCAACCCTTTTAGGAAATCGTTGGTGTTGAAGATGGTGAACCCGCCGGTCCCGGCCGCCAAGGCGTAAAGGACCTGCTGATTCGAGGTTACGCTGTCAATCAACGGGGGAATGATGGATCCGCGCGGATAGCTGCCGTAACCGGGCTGGCCATATCCAAAAGGATTGCTAGGGTCAGGCCGGTTGCCAAATCCTCCCCCGCCGCGTCCGCCGGCGCCACCGGGAATATTGCCGCCCGTCGAGCCTGGTGTCGTACTTCCGCGTCCCCCGCCAGTGCTGCCGCCTGTGCTTCCGCCCGTGGCGCCTGCACCGCCAAAGCCTCCGCCCCCGCCGGCTCCTCCCGTTCCGCCACCGCGCGAGCCTCCGCCCGCGCCGCCAATCCCACCCCCTCCCCCAGTTCCGCCGCCTCCCGCACCACCGCCTCCACCCGGCCGTTGCGCGAGAAGTTGCGGCAGGATCAGACCTTCCAAGCGAGCCGCGAGGAGGCCTTCCTCATGAGGGAATGAGGGCTCGGTCAGGCGGGCGCCGGGCGGGAATCCAGGAAACCCCGGCCGACGGGTGGGATCGGTAATATCGGGGGTTTCCAGTGGTCGCAGGCCCTCCAGCCCGCGGACATCTACGGGGTAGACGGCCACGTTCGCTTTGTTGGCTGCGTCGATCGTCGCCGTCAACTCGGATTGCCGCTCGGCTGTAAGGGGGAACCCTCCGGAAAACAGGATCAGCGTCTTGCGCCCCGGAACGGGCCGAAGCATCTTGGCGAGATTCCGGATCGCCAGTAGGACGCTGCGCGCGGCAAAATCGGACCTCACTTGCACGATGGAGGGTGCCCCGAGTTGCGCAATCTCGGTGGTCTGACCGGGTTCGTTGGGTCGCAGGGAGGCAAACTTGATGCCGCTGACGGCACGCTTCAGGGTGGCGGCGTCAGCCGTGAAGTTTTGGCTGACCCGGAAGGAACCACTAAAGTCCACCACTGCCATCAGGCGGTCCGCGGAGGCGCTTTTTTCGACGAACTGTTGAGCGGCCTGGCGGGCCCGAGTCTGGTCGTTCGTGTTCATGGTTGAGTTGTCAAAAAACAGCACCAAATACCGCGCCTGCGGTTGCGGCCCTTTTGCTTCCGTACTGCGGGAGAAAGTCGTGACGGGCTGCTCCTCGTCGTCCTCGTAAACGTGAAATTCCTTCACGTCCAGGTCGCGAATGTAATTCTCCTTCTTATCCTGGGCGACGACGTCCACCAGCACCAAATTGGCCTCGGTACGAATGACTCCCGGGGCGGTGGGTGGCGCCTGCGCGTTCGGCTCTTGCCCACCCTGGGGCGCCGCCGGCGCCGCGATCGGAGCTTGCCCGAGTCCACACACGGTAAGCACTAGGCCCACAAGCAGTAGAATTGGCCGCCGAAACGCCATAACTCACCTTCCTAAAATGGAATTTCCACGGTGCGGTTGAGCGCGGAGAGTTGCGCGCCCTCGGAATCCCGGACCACCTGACGGATCAGATATGTACCGGGCGGTATGTCAAAGCTCATCCGGGCGGTAATTCCCGACTGGGACAGTTTCGCGAGGCTAACATCGAGCAGCCGGAACTCCACCCGTTTCTCCTTGCCGGCTAGATATTTCCCATCCCGGTCGAACAGGGCGGTCACGAAAGTCAGATTGTTGAGGTTGCGGCCGTTTTCCTTTCGAAACAGGAGCAGCTTGAGGTCCAAATGCGTCAACACAGAGAGCTTGGCCTGTGTGTCGCTCAGCTTGAAGAACTGCGTGTTGACAGCCACGGGCAATTCTTTCACCTCGTCACGTGAGAAGACAGCCTGCTCGATTTCCTCCTTGGATTGGACTGCCGCGTCAGCAGGCTGGCTTGGGGCGAAGTACCCGCTGCGGGCCTGAATTGTGTATTTCTCTCTTGTATTGAGACTGACTTTCAGAGTGTGCAATTTGCCGTCAAACTTCAGGTTCTGCGGCGAAAAAGCCAGTAGGTAGTAAACTGTGGGCCGCGTTCCCAGCCTGCGGAAACCCTCGTCCAAGTCATTACTGTTCCCGAAGAATAAGCCCCCGGTGTCGTGGGCCAGGACTCGGAGCACGTCGGTGGACATATTGAATCGGTCCAAACTGAATTGCGCTTTTTTGCCTACCAGAAAGGCGCTGCGGGCCGGTAAAACCGGATCCTGCGAGACGTCACCCAACGGTATGAATGCAGCCAGACCCTTGGCGTCCAGGGTATTGATTAAGACCCGGGCCCGCAACGCGCGCTCGACCAACTCGCTGACGTCTTGCTCCGCTGTCAACGTCAGGAAGCCGGGCGACAGCAGCACAATACTCCGCTCGCCGGGAAGAGCACTCATTCCCCGAACCAGATTGTTCAGCGCCCGTAGGGCATAACCCGTCTCGGTCTGGAAGTCATTGAGCGCCCGTAACGCCTCGGAATGAACCACCGAATCGACAATTCTTTCCAGCGCCTCGGGGGGGATCCCTAACTGGAGCTGAGTGGCGGTGTCGCAACTCTTGGCCTCCTCCTTGGCGATCTCCAGTGCATACGGCTCACGGCGATGGATAATCAGGAAGGCTTGATAACCAGAGATTTCCGGACAGACCCGGCCACGCTGGGCGACGATCGAGCGCGGGAGAAGACCTCGCATGGTGGCGTGGAGCTTTCCTCGATCGTCGGTGAAATCCAGTTGGTGTTCGCCAGAGGAGGTGAAAATCCCCACGCGATCGCCCGGCTGGAGAGCGTTCGCCAAGTAGTTCTCAGCCGCCAACCGGGTGCGTGCCAAATCCTCGAAGGTGATGTGGACGTCGTCGAAAAACAGCGCCAGGTAACGCTCCGGGAGGGCCCCGACGCGGGGTTCCTCCTCGCCTTCTTCCAGCCCAGGCTCGGGAGTGGCCTGGGGCTCGAGGGGAACAGGGGTCGCTCCTGGGCCTTCCACGGAGAAGTGGCTGATCGTCTGTGGCTTGCCGTTGTCGGCGAGGCGAAAGTCTTCCTTTTGCAGCCCGCCTACGGGCCGCCCCTTCGAGTCGCGCACTACGACGCGCACTAGCACCAGGTTGCGCTCCGCCTGCAACCGGAATGCGGGAATCGCCTCTGGCGATGTGGTCACTTCGGAAGAGGGCGCGGGCTCCTGTGCCGCGCGCGAGCGCAAAACCGCAAGGGCAAGAAGCGAGGCGGCGGCCACCGCCCACAAGACCATGCCCTTGCTCGTCGGCTGCGGATTTTGGCCGCGAGAGTGCATGATGACTGGCTCAAACGGCTGCCGAGGAGAACCCCTGCGCTTGCCTTCTCCCAAGCGTTCAAGCCCTTGCCTCATTCCGACCCTGATGGCGTAGTATCCTGCCGCCTGACCGCGATGTCAAGGCAACGCTTCCAGGAATGCGCCTTGATTTGAGCACCTCAATCTGCAATGCTCACAGCCTTTAGCGATCAGCAGGTTTTGCTTCTTCCTGATAGCCGTTTCCTGAGGGGCTGCGAGCTGGTCGCTGACGACGATTGACAATTTCTTTCCGTCCGAGGAGACCGTGGCGTACAAAGACCTGCGCGAATTCATCGCACGACTCGACCGTGAAAGCGAACTGAAGCGTATTGGCGCGGAAGTGGACGTCGATCTCGAAATCGCCGAGATCACCGACCGCGTCTCGAAGGCGGGCGGCCCCGCGCTGCTGTTTGAGAAGCCCCGCTCGGCAAAGGACGGCGTGACGTACTCAATGCCCCTCGTCATCAACGTGCTCGGCTCGAAGAGGCGGCTCGAGCTGGCGCTGGAAGTCACCTCCGTGGAAGACGTCGCGCGGCGCATCGAAGAGTTGCTCGACATGAAGCCGCCTGAGGGCTTCTTCGACAAAGTGCGCTTGTTGCCCAAGCTCTCCGAGCTTGGCTCGTTCTTCCCGAAAGCTGTTAAAGGCGGGCCAGTGAAGGAGGTGAGCGAGAGGGATAATTTGTCCCTCAGGGATCTCCCCATCATGAAGTGCTGGCCGCAGGATGGTGGGCGATTCATTACCTTCCCCTTGGTGGTGACGCGGAGCCCCAAGACCGGGCGCCGCAATGTCGGTTGCTACCGCATGCAGGTATACGACGAACGCACCACCGGCATGCACTGGCAGATCCACAAGGGCGGCGCGGAGCACTTTCGGTGGCTCGAGCGCCAGGGCAAAGGCCGTCGCATGGAGGTCGCCGTCGCCATCGGCGCCGACCCGGTCACGATGCTCGCGGGCGTGCTCCCCCTGCCCGAGGATGTGGACGAATTCCTCTTTGCCGGCTTTCTCCGCCAGGAGGCAGTCGAATTGGTCAAATGTGAAACCGTCGACCTGGAAGTTCCCGCGCACGCCGAAATCGTGCTCGAAGGTTACGTCGATCTCGACGATATCCGCGTCGAGGGGCCGTTCGGCGATCACACCGGTTATTATTCGCTCGAAGACAAGTTTCCGGCGTTCCACATTACCTGCATCACCCGCCGCAAAGACCCCATCTACATTTCCACCATCGTCGGCCCGCCGCCCATGGAGGATTACTGGATGGGCTACGCTGTCGAGCGCCTTTTCCTGCCGCTCATGCGCAAGCAACTGCCCGAAGTCGTGGATATGCACATGCCCGCCGAAGGCATCTTTCATAATCTGATGATTATCTCCATCCGTAAGAGCTACCCGGGCCACGCGCGCAAAGTGATGAACGCCCTCTGGGGCTTGCCCGGCGCGATGTTCACCAAATGCATCGTGGTGGTGGACCACGACGTGGACGTCCACAACCTCCGCGAAGTCACCTGGAAGGCCTTCAACCACATCGACCCCGAGCGCGATATCCAGTTCACGCTCGGGCCTGTGGACCAGCTCGAACACGCCTCCCGCTTGCCCAATTTCGGCTCGAAGATGGGCGTCGACGCCACGCGCAAGTGGCCCTCCGAAGGCTTCACTCGCCCCTGGCCGGATGAGATCAAAATGGACCCGGAAGTGAAGAAGAGGATCGATACGATCTGGAGCAAGCTGGGGCTGGGGTAGTGACGGCGGGGATTGTCCCTTGTTGTGGGCTTTGTGTTGACAACGTAGGGCGTCTCGCTCATAGTGTACGCGTAGTACGTTACGTACTTTACGGGAGATAGAACCATGAGCCGTCTGACGGCAGGAAAAGTCAGGCAGGACTTCGCTGAAACCGTAAACCGCGTGGCTTACGGTCGCGAGCGGATTGTTCTGCACCGGCGGGGCAAAGACCTAGCAGCGCTGATCCCGATGGATGACCTCCGTCTGCTCGAAGAGATTGAAGATCGCCTGGACGTCGAGGAAGCCGAGAGAATCCTGGCGGAAGCCAGGGTGAAGCACGAAAAGCCGATTCCCTGGGAAAAAGCCAAAAAGAAGCTTGGGCTCTGATGGTGGCGTATAAAGTTGCCATCCTCCCCTCGGCCCTCGATCGGCTTGCGCGCGTACCGCGTCCCGACCAGAAACGCCTTCAAGCGAAAATCGACCAGCTCAGCGATGATCCCCGACCTGCGGGGGCGAAACGGCTGCACGGGAAGCGAGAGCTACTCCGGCTTCGTTCGGGCCATTATCGGGTGATTTACACGGTCGAAGACAATCGCCGCGCCATCCTCATTATCAGAATCGGCCACCGTCGGGAAGTTTACCGGCACTCATGATGGCTTCAGCGTCGTTTGCGCCTGGCCAACTTCGGCCCCAAGATGGGCGTGGACGCCACGCGCCAAGGGCCCTCCGAAGGTTTCACCCGCCCCTGGCCCGACGAAATCGTCATGGACGCGGAAGTGAAGAAGAAAATCGACGCCTTGTGGAAGAGCCTGGGGCTGGGTGCTGGGGGCTAGGGACTGGGGCATTTTGCAGAGGTGCGCGGCCGTGCGCCCGCGCAGTTTTGTAGCGCAGACTTGTTCTTCAAATCTGCGGCAGTCGTCGGCCGGATGGAATTGAAAGCCGCGAAGTCGAAGACCGCCTCCGGTATAATAAGCCCAAGATGCGAACCCTTTTGAGGCCAATCTCATGAGCAATCGTAATTATTGGCTCGATCTGTTCACGGGAGCCACGTGGAACGAGTTCTTAGATGCTGGTGGTAAGGTGTCTGGGTTTCGTGAAAGTCGGTGGACTGCGGTTCAGAAGATCAAGCCTGGAGATTATCTGCTCTGTTATCTCACTGGTGTCTCGCGGTTCATTGGTGTGCTTGAAGTAGCGTCACCACCCTTCAAAGACTCGTCCCCCATCTGGAAAGACGAGGATTTTCCTTGCCGACTGAAAGTAAAAGCTGTGGTTGCGCTCACGCCTGAGACGGCTGTCCCAGTCCTTGAACTGCGAGATCGCCTGAGCATTTTCTTGGATATGAGCAGCCCCATTGCCTGGACGGGACACTTTCGCGGCTCCCCTTCAAGGTGGAAGGCCTCCGATGGCGATGCAGTGCTGGAGGTTCTGCTAGATGCCAAGAAAAACCCCGTAGTACGTTCTGTGGATGCTGCAAAGTTGGCGCGGCGGCCCAAGGCGCTCAAAGCCAAGATTGGGTCGGTTACAGTGCCGGTGAGTGAGGAACAGCCCGCGGAAGTCCCTGAAGGCGGGAGGGAGCCCAGTGACCACTCAGAGGTTCAATGGCTCTTACTCAAACTAGGAAGCGACATGGGATTCGACCTTTGGGTCGCGCGGAATGATCGAGGGCGTCAGGTGAGAGGTCAGAAGTTTACCGATCTGCCGAAATTGAAATCAGAGCTTCCACTGCAGTTCGATGAAGCAACGAATAGGACCATCGAACTTATCGACGTGCTCTGGCTGAAGGGTAACGCCATCGTTGCGGCATTTGAGGTCGAGAGCACTACCTCAATTTACTCAGGCCTTCTTCGGATGTCGGATCTCATCGCCATGCAGCCCAACCTCAACATCCCTCTCTACCTTGTTGCCGCCGATGAACGACGGCAGAAGGTAATCGATGAAGTCAACCGCCCCACTTTCCGACGGCTGTCCCCACCGCTTTCCGAAGTGTGCCGATTCATTTCATTTTCAGATTTGCGCGAGCGCCTCAAGGAGGCTGGACTGTTGATTCGGTATCTTAAGCCGGAGTTTCTCGAAGAGCTGTCCGAATCGTGCGAGATTGAAGAGGCTTAAAGAACCGCCGCTGCTGTTGTGCCATTTCCATGCAGAGGAGCAGTCAAACCGGGGATGGGCAAATACGAAGATGCAAGAACCCTTGAGCTCACCAAGGCGCGGCTCTCTAGGACCTGCGATGGGTGTGGGCGGAGAATTGAAAAAGGTAGTCACTATTATCGGGAGTCGCTCGGATTCTTGGCAAAGCCGCCCGGGCTTCGGCTCCGCAGCTTCTGCTTGGCATGTGGCAAGACCACGTCTCTGGATAGAACGTAGGGCACCACTTTGAGTTGTCGGCGAGGGCTGGTGTATCGCACCGCAGCCCCGGCAGGGGCGGTCCGTCAGCCGACGGATAGCCCACGGCGGGAGTTGTGGGTTGGCGGATTCTCCCTTTCCCCCTCTCCTCTCCCCCGCTTGCGCGGGAATGACGGCCAGAACTTCATCCCCTCCCCGTGCGAGCGGGGGAGGGGCTGTAGCGGCGGTCTGCGACCGCCGGCTCTTCTTCATCCGGCGCTCATAGAGCGCCGCTACACCTCTCCCAGGGCTGCCGATAAAAAGCATCGGGACAGGTTCCGCCCTGGGCTACCATCTTTCGGCCCTTCGAGCCTACGTACGGGCAATCCGCGGGTGGCGCGTCATGGCATCGTACATCGCGCGTGTGGCGATGTATGCGACACAGAATCTCCTCAGGTTCCCACCCCCTGGCAGGGGCGAGAGACGGTAGCCCACGGCGTGAGCCGTGGGAACGGGGCGGGTTCCTTGGGGTTTGACGGCTTCCTTCACTCGCCTAATGGGTGCCCCGCATGTCACCCTGAGTTCGGCAGGTGATCCGTCAGATGACGGAAAGGATCTCAGCATTTTCCTGGTTAACTGCCGGGATTATTCACTTCGTTTAGAATGACAACGATGGGCTGCCCTCACCCGTCCGCGGCTGGCGCATACAACGCGGTTGCTGCGATGTGTGCGATTACCGGCGGTTGCCCCCGTGATGGTGCCGGCGTATACTTAGGGCAGTGAGGGCGTATGAAGGCGATTGAGCTTTTCGGGAACGTTGATGACGAGCACCGCCTGCAAGCCCAGGTGCCGGAGAGTGTGCCTGCGGGTCCAGTCCGTGTCGTGGTTTACGTCCCGGAAGAGGACGATGCCGGGGCCGCCTGGTCGCGCGGTCTGGCGGCGGAATGGGCGGACGACCTCAGTGATCCTCAGCAGGACATCTACACTCTCGAAGACGGACAGCCGGTAAATGCTCCCCGGTGAA
>Ga0073934_10011156_pt1 | contig 10957 bp, 5 predicted proteins | sample LarsenN4metaG_FD_76834 | JGI IMG/M metagenome (GOLD analysis project Ga0073934, IMG submission 76834) | Hot spring sediment bacterial and archeal communities from British Columbia, Canada, to study Microbial Dark Matter (Phase II) - Larsen... ...
ACCGGCATGGAAATCATCAAGGAGGGCCGCGAGAACATCATCGTGACGCTGATCCGGCGGCGCGTCTACAGCGTGCAGGTGATTCGCGAAGAGGCCGGCGGTCGGGAGGGTGTCTCCAAGCGGGGGACTGGCCAAACCGTTGAGCTGCGCGCCTATGAGAATGACGTTCTGCACGCCCTGAATGAAACAGGGGGGCTGCCCGGCACAGACGCCCGCAATGAAATCTACATCATCCGCGGAAGCTTCGACGATGGCGCCCGGCGCGATGAAATCGTCGCGCAAATCCTCGCCAGCAAGCCCCCCTGCGACTGTCCCTGTCCATTGCCCGACGATCCCAGTGTCGTTCGCATTCCAATTCGGTTCTTTCCCGATGAACTTCCCGAGTTCACGGAAGAGGACATCATCCTGCAGTCGGGCGACGTCGTGTACATTCCCGGCCGCGACGCCGAGAAGTTCTACACGGGCGGCGTCATTCCCGCGGGCGAGCATCCGCTGCCGCGCGATTACGACCTGGATGTGCTGAACGCGGTCTCGTTTGCCCGCGGGCAGGTTGGGGCCGGGGGAACCGGCTTGATCAATGTAGGCGGACAAGGCCAGAGCATCGCCTTCAATCGGGGAGGCGGCGTCCCCGGCAAGAGCGCATCGGACCTGATCGTGGTCCGCAAACTACCGTGCGGCGGACAGATCCCCATCAAGGTGGATCTGAACCGCGCAATCGTCGATCCCACTCATCGCATCCTGGTGCAACCCGGCGACACGCTCATCTTGCGGTACAAGGTGTACGAGGAAGCCGTCAATGCGGCCCTCAGCCTCATCCAGTTCAACTTCCTGTTCAACGGCCTGAGCGGCAGCGGCTTCTGATCGAGCCGCGCACACCACTTGGCGCACGACCCCGAACGCCGCGGGGCGCACCTCCGCGGCTTTTCGAGCCGGGATAAGGGAAAGACGTTCCCTTGCGAACGGTCACTCGACGGCGTGTCGTGCGGACCACCACTCCGGCAGCCCAGGGTTGATCCTCCGCCACCCGAGGCCGTGGTACGACGGCTTGCGCAGTTCGAGGCCAATGACGACGGCTGTGACCGCCAGCATGAGGCCCGTGGTTGCCAGCCAGCCCGGCGTTCCGGCGACGATGGTTCCCGCCGCCAGCAGCGTGAAGATGACGGACCAGACAAGCTCCAGTGGCCGGGCCATCCGAATCACGTTGCAGAACAGAAAGAAGTGCGCGACCACGAAGGCGATCACGAAACCGATCCACGGCTCGACGACGGCCAGCCCCGCCGCGGTCGCACCGCCGATCACGAGCACCGCCACATCCAAGGCGGACAGGCGAAACCCCGGAGAGAACGCCGGCGTCGATTCGCGTGGCATGCGACGAACCCTTCCGGGACGATGACGCGTGTCACTTCTGGTAAATGGGCAGGTAACCGTATTCCACTGTGAGCGCCAGCACGGCAAGGCTGGTGGCGTAGACTTTCCCCAGCGGTTTTTCCGAACCGTCGACGCCGTTCCAGCTCCCATCGCGGTTCTGCCGCAACAGGATCTCCCGGAACAGCGAGTCCTTGTTGTTTGTCCAGGCGTCGCCGCCCTGCTGATGCAAGGCCACGCTGGCGTAATACGCTCCGTAGAAGAAATACCGTTCGCGATACCGCGGCAAACGGTCCGTGAGGACAGGGATGGCCTGACTCAGCTCTGGCGCATCGTGCTCTCCGCAGACCTGCAGTGCCGTGATGCCGGCGGCCGTCATGGTGGGCGTTGAACCGCCACCGGGCTGATAACCGAACCCGCCCCGTTGCCGCGCGGCGCACTGCTTGACGTAACCGACGGCGTCGTCGATGGCGTCGGCGGGGATGTCACAGCCCACGTTCTTGGCGGCGCGGAGCGCCAGCAGTTGCCACGCCGTCACGCTCAGGTCACTGTCGTTGCTCGTCAACGTATAGCGCCAACCGCCAGCGTGACGGTCGTCCTTGGGCACGGCCTGCGCCTGCAGCAGCGCAAACACCGCCCGCTCAAGCGCGTGGCGGATCGCCGCGGCCTGGCTGGGCTCGGCCTGTCCGGCGATCTCGGCCAGTGCCAGCGTACTGATGCCATGGCAGTACAGCGGTCCGTGACCGGTCTTGTCGACGATCAGCCCCGTCGGCTGCTGATGATCGAGCAGATAACCCACGCCGCGACGAAACGTGCCGGCATACGGTTCCTCGCCAGGCGAGTGTCCGGCGGCGAGCAGCGCCATGAGCGACAACGCCGCGGCCGACGTCGTCTCCCCGTTGTACATGTCGAGATACCACCCTCCCGATGGCCGCTGCGACTCGGCGAGGAACTGGACGGCCCGGACAACGGCGGCGTCGACCTCGCGGTCGATAGCCTGCGGCTGCAGCAAGTCCGCTGCCGGGTCCGCCGCGGACAGAGGTCCGGTCAGGCTGAGCACGAGCAGGAGCGGTGGGGCGCAGCGGGTCGTCATTTCGACGTCGGAACCGACTCGCCGGCGGGTTGGGCGATGGTTTGGAAGTATTTCTGGATCTGCCGGGCGTATTCGGGATGCACGGGAAGCTGTCCCCCCTCCAGGATTTCGGTCTGCAGCTTCCCGGAGAGGCGGCCCCAGTTGCGTTGCGAGGCCGCTTGCAACTTCTGCTCCAGCCGGGCGAGGCTGCCGGGGCCGGCCGGCAATGCCAATTCGGCGGGCTGGTCACTGGCTTGGGCGTTCTGCGATGGTGCACGGAACGTACCCGGCTGTGGCTGTGCAAACTGCGTCGGCGACCTCGGCTGTCCGGCAAGCGATTCGACCGCTTGACGCAGCGCGTCTCCCGCCTGGCGGAAGTCCGCAATGGCTTGCGACATCGTTTCGGGCACTGGCATTCCCGATGGGGAAGACTTCCCATCGGGAGATGGCTGCGGGGCCCCGGTCGGGGAGGGCTGCGGTCCAGCTGGCTGCTGCCCTGTCGGCTCCCGGCCGGAGTTTTCCGGGGCGGTTTGTGCTGAGCGTGAGCTTGGTTGGTCCGTCGGAGCTTGTCCACTTGGGGGCTGCCCATTCCCCTGACTCTGGGCCATTCGGCCTCCCGGTTGGCTGCCGGGGTTTTGGCAGTTGGCGCACTCGCGCAATTGCTGTTGTCCCGCGAGGAGTTTCTGCTCAGCTTTTGACAGCGCCTCGCCGGTCTCTGTGGGAGCGGCATTTTCAGTCGGCTGGGGCGGATTTGGCGGCGGCGGTTGCAGTTTCTCCGCGGCTTGGGCGAGCTGCTCAGCCGCGTGTTGGGCTTCGTCGGCCGCCTGCCCGGAGTCCCCCGCCTGCAGCGCCTGCTGAGTCTGCTGCATCGCCTCTTGGGCCGCGGCCAGTGCTTGCTGAGCCGGGGACGACGGTTTGTCCATCGCCGGGGGCTGTCCCGGCGGGGGTTGGTCGGAGGGCTTCGCGGTCGATGGTGGTTGGTTTGGCTGCTGTTGATCCGCCCGTTGTTGACTTGATGGCTGCTCAGGTGATGGCGGTTGTCCTGATTGCTGCTGCGATTGGGCGAGCTCCGTCGTCGCGGAAGCCAATTGTTCCTGCGCGGCGGCCAGGCTTCCCTGGCGGGCGGCGGGAGAATCGCTCAGGGGTTCCAGTTGCTGGCGAAGCTGCTCGACGGTCTGTGCCAATTGCTGTGTTTGCTGGGCCGGCGGAGTTTGAGCGGCGGCCTCCGGGAACGAATTCGCCGCCTGCTGTAACTGCTCTGCGGCGCGGGCCGTTTGATCGCGGGCCACGGGCAGTTGTCCCTGAGCCGCGGCGTCGCGTGCGGCATGCAAGTCGCGCGCGGCCTCGACGGCGCTCGTCACCGGTGCGGCATCGGGGCCCAGTTCATCCAGCAGCGATTCCGCCAGTCGTGACGACGCCTCCGCAGCTCGTTGCAATTGTTCCGATAACGACCGCCCGGCGGCAAACTCCGGAGATGCCGGAGGAGCCGGCGCGTTGGCTGGACGGCTGGCGTCGGCGGCGCGCGAGGACGAATCGGTTGGTGTCGTCTCGGGCGCCGCGGGTGGCCCGTCTGTTTCGGGAGGCGACGCGGCATCCCCGCGGATGGCCTCCGCCAACTGTTGCTGCCGCTCAGCGAGAGCCTTGGCCCGCTCGGCTTTGGCAGCGGCCTGTACTCGCAGGGCCTGTTCCAGGGCGGCCTTCAACTCCGGACGGTCTTCGATCAGCCGGTTCAGATCCTGCAGCAGTTGCTCGCTCTGCCCGACCGGCTCCGCCAGATCCGGGGACTGATTCGCCGATTCGCGGGAGCCCCGCTCCAATTCATCGGCCAGTCGATCCGAACGGTTGGCCAGTTGCGCCAGTTCGCCCAGTTCCTCGCCGAGGTTGCCCAGTGCGCGAATGGCGTCATCGAGCCGTTGCAGCGCCCGCTGGGCAGCCGCCAATTCATCGAGCGTGCGGCTGAGATGCTCGATTTGATCGCGGGTTTCGGCTTCTCGGCCCTGCTCGAGCTCGCTGTTGGCCGCGGCCAATTGGTTGTCGATGACGTCCTCAGCGGCAGCGCGCATCTGCTGCCAAGGTCCGCCGGCGGGCAGGTCGTCGGCCCAATGGCCCAACTGGTCGGTCAACTCCTGTTGCCTGGCAGCCAGATCGGCGAGTTTGGCGGCCTGCTCGACGTCCCGCTGCTTCACCGTTGCGGCCGCGGTCTGCTGGTGCACAGCCTTGAGTTCATTGCGGTGTTCGGCCAGTTCCCGCAGCAGTTCCTGCAAATCGTGCCGGGCGGCGTTCGTCTGCGCGGCGAGTGCCCGTTCGGCGGCGGACGGAGCCGACTGGCTGATGACGAGGACCTGCGGATCGGACCACGACTCCTGCGGCGACGGCCAGGCCCGGTTGTCGACCACACGCGCCCGCAGTGTCACGGCCTGACCGTTTGTCAGACCCAATTCGGCCACATCCAACGCGTGCATCCACAGCCACTCCCGCCCAGCCGCCTCACGTTCAATCAATGGGATGCGACGGACGTCCTGCTCGGACAACATCACCTGCAACTCCGACACTTGCAGGCCAAAGTCATCATGAGCCGTGATGGTCGCCTCCAGTCGTTCGTCCGGACGCAACGTGACGGTGCTGCCTCCTGCCAGTTGCACCCGTGGCGGCTCATCGGGTGTGACCACGATTCGTCGCGGCTCTTCTGTCACGACGAGCCCCTCCGGGCTTCGCAGCGTGAACTGAAAAGGTCCGCTCTGTTCCGCGCGCAGCCGGACTATGGCCGTCCGCCGATCGGCGGACAGCGCGAACGGCTTGGCGGTTAACGCCCCGTCCTCCGGCGTGGCCGGCTTCGAGGCCAGCGCTGGCCAACTGACGTCAGCAGCGGCGATTGGGCGGTCGATGTGTAGCTCCAGCCGGATCACGCTGCCAATCAGCGCGGTGAGTTCTCCGCCCACGGGACCATGCGTTGACGGCTGTCCGGTGTAGGGCAGGGGATCGACGTCAGCAAGCACTTGCGTGATCTGGGGGGGATCGACGACGGTGATGCGATACCGCGGCGACGCTGACGCCGGGCCGGTCACAAACCATTCGGTGTCGGCCGACAAGTGGGGGATCGCGGCGATGAAGGTTTGCGATGCGGCATCGTGCGTCAGGCGGCGCGTGTCCCATTCTGTCACGCCGGCTGTCCGCCAGTGCAGCGTCAACGACTCGGGTTTCCGGTCGGTCGACCGGCGGTGCTGGGCCACCGCGACGACGGTCAGATCCTGCCCGCGGGGATGGATCTGATCGCCCGGTTGTCCAGCGACGATCCAGTTCCGTCCCCAGGCGTGGTTGCCGGTCGGATGAAACAGCCGCTGCCAGCCAAGGGCATACCCTGTCGTCCAGATGCCGAACGGAGCAATCAGAATGGCGAGAAACACCAGCCCGAGGCCAAACGTGCGAAAGGCCGGTTCGGGGGGAAGAGCAGCGTCGTCGGCGACATCGTCCAGCAACTGCAGCGTTTCCCGGCGAACCTGCCGCCGCATGAGCAGTGCGGCTCGCGAGGCGGGTGCAGCATCGCGGGCTTGCTCCAAGTCGAGGCATGTCAGGACCCGCTCCTGCAACTCCGGGTGGGCCCGTTCGACCCACTCGGCGGCGTCGGCCAGCGTCATGCCGACGAGCCAGGGACGGACTAAACGCCGCCAGATGACCAGAAGGGTTAGCACCCCGGTGGCACACAGTCCGCAACCGCGCAACCAGCCCGGCAGATTGAGATAGGCATCGGCGATGAGCAGGGCTGCCAGGCCCCCGGCGGCGACGCCCAGGACGATCCCCCAGCCGCGGAGCCACACCAGCTCCCGCCATTTCCGCTCGACCACCGTCAGCCGCTCGGTTACCACCGGGGGGAGTTCAGCCACGGCCATATGGACACCTCGGGCCGGGAGGGAAGGGACGGCACTGTTTCGTGGACACCGCTTTGTCGAGTCGCAGCCGGCCGGGCCAGCTCATTTATCCTACCGAGGACAGGGCACCGAGAGAACGGGCGTTCTCTCAGAAAAACGCCGCGCACCATTCGGCGTTAACACCGTTTTCGGGGACAACGTCGTGCCTCAGGAGGCCGACAATCCCCGGGCGGCGGCCGCCAAGGCCTCGACCTTTTCCTGGATGGCCTTGGTGTTTCCGGGAGTTTTTTTGAGCACCTGCTCCAATTCGGAGACGGCGGCATTCACAGGGGTCAGCCGGGTGGGGTCGTCGTCGCTCAGGCTACTCAGGGTGTCCTTCAGGCCATCCACGTTTTCCAGCAATGCCTGTGGATCATTGGGGACATTCTGGCAGAACTTTTCGACGACAGACTTCGCCGCATCGATCATTTTTTCGGGTGTGTCAGCCGGTGGAGGGGCAGAACATCCCCAGAGACCGACCAGGAGAACCAGGCAGAGGGGAGACCGGCGCATGGGAGACTCCTGCAATTGCTGCGCGACTCGAACGGGATGCGTTGGCTGCAATGAGAAGGGCGATTGTGACGATAGGACTCCAGCGGGTTGATCGCAAGCCCCCGATGGTAAAAACGGGCTTTTATCCATCGCAGCGGATGGATCCGGCGATCAGGGTAAGCCATTGACGCGCCGCACGACCCATTCGACGGTCAGCAATCCAATCAGGATCAGGAATGTCGGCCAGCGGTCCCAGAGCGACTGTTCCTGCGGCAGCTCCGTGACTTCCTCGAACGGCCGGAACTCGCGCGGCAGGTCGGAAAGATCCGCGGGTTCGAACAGCTGGCCCCCGGTCTGGTCGGCCAGTTGCTGAAGCAACTCCCGGTTGGCGGCGACGTCAGCCAGTTCCGAAGACGGCGGGGCGATCACGCTGAACGTGGCGTCGAGCGGGTCCCCCTCCCCCTCGTTGATGATCAGCCGCACGAGGTAATCGCCGGGGGGCAACCGCCCGGCCCGACCGTTGGAAACCCGCGGGCGTTCGGAGTCAAGCGTCAATGGGACGCGCGAGACGACGTTGTCCCCCTGGCGGATCTCCGCGACGGCGGTCTTCGGCTGAGCGGTCTGGTCCTGTCGGGCCGCCCACCGGGCCTGGAATTCGACCTCTTCGCTGGGCGAATACTGAGCCTTCAGCGGGCCGAATTGCACGAACTGGTTCCCCGCAGAGAGTTTCGAGGTGGCGGCCCAGCGGGCGAGCTGGCCCCAAAAGCGGTGATGGAACTGATCACCCGTTCGGAACCGCCACCGCCATGTGCTGTCGCTGGCCAGCCAGACCACCTGTCCCAAGCCGTAGAACTGATGGACGATCAGCGGCACGGCGGCCGTACGTGGACCGGCATCGGTGGTCGGCCGTCCCCAGGCCCAGACGGTTGCCCCCGGTTTGGGTTCGCCGACGATCGCCCAGGGGGTGCCCGGCAGCACGTTCCACAGGGCCCGATTGGCGTCCTCCCCCGTGGCGAACTGCAGGCAGGTTTGCCGTTCCCCTTCCGCCGTGAGCGACCATGTCCAGCCACGCATCCCAGGAGGCGAGACCGTCGACGTCGGAAACAGCGTTTCTCGCGGCTGCTGAATCGGCAACAGCTTCCGCAGCACCGGGGAATTCAGGCCCAAAGGCATCGACGACTTCCCCGCCACGAGCACCAGCGTGCCTCCCTGGTCCGCGACGTACTCCTCCAACCTGGACCAGAGTTCTTCCGCCAGTTCCGGCGGCGGGACGTCCCCCAGTACGACCAGGTCGTAATCCGCGAAGGGTGAGACCGCCGCCGCCTCTTCGCCCAGTGGCCACTCATCGGGAAAAAACGGCCGCGGCAACAGCGCCAGATACGGTTGCCGGAACAGCACGGCATCCAGCTTCACCCGTTCGTCGCGCGCGAGGGCGGCTTCGAGATAGCGGAACTCCCACCGCGGTTCGCCGTCGGCCAACAGGACGCGGGTCCGGTCATCAACCACCTGGATGACAAACGGACGGGCGTTGTTGTCTGCGCGGGTTTCTCCCGGCTGCGGGGCAACAGAGACCAGGTACGACTGCCGGCCGAGTTCGTCGGCGGGGAGTTCGAACTCCACGAGCTGCGGCCCGTCGGCCCCTGTGATTGTCTGCGTTTGGGGCGTAAAATGTGGGGCGGTTTCGGCGCGGTCCAGTGTGACCTCGAGCGAGATTCCGGCGAATCCGGACGTCGCCACTAACACTCGAACCCGTGGGCGGTCCCCCTCGTACACCGATTGGGGGGCATCGACCGACACGACGGCCAGATCCTTCGGCCGGCGGGTGGAACCGATCAGCACGGGATAGACCGGGATGTTGCTCTCGGCGAGCTGTCGGGCCACGGTCAGCGTGTCGGTCGAGGCGGTGTCGCGGCCGTCGGTCAGCAGCACAATCCCCAATCGTTTTCCTCCCGGTCCTGCCGTCGAGGCGGCCCGCAGCGCGGCATCCAGCCGAGTGGCATCCGGGAGCACGTCCAACGGTGGTCGTTCCAGCGGCGATGCGAGTTGCTTCGCCGACAATGGCTGCGCCACGCCGCCGAACCAGACCAGGTCGACCGGTCCCAACTCTTCGAGCGCCGCGACGAGCGGCCGTCGGACTGCCATCAGTGCGCGGCGGGCGATCTCGGCGCGGGTGACGGTCTGCAGCCGTTGCACGACGTCGGCCCAGACTTTGGGATCGACACCCGGCGGCGGTTGCCGCTCGGCGTCGTCACCGGCGTTTTCTTCGTTGAACGCATGAGCCGGGAGGACACTCCGGTCCAGCCAACCCAGGGCGACCGCCCAGCCCATCTGTTCCTGCGTTGCCGCCTGTGGATCGGTGGTCAGCATGCTGTCGGACACGTCGAGTGCCACGACCACACGACCGGTTTCCTTGCGGTCGATCCTCCAAGCCCACGTCGGCTGAAACAGCGTGAGCAGCACGACGGCGAGGGACGTCAACCGCAACCCCAGCAGTGTCCACCCCACGGGAGGTGACACGAGGCGACGTTCCCACAGCAACAGTCGCCAAATGAGCAGCACGGCCAGCACAACCGCCGCCAGATGCACGCCGGCCCACGCCGAATCGGCGCCGGGAAACGCCAGTCGCGGGGCCAGTCCTTCGGGCATCTGTGAACCACAAACCGGAGGAGATCGGGAGTCCGGAATCGTCCGACTATAACAATCCTGCCGACGTTGCGGGGAAAAGGGAATCCGTCCGCGGCGAAGTCGGTTCCGCCGGCCCGCCGTGATGATCAGCTGCATCGGGTGAGCTAGATTTCCGGCGAGAGCTTCCCTGCCGCCGGTCTGGGCCGCCGGCCGGCCTTCCCTGGTGGACATCCCCGCATGGCCTTTGCCCCCGCTTCTCTGAAACGCAACGTGCTTGTGAGCTGGGGCGTGCATGGCCTGGCGATCGTCATCGGCTTCTTCCTGATGCCGTACGTCGTCCGCATGCTGGGAGACCACGCCTACGGCACCTGGGTGTTCATCAACTCGCTGGCCAGTTACGCGGGCCTGCTGTACTTCGGTTTCGGCGAGACCATCAGCCGCTACGTCGCGAAGTACCATTCCGAACAGAAGTACGAGCGGATCAACCAGATCGTCAGCCTGGTGCTGGCGGTCTATCTGGCGATGGGGGCTGTGGCCCTGGCGCTGGCTGGCGCCCTTTGTGCCGCGGCGCCGTGGATCAGCAACTGGCAGGGGGCGGAACTGACGGAGGTCCGCTGGACCATTCTGGTGCTGGGCCTCAACGTCGCCGTTGGGTTGTCGGGGAGCGTCTTTGGCGGCGTACTGATGGGGCTGCGGCGGTTCGACCTCGAGCGCTCGATCTCGCTGACGGCGGACCTGTGCAAGCTGGGGCTGATCCTTGCATTTCTGAGCTCCGAATGGGGCGTGCTGACGATGGCTCTGATCACGCTGGGCATCTCGGTGGTCGAGAACGCGTCCTACGTCGTGCTGGCCCATCGGCAATTGCCGCAGCTGCGCGTCGGCCGTTCGCACCTCAGCCGCGAGGTGTTCCGCGAATGCAGCGCCTTCAGCTCGATGGCCTTCCTGAATGCCATCGCCTACCAGTTGACCTTTGCCACCGACAGCGTGGTGATCGGCTTCGTGATGGGGACCGACGAGATCGTGCCGTATTACATCGCACTCCGTCTGTCGCAGTTCATCAAGCAGCCGATCGACAAGATCGCCCTGATCTGCATGCCCACCGCGGGGGCGCTGTCCAGCCCGTCGGAACGGCCCAAGCTGCATCAGTTCCTGATCAAGGCGTTTGGCATGGTGCTGCTGCTCTCGGCCGGCATGTTCATCGGCGCCTGGTACTTCGGTGGCGGAGTCATCAACGCCTGGATGGGGGAGGGCTATGCGCTCAGCCATCAGATTCTCACGGTGCTGCTGTTGGCGCAGGTCATTGCCCTGCCATGCAGCGTGGTTCGGGCCTTTCTGTTCGGCATGGGCCAGGTTCGTTTGCCGGCGATGCTGTATTTGTTCGAGGCCGTCTGCAACCTGGCGCTGAGCGTTGTGCTGTGTCAGTCTTGGGGGCTGATGGGGGTGGCCCTGGGAACGCTGATTCCGGTCGCCGTCATCGAACTGGGGCTGACGCTGCCGC
>Ga0073934_10011157_pt1 | contig 10956 bp, 7 predicted proteins | sample LarsenN4metaG_FD_76834 | JGI IMG/M metagenome (GOLD analysis project Ga0073934, IMG submission 76834) | Hot spring sediment bacterial and archeal communities from British Columbia, Canada, to study Microbial Dark Matter (Phase II) - Larsen... ...
CGGCTGAAATCGAGGGCGATGCCGGCGGAGAGGGACTCCCCCGCCATGCCGGTTCCTGCCCCGCGGGCCGTCACCGCCAGCTTTCGCTCCTGGGCGTAGCGCACCACGGTCTGGACGTCGCCCTCGTCCCGTGGAGCCACCACCGCCAGCGGCTCGATCTGAAAGATGCTGGCGTCGGTGGAGTACAGCGCGCGAGTAACCTCATCGACGAAGAGCTCGCCGCGCAACACGTCCCGCAGATCTTCCTGAAGCTGTTCCTGCTGAGGCGTCACCTCTCACCGCTATGCTTCGCCAAGATCAACACCGGGGACCGTCGGCCGCGCCGACGATCCCCGCGCCAGCGTTATCCCTTTGCGTTCAACTTCACCGTCGGATCGTCGGCCACGTTGATCCAGATGTGCACGTGCGGGAAGCCGCGGAAGTACCAGACCAGCGCCGGCCCCTCTAGCCGCCAGTTATCCCATTCGCCGTCCTCGCCCAGGTCGCCCTCCTTGTAAAAGGTCAGGTGGCACTTCTCCAGCCCGCCCTGCTGCTTCAGGCAGGCCATGATCTCGTCCTGGTCTTCCTGGCGGTACGGCTCCACCAGGCTGCGCAACACTTTCTGCAGGTGTTCCTTCTGGTCGCTGGTCAGCTCGGCAACGGGGATGCCTGTGCGCTTGCTGGCGTCGCTGCCGTGGAACTCGACTTCGGATTCGTTTGGTAAGTCCTCGACCAGGGCGAGTTTGCGCTGTTTGCCGTCCAGGATCTGGTAGACCTTGTTGGCGAGCTGGGCCTGGTGCCAGAAGATGTTGCCCGGGTGGCCGACCTTCTCGTTGAACCCGCTGGCGGCGTGGCCGTGAAAGATCGGGCCGCCCAGGGCGACGTGGGCTTCCGAGTTGCCGTCGGCGCGGATGGTCATGTGCCTGCCGGTCATGACGAACTGGAACTTGCCGTCGCCAGGCTTGCCGAAGAGCGCAATATTCTGGTCCGCTCCCCAGGGCTTGCCGCTGGTATCGTCCTTGAGCTGCTTGTCGAAGCGGGCGTGCCACTCGGGGTTGAAAACCCCCTTGTAAACGTCGCGAATGATCCCGCGCTGCTCCCTGGTGAAGAAGTCGCTGTCGATGGCCGGCTTGGTAATGTGCCAGTTATTGGAGACGTGGGTGCGCAACAAACCGCGCTCGGGGTCCACGTGATCCCAGGCGAAGCAGACGACCTTGCGCTGCTGCTCGTTGAGCGAGTCGTAGAGGGCCTTGACGGCGGTCTCGGCAGGGCTGCTCGGCGTCGGGGCAGCCGAGGCCCGCGGTACCGCGAACAGGCCCAGCGAGCCCGTGCTCGCGGCCGCGGCCGACACGCTCAGCACGCGCAAGAAATCACGTCGATCGAGGCCATCGCAGGCGGGGCACTGAGGACGCTGAAGTTCGCTGGACATGGCTTGCTCCTCTGGAAAAGGCGACCTCTGACAGGCTACCAGAGCGCCCGCCGCGGGGCCAGTGTCAACTCGCCCACCAGCCGCGCAACAATTCTCAACCGCCAAGAGACCCCTTATTGTGCACCTGGCTAGTCGCTAATGCGCCCTTTGCGCCCTTTTCCTGACCTGGCCCAGTCAAGCATAAACTGCTTTACCGCATGGCCTTGCGACATTCTCACGGGGCAACCCGACGCCTCAGTTGCACATCCCGCGACGTCCGAAAGCGCACGGACTCGATCGAGGCGCGGCTTTCGATGAGCACAGAGCGCAACAAAACACCATGCGCGACCGCGCTGACCGCGGGACTTCCAAACCCACGACACCCCGTGCCAGAGACCTGCGGCCCACCAGCGGCGCGGTCTGGAAACCTGCGCCGAGCGCGGACCGGCGGCCTCACGGCGCGCCGCTCACAGCTCCGCGGGGCGCGCACCCTCTGCGCGGATCATCACCTTGCAGCTTACCACATCATAGATACATTTGTCAACTATTTTCTGGCGTGACTTTTCCACCGCCAGGTCGCGTTCCAGTCCCACGGATCAACCCCCTTCGGCGGGACGGCGCCGACGTAGAGGGGTAACGACGGATCGTCCTTGCCAGCCCCGCCGGTGGCGAGGGGCGAGTCGGCCGCGGGGCGGAGAAAGTCGGGAGACTTCGGATCGGTGGAGAGCAGCTCGATCTTGTCGCGAATCTGGTCGTTGGCCGCGCCGATCAGCCCAGCAGCCTCCGCCGAGCCAGGCGCGGCCAGCCGCACTTGCCGCCAGTTGTGATCGAAGCGGACCTGGTCGAGAACGCTCCTGTCCTTGCCGACGAAAGTGATGTCATTGGCGCCCTCCGAAAGCAGCAAGTTGTTGCGAAACTCGATGCCTTGCAGGCCTTTTGCCATTTCCCCGAACTGCACGAACTGGCCCATGCCTTGCGAGGTGTTGTTCGCGAACAGCATGTTGCCGCTGTCATGTAAAAGGTCGAACGGGAACCCCACGGCAGTCGCGCAGTTCCAGATCTGGTTGCCCACAATCATCAAGTCACTTAACTGACCAGCGAGAGCTATCCCGTAGGTGCAGTCGTGGAGCCGGTTGTTCTGGAGAATCACGCCACGACACGGTCTGGGCTTTAGGGATTGCGGTGATTTCAAATCGACTCCAAAGAGCTGGATGCCCACGAACCCGCCCCTGACAGTGCAGTGCTGGATAACCAGCGCATCAGCGGGATCAGGCAACAGTACGTCTTCAAGCAAGACACCGCCTGCATCCCCGCGCTTGCACGTGAGGGTTAGGCGCTCCACTTTCGCCGCCGCGCAATTGCCCAGCATCACCAGGCAAAACTGGTCCTTCCGGTGCGCTTCTATCTCGAATCCTCTCAGGGTGAGTTTTGGCAACTGATGGACGATGATGCCTGCCCGCTCTGACTCTGGTACTCGAATTCTAGCTCCTCGGGTTGATTCCAACGTCAGTCGTTCGAAACGGTCTCTACCTCGCAGGATTATGGCCTCCTCGTAAGTCCCCGCATCCAGCACTCGCACGGTCTGGCCTGGCTCGACCTGTTCCAGGGCCGCGTTGATCGTGTCGAACTGGGCCTTGTGCCTGGGGTCCTTCGAGACGGTCAGCACGTTGGGGGCTGCGGGAGGTGCAACTTCATTCTCAGCAATCCCATTCGTCCCGCCCGTGTCTTTCGGTTCCGCGGGCGGAGCGACTGTGCGAAGGAGGAAAGGCAAGCCGGCGAGCAGGCCGACCAGCAACACGGCGGCCAGGCCGATGACGCCGTACTTGAGCAATCGGCTGCGTTTCGACGCTTGCGCCGTGGTTGAAGCTGGGGATGGCACCGGCGTGTCACGGTGGGACAAGCTCGACGGCTTCGTCGACCTGTCCGGCAACTCGTGAAACGACAACTGGCTGCCGCTCCAGTCGGAGGTCTTCTTCAGGTCCGACAGCGAGATCGACGAGCCGGCGACGTAAGGGGCCAGGGCCTCTGCCACTTCGAGCATCGTCTGAAATCGGTCCGCGGGCTTCTTGGCGAGCATGCGGCGAATCGTCAGCGCCAGGCCGACGGGAGCTTCGGGGCAAAGCTCCTCGATGCTGGGCGGCTCCTGCTCCTCGTGGGCGCGCATCTTCCCCGCCAGCGAGGTGCCGGGAAATGGCACTTGCCCCGTGATGAGATGGAACAGCGTGCAGCCGAGGCTGTAGATGTCGCTGCGGGCGTCGGCGTGGTGGGCCTGGGTGAACTGCTCGGGAGCCATGTAGTCCGGCGTACCCATGCCGGAGTTCTCGCGGGTCAGGGCGCTCTCGCCGAGATGGTCCTGGGCGAAGCGGGCCAGGCCGAGGTCGAGCACTTTCACCTGTCCGCTGGTCGCGAGCAACAGGTTCAGCGGCTTGATGTCGCGATGGATCAGGCCGCGCTCGTGGGCGTGGTACAAGGCCAGGGCGGCCTGATGAACGTGGTCGGCGGCGATGGTCGGCGGAATCTTGCCGTGGCCGCGGAGCACCTCCATCAGGCTGCGGCCATCGACGTACTCCATGACCAGGAAGTGCTGCCCGCGGTCTTCCCCGCAATCGAACGCCTGGACGATCCCAGGATGGGATACCTTGGCGAGAGCCCTGGCCTCGCGCTGGAAACGGGCGAGAGCGTCGGGATGCTTGACGAGATCAACCGCCATGATCTTGATGGCAACAGTGCGGTCGAGCTTGGCGTCGTGGGCCTTGAAAACAGCTCCCATGCTGCCTTCGCCGAGCTTCTCGAGGAGGCGATAGCGCTGGGACAGGGGCGTGGCGAGGGCGTCGTTGGGCATGACTGAATGGTAACCGCGACGACTTTTCATGAGAAGAGGCTGCCTGAAGAAATTCGCCGGCGGCGCGGTCGGGAGACTACGGCCAGGTGCACACCGGCGACCTTACGGTGCGCCGCTCTCCACGGTGCGCCGCTCTCGACAGTGCGTTGCTCTCCACGTTGCGCCGGTCTCGGATTCACGGCGGGCGCTGCCTGGCTCGTCCAATCGCCTCACCGCCATCCCCGTCGTCGGAGAGGGACGCAGCGGTGGGAGGGATGCTCATCGCACGCAAATGGGCGAGGCGCGGCGGGCTTGCTATATTAGTCTTGCGTCGGCGGTCGTGCCGACGTTCGGTGCAGCACAACCCATTTCAAGAGCAGCATCAGGAGGAAGCCATGCCGTTCACCCTGCCGCCGTTGCCGTACGCTTACGAAGCCCTGGAGCCGACCATCGACGCCAGGACCATGCAGATCCATCACGACCTGCATCACGGGGCGTACGTGACCAACCTCAACAATGCCCTGAAAGATCAGCCCGACTTTGCCAACATGCCAATTGACGAGCTGCTCCGAAACATCAAGAAGGTGCCGGAGTCGGTTCGCCAGGCGGTCATCAACAACGGCGGCGGACACTACAACCACACGATGTTCTGGGAGATCATGAAGCCAGGCGGGAGCAAGGAGCCCAAGGGCGGCCTCGCCAGTGCCATCCAGGCGCTGGGCGGTCTCGATAAGGTGAAGGAGCAGATCAACGACGCGGGCCTGAAGCGCTTCGGCAGCGGCTGGTCCTGGCTCGTCGTCGACGGCGGGCATCTCAAGATCATCAGCACCGCCAATCAGGATTGCCCGCTGATGGACGGGCACTTCCCCGTGCTGGGCGTGGACGTCTGGGAGCACGCCTATTACTTGAAGTACCAGAACAAGCGCGGCGACTACCTGAAGGCCTGGTGGAACGTGGTAAACTGGGACGAAGTGGGCAAGCGGTACGATCAGGCGACCAGGAAGTAAGCGGCTTGACTTGCCCTTGACCCCGGGCAAATCGACGCTATCTTCCGCTCCCCAATGAAGGATCAGGAGCGCCGAGGGGGAGCGTAGCCATGCGCCGCATGTTGGCCCGGCTGAGTGTGGGTGTGTTCTTGCTGAGCGTCGGCTGCACGACGGCGGCGACCGATCAATGGCGCTGGCCGTGGGTGAAGCCCAGCCCGCTGGCGGAGGAATACACCGTGCCGCCGGTGCACGACGAGCGTTACAGCGATTATCCGACGCTGCCGAAATCCGTCATCAAGCCAGGGCTGAAGCCGGAGACCACCGATCCGAAGCGGGTTCCCCCTGGCATGGGCGGACCGCCTGGCATGCAGATGCCGGGAGCTCGGCCAGGCGCGCCGAACAACTTCATGTACTAGCCCGATCCTGTACGCCAAATCGTTTGAGCACTGCCAGGAGCAACTCGCGGAGTTGCTCCTGTTGTTTTTCGTCGCCGACCAGGCCAGGCCAGCTTAGGCGGGCAGCGTGCTGGGCGTGCAAGGCGGCCTGATTGAACTGCTCCTGCACCCGCCTGGCCCAGACCAGCCCGAAGCGATCCCGAAACGCGAGCCAGATGCGATCGACGGGACCTGCGCTCGATCGCCGCCGCAGCACGAGCCAGGCCCCCCAGCACGCCAGCCCCAGCCCGCCCAGCGCAGCCGCAACCAGACGAGCCGCGGTTTCCGGGGCGATGTCGGTGCGCGCCAGTACGATCACTCCCATGGTGAAGCAAGCGCCGGCGACACTGGCCCACAGGCCCCAGCGTGTCGGCAGGAAATTGACGACGCCGACCAGGAGCACCACCGCCAGGAAAGCGGTGCGCGGCGCATCGAGGCCCCAGTGCTGCGCGTTCCAGCGTTGTTCGAGCAGCGGCAAAAGAAGGACCGCCAGGAGCCCGAGCGTGACGAAGTTCCAGGCGCCCAGCCCTGGCCGGCGCGCGCCGAGGACGGAGACCCCAGCACAGGCGGCCAAGGCGAGAGCGATGTGGAGCCAGGGGCGATAGGCGTAGCCAGCTAGCAGACCAGGCCCGACCGCAAGACCTGCCAGCCAGGCTGCGGAGAGCCAGAGGACCGTCGGCCACAGCGGCGTGCCTCGTGCGGCGCGAAGTCCGCGCATCAGCGGCCAGGCGGCAGAAGCCAGGCAAAGCGTGCCGATCGTAGCAAAGACGCCGACGCCGTCCAGCATGGTTTGCGAAAGTCTGGGGCCATTGTGTCAGTTGGAACGGACGGCAAGCCTGGCAAGTCGAGGGCTTGAGGAGTTTCATGGCAAGGCCGGCTTCCGTCAGGCCGATGCGCATTGTACGTGCTGTCCTCGCAACCGGCGTTGGTCGAGCAGAGGGATCCTGGAATCAGGATGGCGCGTGCAGCAAGGAGGCGCCTCATGAGCAGGCTTTTCTGGACCACGGGCCTGGCGGCCCTTGTCCTGGCGACCGCAGCCGACGCTGGCATCTTCAGCAAGAAGGACAAACCTGCCCCCGCCGTGCAGGTGGTGGACCTGATCCGGACCTTGCAGAACGCCCCCGACCCTGGCAAGCGCGCCGACGCCGCCGAGGAACTCCGCCAGTTTGACGCCGCGTCGTTTCCCGAGATCGTTCCAGCCCTGATCTTCGCCTTGCAGAACGATTCGAACAGCGGGGTCCGGAAACAGGCCGCGGAAAGCCTGGGCAAGATCAAGCCGACCAGCCAGGAAGCCTTGCAGGCCCTGGAGCAGGCGGAGAAACAGGACAAATCGATGCTGGTCCGCTGGCGCGCCCGCACGGCCCAGCTGGGTTATCGCGTTGCCCCGCCGGCCAACACGCAGGCCGCACCCTCGCCGCCGCCGGCCGCGCCGAAGTCGCCAGTGGTGAAGATTGTGCCTGGGACGAACAAGGTCGTCGTCCAGCAGCCGACGCAGAACCTGCCGCGACCGCCGGCTCCCTCCGCCACTGCAGAACTGCCAAAATCCAGGCCAGCGCCGGCCGCGCCGAAGACGCCGGTGAGCACCACGACCAGCGGCCCAATCCTCGACCCCCGCGCAGCCACGCCCGCTTCGCTGGAACGGCCCGTGCCCAGGCCTCCAGCCCCGCCAACCGAGGACGGGCCCATCCTGATTCCACCAGGACGATAGGATCAAGGCTCAGGCGTGCCGCCAGTCTGGGCGGGCCGCAAGGCTGGGTCATCGAGATCGAGACGATACAGGACCTGGTTGTAGTCGTAGCGGGGCGTCGGGAACGGCTTGTTGGCGAACTGCTGCGTGTAAGTCCCTTCGAAGAGCAACACGGGCGACTCCGCCGGCGTCAGTTCGACGTGCAGCCTGGGGTTGTAGAAGGTGTAGTTGTCGTGGGATAGGACCTTGATGCAGGGTCCCCACGGACCGGTTGGCTCGGCGGCTTCGGCATACCACAACTCGCCGAAGGCCGATGGCTTGCCGAAGCTCTCCATGAACACCGTCACCCAGCGCTTCCTCCAGGGATGCCAGGCGATCGAGCCGCTGTGCGGTTTGACGACCTTGCCCTCGCCCACGCTCTTCAAGGTCTTCTGCGGTGCGAGTTTTTCCCACTGTCCGGGATCCTGCCAGGCCTCGAACGTTGCGGGGCAGCGGAGCGTCGGCAGCGGATTGCCGAACAGCAGCCAGCGTTTCCCTGCCGAATCCGTCCAGAAGGCGGCATGGCCATCGGGCAGAAAACCTGGCGTTTTATCCCCCGCGGTCTTGTTCCAGACGGTTCGCAGATGCTCGAAGCGGTCTTCGTCGTCGTTCCAGACGCACAGGCCGCGTTCGTACACATCCAGCGGCGCTTTCACCTTCATGTAGCTGGCGACGAGACGCTCCCGCCCCGCGGCATCGGGAAGCGTTGTCAGGGCGGTGATCCACGTCGGCCCCTGGCCGGGGAACTCGGCGACGCCGCGCGGCCTGCCCTGTGCGTTGGTGTAGTAGTCGAAGCGAGGCTTCAGGGGCGGCTCGAACGCGGCGAACGGCTTCAAGCTCGTGGTCGCGCTGGAACTGTGGAAGATACCGAGCGGATAGTGGGCCAGGGTGGTGTCGCCCCAGAGCCAGAACTTCTTGCCGCCGAAGCTCGCCGTTTGCACACTGTCGCAGCCGAGGACAGGTCCATCTTGCCAATCGGGCATGGCGCCGAGTTTCTGGCTTTCGGCGAAGAGTCCGATGCCGGTGAGCCGGCCGATCCGCCGGGCGAGGTTGGTCCGCGTGACCTCGATGCGCTGGGTGCCGCCGGGCCTTGGCGTGAAGCGTACGCCGCGGTAGCCGAAGCCGTCCGCCGGCACTTCATAGCCGTGGCCGTGAACGCCGAACCACGTCTCGCGGCCGAGCAGTTCGGGCAGGTCGCAGGCGATCACGCCGGCGTTGTCCGAGACGAGCCGGGCTTCATGAGTCGTGCGCAACTCAACGAGCGGAACTGGCCAGCCGCTGCCCTTCTCGACGATCTCAATCCGGCACGGAGCAGGCGGCGCTCCACCGCCCGCAGCCAGGCCAAGACCTGCCAGCACGAGCACCGATCCGATCATCCAGGATCCGCGCATCCGATGAACATCCTCCTCATCCAGGCGATCCGCCAACTATTCAATGCGCGACCAGTAAACCACCGGAGCGGGCAGGTTGACGAACGTGCTAGCATTGACGCCGATGGCGTTGTCGCGGCGCGGGTCGATGCGCTGGTTGGCCCGGATCAGGCTGATGTTGGCGTTGACCGGATCGCGCATCAGGGCCTCGAGAGTGAATTGCTCGAAGACCGATCGGTCAATGATCGCGAAGTAGCGGTGGCGGATTTCCTTGCCGTCCGCTCGGCCAATTTCGCGGCCCAGCGAGCCCTGGATGCGGAACGGAGCGGTGTGGCTCCTGGTGAACATGGCCGTGAAGGTCCGTGCCGTGTTGTCGATCGCCGTGACATCCACCGACTCGATGTTGGCCCCCGTGTCCACGATGACGCGCGAGCCGACGCTGATGCCGAGATCGGCGGGCCGATTGGGCAGCGTCACGGTGCGCGACTGCGGCGGGGTATTGACCACGACGTCGCTGGTGCCGTAGGAGTCCGACGAGCTGACCTCGAAGTAGCCGATGGTCACCCACAGGGCGAAGCAGTTGCTCCGCACCGTGACATTGTTGAAGATCTTGTTCATGGCCTCGGTCTTCACCCACGGATGCGTGTTGCCAGGCAGTTCGAAGAGCGAGCGCGGCACGGCGGTGAGCTGGTTGGGCCGGAGCATGGTATGCTCGACGCCCAGTCCCGCTTCGAACTGATAGTCGCCGCTGTCCACGTAGCCCGTGGCCAGACTGCGGAACGGCGCTTGCTTGGTCCGGTGCAGCACCATCTGGCGAAACATCGTCGCCACGGGATCGAGAACAATGGTGCTGTTGTTCGGGTGGGTGCGGGTGAAGTAGGCCTCAAAGGTCTGGTTGGTCGGGTCGATGTTCGTGACCTCAACGATTTCCTGATTCGGCGTGCCCGGCTGAACGATGAGCACGCTGCCGATGTCGAAACTCCAGGCGACGCCATTGGGGCCGTTCATCGTCCAGTTGTTCGGCGTGACGACGTTGACCGAGTTGGCGGTCGAGATGGCCCCGTTGGTCGTGGTGCTGACTTGCACGAAATGGTTGGGGTTCTGCACGTCGAGCAGCCCGGCGAAGGTCTCGAAATCGAAGATCGTGTTGAGGTTAATCTTGCCCGGGACTCGGCCAGCCATGTACGGAACGACGAACTCGAAATAGTTCGGGCCGCCGGAGGGGTCGGTCAGCGAGGTCGCGTGGTTGCGGCTGAAGTAGGCCGTGAGATTCTGGTTCACGGCATCGACGGCGCTGACGCGAACGGTCTCGCCCTGGAGCGTGCCCGGCTCGACGACCAGGGTCGTTCCGGCGCGGACAAGCCAGATGCCGCCGTTGTCGCCGAAGCCCCAGACGTAGTCGTCGCTGGTGTCGGCGGGGGTGCCGTTGTTTTCCCAGTGCGCGTCGCCGGTCGGGTTCGTCGCCTGATTGAAAGTGTTGAGCGAAACGGTGCGGTAGTTGGGCGCGCCATTGACCTGGGTGGTGCAACGGACGACGCGGGTGGAAACGCCTGCTGCCCGGCTCCGCGTTTCGAGGAACTCCAGGGCGCGGTACAGGCGGTTGTCGTTGGCAAACCACGGAGCTCGATGAGCGTAGGGGATGCCGTCGCGATTGATGAACTCCTGAAGAACTTCAAACGGCTTGTAGCCAGAGACCTGGAGGAGATCCAGGGCGCTGACAAACTCGCGGTCGAAGTGCGTCAACCAGTCGAACGGAAGCTTCAAAGTCTGCCCCATGGCGCTGGCATCGACCCGGTTCTCCGGCGTCGCAGCGCCGCTGCCGAAGTGGAGCCGATCGCCCATCGGCAGCATTTCGTTGTAGTACAGTTCTTCGATGGCGTTGTGGCGGTAGAACGTGTGCTTCGGCTGGTTGCGCGGGTTCTGCGTCGGGAAGCTGCCGGGCTCCTGCGGGATGTACTGCGAGTTCAGCCAGTTATTGGCGCGGGAGAGCCGCGAAGCATACGGCTGCTTCTTGCCGATTGAGTACTGGTTCTCCGCGTTGTATGCCATGCCGGCAGGCACGTCGCCATTGTGCAGCTCGATGTTCTGCACGTAGTCGATCGTCACATAGTTGTTGTAAAGGTCGCTGGTGGGATCGTCGTTGTAGGGCAGATTCGGGCACATGAGCCGCTGGAGGATCAGCGTCGGCTTCTCCTCGTCGCTGTTCGGATTCCGTCCGCCCTGATACGTGAG
>Ga0073934_10011158_pt1 | contig 10955 bp, 8 predicted proteins | sample LarsenN4metaG_FD_76834 | JGI IMG/M metagenome (GOLD analysis project Ga0073934, IMG submission 76834) | Hot spring sediment bacterial and archeal communities from British Columbia, Canada, to study Microbial Dark Matter (Phase II) - Larsen... ...
GCAAGGAGCCTTCTGCATCCGTTTAACCGACGGAGCCGGTGCAGGCTTTAGCCCGGGCGGTTTAACCGGGCCGGATCTATCGGGCGGGGCGCTCCCCCTGGGCTTCGTTCAGGACCTGGTTCCGCGCAAACGCGTCGGCGGTTCGCTCTACCGAGTCTGGTTGCGTTACAGCTTGCGTCTACCCAGGGGGCGAGGAAAAAATCCGTATTGCCCTGGAAATTTCCTATCTGGCGTCCGATATGGCCTCCATTTCCGTCTGCCTGGCTGCGGCTCTACTGCCGTTTCGGAAGGCGAAGCGACCCAGCAGGCCGGTCACCGTATCCCTGAACCCCCCGTACTCTAACTCGTAGTAAGGGAGCATAGCAGCGCCGGACCACCCTTGATCTCGCATAGCTATCGCCTTTTCCTGGGCTCTTCGCCGTACCACCTCCCAGGCGGGGTTATTGAAGAAGTCGGTGTAAGAGTCGGAGAAGCGACCGCGGGCGTCCAGAGAGAATCCTATACAAGAGACCACGGGCAGGCAATACATCCCGGTTACCGGCGTGTTCATCGGCACGGGCATGAGGGGCATAACGTGGGAGCCGCGGGCATCGCCGCCCACGTAGTGGGCCTTGGCGTATGGGGAAAGGAGCTCTTCGGGGGCCGGGAAAATGCCCTGATTGCGCACGATGGCAACGGGGTCGTCCTTGCCGGTATATTTACCCGCAATGTTATGGAGCCGTTGGGCCGAGAGGGCGACCGCGCGTTCTCCGTAAGTTCGGGAATAAATTCCGTCAATGGCAAACCGCTCATTATCTCGAAGCAGCGCGGCAATATGGTAGGAATCTTCCGGAGCGTTGAGCTCGATCAGGCTATCTCCCTCAACGTTGTTCATGTCGATGATATGAAAGGAGAAGCCCCGGATCATCTGGGGCAGCATGAGTCCCGCGCAGTACATGGGGTCTGCGAATCCCAGAAACAGGGGCAAGTTATACGCCCCGGGGCCACACTTATCGGCGGTCAGCATCATAAAGGACTCAGCAGGACGGACTTTATTGGCCTTGCCAGGGTTGTGGTTAAACTCCAGTTCAGCTACGGCCGGCCCGGCGCCACGGATATTTCCCGAGGGCGCATCCACCAGAAGATCCTGCCCGGCCCCGTAGAGCCCGTACTGGGCGGCGATATCCGCGGCCTTGAGAAAGGCGTTCCAGGCGAACTGATGAATATCCGGATTGCTTTCCCCGAGGGGGTGGGATAAAAGCATCGCGATATCATCCCCCGTGTGGGATACAAACCCGTCCAGGATCAGACCTTTCTCCACGGCGGCGGATACCTCCTCGCGCACGGCTTCCATCATCTTTTCTGACGGCTTGGTATGCCCTCCAATAGAACCGACATCTGCTTTTAACAGAGAAAGCGTAACTTGCATAACTTCCTCCTGTGAAATGCAGTGGCAGAAGATCGGCCCACGCCCATACCTGGACCTGGCTATCCTCTACCCTGGCGGTTTCCTGGTAGCGTTAGACCTATAGGATACCATACTTCCTGAGAAATGCAAGAGATTTACGATGAGCAGCTGTAATTTACTAAAATCTTTAGGCTTTATTCTTTTAGAGAGGGAGAGAAGGGAACGACCCTTGGTTATGCAAAAATCATGCACCTGGCGACGCTTTGAGGCGGGGGCCGCCCTTGCCCTGGGGAGAGGTCTATCCCGCCGGCGGCTTTTCAAGTGCGGAACTCCGCCGTGGGAAGCCTGGGATACGCCTGGCCTTTTGGGCCGCGCCGGAATGAGAAAAACAGGGTTACGGACCAAAAGGTTAGGCTTAGAAGTTGGGTTAAACTCAAAAATATTCCTTGACCCTGTCGTTTGAGTTGTCTACTCTAAGGACATGGAATCCAGATGCATTTCCCTGCCTAATATATTTGTGGTTACCGGAGGAGGGACCGGAGGACATATCTATCCTGGGATTGCGGTGGCCCGGGAGATTTTGAGGCGGCTCCCCCAGTGGGGGGTCGTTTTCGTAGGTACGGAAAAGGGGCTTGAAGCTAAAATTATTCCCCAGGAGGGGTTTCCATTTAGGACCGTCAACGTGGAAGGCCTCAAGGGAAGCGGGCTGTTTCAAGCGTTGAAATCGTGTGTAAAGGTGCCTCTCTCCGTTTACCAGGCCGTTCGGTTGTTGAAAGAACTGAACCCCATCGGGGTCCTGGGAACGGGGGGCTATGCCTCGGGGCCGGTCGTCTACGCGGCCTATTTAATGAGGATTCCTACGATCATCCTGGAGCCCAATGTTTATCCCGGCCTGGCCAATCGCCTCCTTCGTAGATCGGTGGATAAAATTGCCATTTGCTTTCCCGAAACGGAGAAGTTCTTCCCCAAGGAAAAAACCGTTTTGACGGGGAATCCGGTTCGCCGGGAGATCGTGGAGGTCGGAAAGAGTCCCCCGCCGGCAGGCTTGGATAGGCGGACCGTCCTGATATTCGGCGGGAGCCAGGGCGCCCATAAGATCAACATGGCCGTCGTGGAGGCCCTACCCTATCTGAGCCCCTGGAAGGAGGCCGTCCAACTAATTCATCAAACGGGGGAGGCCGATTTTGATCGGGTCGCGGAAGGGTATCGCCTGGCAGGATTTTCAGGAGAGCTCCATAAATATATCCGTTCGATGCCTCAGGCCTATGCGCGGGCTCATCTCGTGATATGTCGGGCGGGAGCTACCACCGTGGCAGAGCTGACCGCCTGCGGAAAGCCGGCCATTTTGATTCCCTACCCGTATGCCATATATAATCACCAGGAGTTAAACGCGCAGGCCCTGGCAAAGGCCGGCGCCGCCGAGGTGATCCGGGATCAGGACCTATCCGGAAAAGTCCTGGCCGAGCATATCATCGCCTTTATCAAAGACCCGGACAGATTCAGCGAGATGCATATCCGAAGCAAAGCCCTGGGTAAAGCGGATGCGACCCAACGACTCTGTGACGAAATTTTGAACGTCATCAGGTTGAAAGAGGAGGCACTATGAAGTATAATCCCCACAGCAGGATTTTGATTTATGCGGAAGGAGAATTTGGCAGAGGGCACTCTAAAACTGCAGAAGGGATGATTCGGTACGGGAAAAATCCCATCGTCGCCGTGGTGGATAGTACCCGGGAGGAGAAAAACGTGGCCGAGGTCCTTGGAATAGGGGCTCATATTCCCTTTGTGAGGAGTATCTCAGAGGCCCTGACTTTGGAGCCCAACGCCTTGTTGATCGGAGTTGCCCCGCGGGGTGGAGGTTTACCCCCGGCCTGGCGAAAGGATCTTTTATTTGCCTTGGAGCACGGCATGGATATCATCAACGGACTCCACTTCATGATGGAGGAGGATCCGGAATTTGCGCAAGCCGCCCGACGCCATAATAGAATTATCTGTGATGTGCGGCGGTCGCCCGATCATTTGCCTGTGGGAGCGGCTCTGGCCGCAGGGGTTCCCGCTCAAATTGTGTTAACGGTGGGAAGCGACTGCGTCGTAGGGAAGAAGACTACGGTTATCGAGCTTGAACGGCTGGCCAATCAACAAGGACGGAAGGCGATATATATCCCCACCGGACAGACCGGCATCATGATCGCCGGCTTTGGGATAGCCATTGACCGGGTCATCGGAGATTTTATGTCCGGGGCAGCGGAGAAACTGATCTTAGAAAACGCGCCCGGCCACGACTTGATCTTGGTAGAGGGCCAGGGCTCCCTGCTCCACCCGGGCTATTCGGGGGTGACCCTCTCCCTGATCCACGGCTCCATGCCTTCCCATATGATCCTCTGCCATCAACCAACCCGTAAATACATCCGGGATTCTAAAATTCTGATCCCCCCTTTAAAGGAAATTGCGGCGCTTTACGAAGCGGTTACGCTACCTATTAAAAAAGCTAAAGTCATTGGTATCTCCTTGAATTGTTTCGATCTCACCGATGAACAGGCTCTTAAAGAAATAGAAAAGATAGAGGCGTTAACGGGATTACCGACCACGGACTGTGTCAAATTTGGCGCGCAAAAACTACTGGACGCTATCAACTGGGCAAGATAGGGACGTCCAGGGTTTCTATAAATCGCGTCAAATTTGTCACATCATAAGGCGGGGTGAAAGTAACTTAGTGAAATAAAAAGGGTTAAACTTTTCAGGAACTGTGTCGAAGTTAGCACACGGTGGGGGCGCGCTGCGGCGTGCCCCTACGGGATGAGGAAGTCTATGCTTTTACAAGAGCTCTTGAAATATATTCCCGACGTTCACTGGATCAGTGGGCGCATAGATATAGATGTGAAGGGCCTTACCTACGATTATACGCAGGTGGCCAAGGATTTTCTTTACGTGGCCGTGGAAGAGTATCTGATCCATAACATTTGGATAGATGGCCATCAATACCTCGAAGAGGCGCTCCGAAGGGGTGCGAACAGCGTGGTTATGGAAAAAGATATCTCGACGACCTTGCCCTGCACGCGGGTCCGGATCGCGGACACGAAAAAGGCCCTTTCTCTCATGGCCGATAAGTTTTACGGCTATCCCCTCAAAGGGATGAAAGTCATCGGGGTAACGGGAACCAACGGTAAAACCACGACGGCCCATTTGATCCGATCGGTCTTTAAGGCCGCCGGGCATAAACCAGGGGTCGTGGGAACCGTCGGATACTTCATCGGGGACGAAAAGCAGCCCGCCATTTATACCACCCCTCTTTCCCTAGACCTGTTTCGCCTGGCCGCTTCCATGCGGGACCAGGGGGTGGATACGTTGATTATGGAGGCGTCTTCCCATGGGCTGGCCCTGGATAGAACGTACGGAGTGGATTACGATGTGGCCGTGTTAACCAATGTGACCCGGGATCATCTGGATTACCACAAAACTGTAGAAGAGTATCGAAAAGCCAAAATGCGCCTCTTCCAGAGCCTGGGGTCTTATGAGAAAGACCGGGTGATCGGGGTGATCAATGCGGATGATCCGGCCTGTCCCCTGTTTATCGAAGCAACCCGGGCTCCGGTTTTGACTTACGGGATTCAAAACCAGGCCGATGTGCAAGGTTATGACCTTCGTCTGGGGCCTACCGGGAGTTCCTTGAAGGTCCGGGTGCGTAAGCCCGTACGCTCCTTCCCGGAGGATTTGGAAATCCACCTAAAAATTCTAGGGTTATTTAACGTCTATAATGCTTTGGCTGCTATGACCGTGGGACTTTCCCAGGGGCTGAGCCCGGAGGCCCTTCAAAAAGGGGTCGAGGATTTTACCAGCATCGAGGGCCGGTTTGAGATTGTCGACTGTGGCCAGGGATTTCCCGTCATCGTGGATTATGCCCACACGCCGGACGCTCTGGAAACCATCCTGAAAACGGCCCGGGCCATTAAAACGGGAAAGTTGATCACCGTCTTTGGATGCGGCGGAGATAAAGATAAGGGGAAACGGCCCATCATGGGAGCTATCGGCACGACCCTCTCCGATTATTGTATTATCACTTCCGATAACCCCCGCACCGAGGACCCTATGGCTATTATTAAAGAAATTGAGGCCGGGATTCGTCCGGAGACCGCTTGCCCTTTTGAAACGCTGGTAGATCGTCGGGAGGCTATCGAAAGGGCTCTGAGCTATGCGCAGCCGGGAGATGTGGTGGTCCTGGCGGGGAAAGGGCACGAGGCCTATCAGATCATCGGAAATCAGAAAATCCCGTTCAGCGATAAGGAAGAAGTTAAAAAATTTTTCGCTAGAAGGCTCTCCAGCGGAGCAAAAAACTAAAAAATTTTATAAAAATTTGCTGGTAGGGGCTTTCCGTGAAAATGCCCTACTGGCGGGCATTTCGGACCTATTTCTAACCTGTTTGTTCATATTTTTTTACATTCATCTATAAATTTTTGTTGACTTTATAATCCTACCTTGTCTAAATTCCAATGTCTAGAGGGATCTAGAGTCTTTTCTAGAGGGAGCCCTTGTTCTCTGGGCTTAGGGAGCGGTTCGCGAGCTGCTCTGGCCCGGAGGACCGGATAACTTGAAATAACCCTTTTCTCTTACAAGGAGGAGTCGATTATGAATAAAGGAGATCTTGTATCCCAAGTGGCAGAATCTGCCAATATAACAAAAGCTCAGGCTGCAAAAGTTGTTGATGGGGCTATTAAAGGAATAATGGGCGCTTTGGAGCGCGGGGAGAAAGTGACCCTGGTGGGGTTTGGCACTTTCTCCGTGGCCAAACGTAAAGCCAGAACGGGAAGAAATCCCAGCACAGGTAAGGAGCTGAAGATTCCGGCTAAACAGGTGCCTAGATTCGCGGCAGGATCTAAATTAAGAGAGGCGGCTGCTAAAGCAAAGATGTAAATCTTCCAGCACGCCCACAGGGCAGTATTTGCTCCCTCTAAAAAGGCCGGACACCCGGTGTCCGGCCTTTTTATTTGTAAATGGCATGTAATTTGAAACAATTCTGAAATTGAGTTAAAACTCGATGCGCTGGGAAAACTTTTAACTAAGTTTCTACGGTTGTTCTACCTTTGGAGTGCAGGGTAGATCGTCAGAGTTGTAGATTTTCGCATTCCAGTAGCAAATCTAATAGGAGGTTACGAAAATGAAAACGCTCTTTCCTGAGAGGCAGGAATACACGCTAGAAGAACTGATCTCTATCTTTAATGAGGAGGCGTCAAAAGCCTGTGATAACCCGGAAGAGGCCAGTGTGCTGGCCCTGGATGCGTTGGTGGATTTCGTTAATATTTACAGCGATAATGTGATTATCGATGGGATTAGCTATCCCGAGGAATAAAAGGTGACATCAAGGGGTTTCTCCCCTGATGCAAACGATAACACCCTCAAGTCTATGATTCGTAAAACTTCTCTCAAAGATAGATCCTTTTGGATCCTTAAGGGGCCTTCTAATAAAGCCATGGGACGGCCCCTTCTCCCCTCCCAGGGCTGAGGAATTTTTCCTCCTTAGCCCACTTCCTCATTTAAAGTCCCTCCTGCCTGAATTCGGGTACCCCCCGCTTGTTGACACTTTGTCAAGAATTGCCTGATCCCTATTGACAAACCCTTTGGAGTTGCCGGATAGTGGAAATGACACCGATTTGCCGGGGTCGCTGTGCAAAAAGCGCCGGTTATTTTAATAACCCATCCCATAACCCATTCGCTCGAAGAGCCGTGCCAAAGAACGGATGGTTTCGCTCCCTGGGCGGCGGTCAGGGTGTTGGTGCCCCTTGCGCCTCGCAAGGACAAGTCTTACTCTGTAATCTGGCGAATGGGTCGAGGTGTAAAGGAGGACGATCGATGCTTTATTTTTTTATTTCCCTTGGGGTCTGTTTATCGGCCTTGTTATCGACTCCCGGGCTAGGATTTGCCGGATCCGAGGAGCCGATCTCTCTTCCCATCCGAAAAGTCATTCTCTACAAGCACGGGGTAGGCTACTTTGAACATCGAGGGAAGGTCCTGGACCAGCAGGCGGTTTCCCTTCGTTTTAAAGCCAATCAAATGAACGACATGCTTAAGTCCCTGGTCGTCCTGGATTTAAGTGGGGGAAACATCTCGGAGATTGCCTTTGATTCCAAAAAGCCGCTAGAAAGGCTTCTGGACGATTTTTCCGTCGACCTCTCCGGAGACGCCAACCTGATCACGCTTCTGGGCCAGCTCAAGGGAGCCCAGGTAGAGGTTCTGGTAGGAGCAGAAACCGTTCCTGGGATGATTCTGGGCCTTGAGACCAGGACCTATTTCCAGGAAGACCGCGAAGTGCAGACCCGCCTGCTTAATCTCATGAAGCCGGACGGGGAGCTGGTCCGTTTTGACCTGGACGATGTAAAAGGGATTCAGTTGCTGGAGGAATCTCTTCGTAGGGACGTCCAGGATTATCTGATGACCCTGTTAGCTTATCGGAAGAAGGATACCCGGATCGTCACGATAGCGGCCGAGGGGCAAGGAGAACGAGATCTGCTCATCGGCTATACGGTGGAGGTACCGGTCTGGAAGACTTCTTACAGAGTTGTCCTGGAAGAGGATAAAAAGCTTTTACTCCAAGGATGGGCCATCGTGGACAATATCCAGGACGAGGACTGGGAGGACGTGGAACTTTCCCTGGTTTCGGGATTGCCGGTCTCCTTTGTCCAGGACTTATACACGCCCCGTTACAAGAGGCGACCTGTGGTGAAGGTAGAAGAGGAGCTGGCGGTCGCCCCTCAGGTCGCCGAGGCGCCCCTGGAAGAAGGTCCGGCGGCGGCTGAGGAGAAGGCCATGGCCCCGCAATCGGCTCCGGAAGCTCAAGAGGGCCCAGCCGGCGCAGTTCCGGCGCCGGCCTCACCGCCCAGAGCGCTTACAAAGCGCGAGGTTCCCGCCAGGGGCCGTATGGAGATGAAGGACCAACTTTCCATAACCGCCGGTCTGGCACAGGCGCAACCCCTCGAAACGGTGACCCAAGAGATCGGGGATCTGTTCGAATATCGAATTGACCACCCGGTCACCATCAAACGGAATCGATCGGCGCTGCTTCCCATTGTCCAGAGCCCCATGGAGGGGGAAAAGATCGTTTTATACAACGAAAGTGTGCGTAGGGAAAATCCTCTGGCAGCTCTGAGGATCACCAATACCACCGGCCTGACCCTGGAAGGGGGCCCCCTCACGGTGATCGATCATGATACCTACGTCGGAGAAGCTTTGCTGAACACCCTCAAACCCAATGAGAAAAGTTTCATTTCCTACGCCGTCGACCTGGGGAGCCTGGTGAATACCAGCCATGAAAGCAAGCGAGATCGGGTTTTTCTGGTTAAGATCGTTAACGGCAATCTCTCCATCCATTACAAACAGGTTGAAGTGAAGACGTATACGGTTCGGAACAAAGAAGAAAAAGCTAAAGTTCTTTATATCGAGCATCCTTATCGCCCGGACTGGACGCTGGCCGATAAGTCAAGCCTGGTGGAAACCACCCCCAATTTCTACCGCTTCAGGGTGGAATTAAAACCGGATAGCACCACGAAGTTTGAGGTCAAGGAGGAGAATAGTTTTGCGGATACTTATGTGCTGACAGATTTAACGGAGGAGACGATCGCCATTTTTGCCAACCAGAAATACTTCACGCCGGAGGTCGAGCAGACCATTCGTCAGATCGGGCAGCTCAAAGGTCAGATCAGCGGGCTGGACAGGCAGATCAAAGAGAAGGAAGATCAGATCAACGCCATCTTCAAAGATCAGGAAAGGGTCCGAGAGAACCTTAAAACCTTAAAAGACACCCCGGAGCAGCGTAAACTTTTAGAGCGGTATACGGCCAAGTTATCCAGCGGTGAGGATCAATTGGAACAACTCCGGAAGGAGGTTCAAGACCTTAAAACCCAGCGCCTCCAGCTGTCCCAGGAGCTCAGCAAAATCTTGCAGGAGTTAAGTTTCGAGAAGCAGCTTTAAGTCCCTTCCCGAAGGGATTCGGAAATGGGCTAAAGCGCCCGGCGTTGAAAAACCGACCCTGGCCCGCTCCGGGTCCCTTCGGGGAGGACCCTTACCATTTCCACTTTAAAGCGAGCCCGGCTGCGTTCCATTTAAAGAAGGGGGAGATGGGGAAGCTCCGGGTGCGCGTGGAGAATGAAGAGGACCTCTGCTCAGCATCGGAGCTTTTCGATTTCATGAGGCCGAAAGGAGCCATATCCGTCACCTCACCCATAATTCGTGACTTGATATCATCGAGAAAAGCCAGTTGTTCGGTAATATCCTCATGAATGACCGTTGGACTGTTACTTTCCGCAAGGTAAAATTCCACAGCGATATCAGATCCTATGCCTAAATTGACAAAGGCCTTTGAAGAGACCATGCCCCATGCCGATTCTGAGGGGTTCGAGAGGTTCTGCTCCAAGGGGGAGGCTTTGGTTTCTTCCAGGAGTCCGGGTATAGTACTTTGCGGGGTGCAGAGGGTTTGTACCAGGTTCTCCTGAGAGCTGACCAGATAAAAGTCTATTAGGCAGTAATCCCCGGACGTTTTCTGATCTTTTTGAAGGAGACGGGAGGATATCTTCTCCCAATCTGGGGGGGATAGGGGGGTTTTCTCGCGGGGGGATTGGGGGTTAATGGCCTGAATCAGGGCGAGCTTGGTGACCGATAACCTCGATAGCTGGGAAGGGTAGGATTCCTGAGAAGCCGCGGACGGGCAGAAAGACCAGATAGCACAGATGAGAGCTGTAGAGACAAAGAAACCTCGATACAAGAAAGCGTTGATCAATTTCATAACTGGCCTCCTTTCTAATTTAACTGGTTAATACCTGTAAAGCTTGAGGTAAGAGGCTGATATTAACTTCTGGACCACCTACTGTCGGTTCTCCGTCTGTATGCACAAGCATCTCCGTATAAGCGGGTATTGAGGACGTTCTGGTAATTTTCAAGTGGGTTACAGGGTACACCTCCATTTGGGGCATTCGCGTAATTTCTCGGGTGAAAAGCTTAGGAGCGTGATAAAGTGCCTGCAAAAAATTTATCTCGCGGATAATGCAGAGATTGAAAACCCCGTCATCAGGCACCGCCCCGGGAGCGATAACGGCACCGCCCCCCAACTGTTCCGTATTTGCAATGGTGACCAGGAAAGGACTACAAGTTATTGTCTTCTGACCTGAGGGCGTCGTAAAATCTAAGGTCATCTCGGAGGGTTGAAATTGGAAGAACTCTCGGGCGGCTAGGAAAAAGTAAGGCCAGATGCCCCGGCGCGAGGCGGCCTGTTTTCTTTTATCGTAGAGGTGACTGAGTTGGGCCTCAAACCCGACGCCCGCCGTAGCAAAAAAATACCGTCCATCCAATTTCCCTACATCGATCCTCCGGATGTGCCCCTTGAGCAAGAGCTGACAGGCTTTCTCCCAAGCTAAAGGGATTTTTAAAGCGCGCGCAAGGCCATTTCCGGAACCTACCGGAAGTATCCCCAGGGTAGCTTCTGTATGAACCAGCGCACTGGCGACTTCATTGATCGTTCCGTCCCCGCCGACGGCGACCACCCGGAGATAGCCTTCCTTGATCGCCTCCAACGCAAATTTTGTGC
>Ga0073934_10011160_pt1 | contig 10954 bp, 13 predicted proteins | sample LarsenN4metaG_FD_76834 | JGI IMG/M metagenome (GOLD analysis project Ga0073934, IMG submission 76834) | Hot spring sediment bacterial and archeal communities from British Columbia, Canada, to study Microbial Dark Matter (Phase II) - Larsen... ...
AGTTCCAGGCCTTGCCGCGCGCCGGGATGCCGGAGGACATCGCCAATGCGGCGCTGTTCCTGTCCTCGGACGAAGGCTCGTTCCTGAACGGCGCCGATCTGGTGATCGACGGCGGCCAGATCTGGGGCCGCCGCTACTCCGAAGTCGCCAAGGGCGGCCACATCTGGCAAAGCATCTTCGAGGGGTGAGAGGCGCCCTGCGGAACCCAAGGGAACCGAATGAACGGTCCGACGTTGTGGAACCGCAACGTCACGGAACGGGGTTGGGTGCCATGTCGATCAGGCAGCGTTTCTCGGCGATCGCCACGCTGGTACTGGTGTGCGGGTCGTTGGGGCTGGCCGCGTGCGACCAGGACGACGGGCCGGCCGAGCAGGCCGGCGAGGAGCTGGACGAAGCCGGAGAGGCGGTGAAGGACGCGGTCGAGGACGCGACCAACTAGCCGCCAGCCGCTCCCAGGCGGGCAAGGCAGGCCGGGACGTCCGGCACCGTCGCCACCAGGCTCGGCAAGCCGTCGCCGAAGCCGCTGGCATCGGCGTGGCGAAGGGCCGCGAGGAAGGGCTGCCAGAAGCCGCCCAGGTCCACGGCAACCACCGGCTTGGCGTGCAGGCCGAGTTGGCGCCACGTCATCATCTCGACCAGCTCGTCGATGGTGCCGATGCCGCCGCCCAGGGCCACGAAGGCATCGGCCAGGTCGAACATGACCTGCTTGCGCTCGGCCAGGCTCGCGACGAGGCGCATCTCGGTCAGGCCGGGATGCGCGACTTCGCGGGAGAAGAGGCCCCCGGGCAGGACGCCGGTCACGCTGCCGCCTGCGGCCAGCGCCGCGTCGGCGAGGATCCCCATGAGGCCCACCTTGCCGCCGCCGTAGACGACGCGCAGTCCGGCGCGTGCCAGCCCGTGGCCCAGGGCCCGCGCCGCCTCGGCATGGCGCGGGTCATGGCCCGCGCGCGATCCGCAGAAGACCGCGACGGCAGCGACGCCGGACGGCATCGGCCGGATGCTTACTCAGGCCGGTGCGCCGTGCCGACGGTCGGCGCCCGTGCGCCGCTCGCCCATGCGGCGCTGAGCCTTGCGTCGTTCAGGTCCTGTGTACGATGCCGAGGCGCCCTGCCGCCGGTCGCGCCCCGCGCGCCGATCGGCCCGGGCGCGGCGATCGTCGCGCCGACGCTCATGGTCCGGCTGGATCATGGCCGCTCCCTCCGTAGGTCCCCGCCGGGAGTGTAGCGGGAAACGCGAGCGCGCGCGGCAGCTAGTCCCAGGGGTTGTCGTCCGGCTCGTCCTCGGCGGGGGCGGCCTTGCCGATCCGGTTGTGGACGGGGGGCACGGCGCGCAGGTAGGCCACGATGGCATCGAGATCGGCGGGCGTCAGGTGGCGGAAGCCTTCCACCGCTTCGGCCATGGCGCCGCCGACGAAGTCGCCGTCGGGCAGCATGCCGGTGGCGAGCACGTCCCGTATGGCGTCGTCGCTCCATACGCCGATACCGGTATCGGGATCGGGGGTGATGTTCGGCGTGGATTCGCCCTCGGCCCCTTCGGCGGCGCCCGCCAGCCACAGGTCGCGCTCGAGCCCTCCCAGGGCGTCGCGCGGGGTGTGGCACTCGCCGCAGTGGCCCAGCGCCTCCACCAGGTAGGCACCGCGGTTGACCACCTCGCTGCGCGCGGGATCGGGAACGAATGGGCCGGGCGCGAAATAGATCAGGCGCCATGCCCGCATCAGGAACCGCCAGCCGAACGGCGCGTCGAGTTCGTGCGCGCGATTGGGCGCCGCCACTGCGGGCTGGGCGAAAAGGAAGGCCTTGAGGTCCAGCAGGTCGGCGTCTGTCATGCCGGTGAAGGCGGGGTAGGGGAAGGCGGGGTAGTAGGGCGAGCCGTCAGGCGCCTCGCCCTGCCGCATGGCGCGGATGAAGTCGGCATCGCTCCAGCCGCCGATGCCGCTTGCGGGGTCGGGCGTGATGTTGGGGGCGTAAAACGTGCCGAACGGGGTGGCGAGCGCCCGTCCGCCGGCCAGGTGCGCGCCCTGGTTCTCTACATCGGTGTGGCAGCTGCAGCCGCCCGCGGCGTTGAAGACATAGGCGCCGCGCTCCACGGCAGCCGGATCGGCGCCTTGTTGCGCGGCCGCGGGGCCCGCCCAGGCCGCGAGCGCCAGCAGCAGGCCCGCCAGCCGGCCGCGCGCATGGCAAGGGGCGGGCCGTTGGCCCGCCCCCCGATGCGTCACGCCTAGTCCGGCGCGCGGAACGGCTTGTGGCACCCGCCGCACGAGTCGCCCACCTTGCCCGCGGCCGCCCCGACGGCATCCATGTCGCCCGCGTCGGCCGCCGCGACCAGTTCGGCGCTGGCGTCGACTAGCGCCTTGCTGGCGGCGGCGAACTTCTCCCAATCCGTCCAGATCTCGGCCTTGGCGCGCGTGTCGCCGACGCCGCTGCCCTCGGGGAAGCCGTCGGCGATCATCAGGCTGGCTTCGTGAAGCGCCCTGGCGTGCCCCGCAAGGTGCGCGGTGTACGAGACCTCGCCCTTCAGGATGGCGAACAGGCCGCTGGCGTTGGCGGCGAGCGACTTCATCACCGCCTGACGATAGGCGATCACCTTGGCCGGGTCGTCGGCCGCCTGCGTGGCGCCGACGCCGGCCAAGAGGCCCGCCACGAGCGTCGAAGCTGCAATCCCTTTCCAAGACCAGCGGATCATCCGTTCCTCCCAATGGCCGGTTCGGTCAGCGCGCCCGGGCACGCGGGCGTTCCCATCTGCTTAGAACAGATGCCGTGACGCCTCCATTCCCAAGAACGTGATCGCGCGTGCGACTTCCGGGCGGGCTCGCGGGCTCGCCTCGCGGCCCTGCGGTGCCGATGCTATCGTGGTCTCGTTCCTGGAGGGTTGCGGATGGACGTGGCATGCGCTGGCTGATCGGAGCGGTCCTGGCCGCGGCGGTGGTGATCGGCGCACTGTGGCTGGGTCGGCCTCGGGAGGAACCGCCGGCCGAGCCTCGCCAGGCGACGGCGGCCACGGGCGCCGAGGAGACCGCCCCGGCGCAGAACGCGGACGCCACGTCGGCGGATGGAGCCGCGGCCCAAGGTGCCGGGGAGAGCGGAACCGCCGCCGCGGCGTCGGGCACCGGCGGCAGCGAAGCCGAGACGGCCGAAGCGGAGGAGGTTGCGGCGGCACAGGGGGAGGTGCCCAGCTTCGACATCGTGACGGTGGACCCCTCGGGCCGTGCGGTGATCGCGGGCCGGGCTGCGCCGGGCGCGCTCGTGACGGTGCTGCTGGGCGGCGAGCCGATGTGGAACATCCTGACCGACGCGCGGGGCGAGTTCGTCCTGCTGCCCGAGGCGCCGCTGCCGCCCGGCACCCAGACGCTGACGCTCGAGGCTCGGCTTGGCGGGGGCGCCGCGCTGGTATCGGCCCAGGCGGCGGTCCTCGAGGTGCCCGCGCGCGGTGCCGACGCGGGACAAACCGCGGAAGAGGGCGCTGGCGGCGGGGCGATGGTCGCGATCGTCGAGCCCGGTCCCGACACCGCGCCCGTGCTGGCCGATCCGACGGGTGCCGGACTGGCGAGCCAGGGCGGCCTGGTGCTGGACCTGATCGACGATGCTGCGGGCGAACAGTCTGTCCTGCAGGGCCGCGCGCCGGCTGGCACCGAGGTGCGCGCCTATGTGGGCGAGACGCTGGTCGGCCGTGCCGTCGCCGACGACGCCGGCCGCTGGAGCATTGCGGCGGCCCTGCCGCCCGCTGCGGACGGCACCCGCGCCTTGCGCCTGGACCAGGTCGATGCGGCGGGAAACGTGCTGGCGCGCGTGGCCACCACGATCGAGCCGGTGGCGTCCGCCGCGGCCCCGGCGCCGGGCACCGTCGTCGTCGTGCCGGGCAACACGCTGTGGCAGATCGCGCGCACGGCCTACGGGGGCGGGCCGCTCTACACCCTCATCTTCAAGGCCAACCAGGACCAGATCAGCGATCCCGACCTGATCTATCCCGGGCAGGTCTTCGTCCTGCCGCCGCCGGAGGGCGACGGCGGCTGAGCCGCCGGTTCGCAGCCTAGGAAGCCTGCACGCCCTTCGGCCAGTCGCGCGGCAGGTCGGCGCGGTTGATGCAGTTGCGCAGCACGCCCTTCACGCCGGCCACGGCCGTCTCGGCGCCCTTGCGGCGCAGGTCGGCCACGCCCTCGGCGCTGAAGAAGGCAGCGTGCGGCGTGATCAGCAGGCGCCCGTCGATCCAGGGCTCGCGCGCCCGCCACGCGGCGAGCAGGGGATGGGCGGGCGGCGGCTCCGTGGGCAGCACGTCCAGCCCTGCACCGCCCAGGCGGCCCTCCTTGAGGGCGTCGTGCAGGGCGTCGATGTCCACCACCATGCCGCGCGCCGTATTGACGAGGATGGCGCCCCGCCGCATGTGAGCAAACGCCGCACGGTTCATCATGCCGCGCGTCTCGGCGGTGGACGGAACGTGCAGGCTGACGACGTCGGAGGATTCCAGCAGGGCCTCGAGGGTCGGAACGCGGGTGAGGCCCAGCGCGAGCTCGACCCCCGGAACGTTGTAGGGATCATAGAAGGCCACTTCGCAGTCCAGCGCCTTGGCGCGCAGGGCGGTGGCCGTGCCGATGCGGCCCAGGCCCACGATGCCGAAGCGGCGCCCGCGCACGCGCCCGATCAGCGGCGCCGCATCGAACAGCCAGTTCTTGACCGGGTCGGCGCGCAGACCGTCCTGAAAGCTGACGATGCCGCGCTTCAGCGCCAGGACCATCGCGATGGCGTGGTCCGCGATCTCGGTGGTGCCATAGTCGGGCACGTTGCAAACGGGGATGCCGCGCCGTGTGCAGGCCGCCACGTCGACCTGGTCGTATCCCACACTGGCGGCGACGACGACCTTGCAGCGCGGGGTGCGGCGCAGCACGGGCTCGCCGATGGGCATGGCGCCCCACAGCAGCAGCGCGTCGGCTTCGGCCCAGACGGCGTCCGGGATCCGGTCGGGATCGGTCGTCGTCAGCGTGACCAGCTTGCCCTCGGGCTCGATCACGCTCCGCTCGATGGACACGTCGTTCTGCTCGACCGGAATCGGCATCAGGATCGTCATGGCGGGCATCGCGCGCTCCGAGGGCTACACCAGGGACGGGCCTCCCATAGGGTTCCTGTCGGCGCTTTGTCCAGGCTGCCGGGAGGCACGGTTGCTAGCCGAAGGGGCGCCCTACAGCCGGTTTCAGGCTTCTGCGCCGAGAAACCGGCATGCGTTCGCGCGCGTGTGCAACGCGGTTCTGCCGCTCGAATGTCGAAAATGCTTACATGTCAGCTTAACCATATAACCACTTGACATGACGCGATGATTTCAGAAACTAGACAGCGCGGGGCAACTCGTCGTTGAGTCGGTGGGGACGACTCGTCGGCGGTGTTTACACATCTTACCGGGCGGGTTCCGGGACACTTCCCATATCGCGTTGAAATGGCGCAATCATCGAGCATGGCGTGAGAATTGCTTTCGCTCCGAGGCAAAAGGCGGCCCCTCAATGCCGGCCAACCGGTCAGGGGCAGCCATAAGGGAGAGAGGTCGGGGAACCATGATCGTCAGCACAGAGCATGAGGCTCGTCTGGCGGGTCCGGTCTTCGAGGGGCCCGTCGTTAACACTCGTTTAAGGATCACGGGCGCACGCTTGCCTGAGCACGCGTGAGAGGGATGCGATGCAGGCTTCACTCGACTGCCCGGTAGGCGTGGCCGTGTCCAGGACCGAAGAAGTCCAGCAGCGGGCCGCCCGTCGCCACATGAGAAAATGGCTGCTCGTGTGGATGGCGTGTGCCGCCTTGTGCTGGGCCGCTACGATCGTCGTGGGCTACTCGGTAATGCGGTTCAGCGGTGCGCTTGAGGGCGAGCGCATGGAGGCCAGCGCGACGGGCGAGTCCATCGACCCGGCAGAGGCCGAGGCGCTGTCCACCATTGCTCCGGCCGCGGGCGGCACCTCCGCGACGGACGGCACGAACTAGCCGGCGGGCAGCCGCCGGCTGCCCCGCGACCGTCCGCCGCCTTGGGGCGCCTTGGGCGCCCATGCTAGGTTTTTCTCCGATCAGACCGCTTCTTGACGCTGCGCGTGCGCCCGTAGCTCAGCTGGATAGAGCACGAGCCTTCTAAGCTTGGGGTCGCAGGTTCAAGTCCTGCCGGGCGCGCCACTCGTCTCCGGGAGCTAGCGATGCCGACTGCCTACAAGGCCATCACGGTTTCGGGCGAGGCCGACCTGGTGCGGCTGAACAGCCTGTTCGCGCAGGGCTGGACGTACCGGGACGCCCAGGGTGCCCAATCCGCCTGGCTGGTGATCCTGGAGAAGCAGGTGTCCCAGGCAGACCTCGCGGCGGAACGCGAGGCCACGGCCAAGCGCGCCGAGGCATTCGACATCGCGGAGGCCGAGCGCCTGTTCACCAGGCTGCCGCCGCAGCCGGGCAAGCGAAAGCCGGCGCCGCGCAAGTAGGCCGCAGCTAGGCCACCGTCACCCCAAGGGTCGCGGCGGCGGCCGCGATCTGGGCCCAGGTCTCCGTGTCGACGGGGATGCCCTCGGCACGGCGCTCGGCGCGACGGGCCAGCTCGGGCTCCCCGGCCACCAGGACGGCGTCGGTACCGGGGGCCGGGGGCGAGGCCTTGACCCAGGCGACAGCCTTCTCGATCTCGCCCGCGAGGCGCATGCCGTCGCCGAAGGCATCGGGGTCCAGCAGCACCGAGAACATGTTGTTGATGATCATGTCGTCATCGAACGCACCGGCGTGGTTCGTGCCGCCCAGGGTGAAGGCGCCGGCGAGGATGTCGCAGAGCAGGGCCAGGCCCGAACCCTTGTGCTCTCCCATTGGCAGCAGCGCGCCCTTCACGTCGGGCACCATGACGGCTGGATCGTCGGTGGGTCGGCCCTGGCCGTCGATCAGCGTGCCGGGCGCGACGCGGTGGCCTGCGTTCCTGGCCACGCGCACCTTGCCGTAGGCGACACGGCTGGTGGCCATGTCCAGGACCAGGGGCGCCCCGCCCTTGCGGGGTATGCCGGCGCAGAAGGGATTGGTGCCCAGCCGCACGTCACTGCCGCCAAAGGGCGCCACCAGGGGGCGGTGGCCGATGACGTTCACGAAGTGGACCGAGGCGATCCCTGCAGCGAGGCAGCGTTCGGCATAGGCCCCGATACGGCCCAGGTGGTGCGACTGGCGCAGGGCCACGACGACGGCACCGTTGGTGCGCGCCCGCTGGATGCCCAGGTCCATCGCCTCGGCGCCCGCCACCTGCCCGGCAGCGCGACCCGCATCCAGCACCAGCACGGCGCCCGTATCCGACACGACGCGGACGTGGCCGTTCAGCGTCATCCTCTTCTCGCGGATGGCGCGGACGTACTCGGGCACCATGCCGATGCCGTGGGAATCGTGGCCGGCCAGGTTGGCATCCACCAGGTGATTGGCGATCGCGGCGGCCTCGGCCGGTGCGCAGCCTGCGGCCCTGAAGATGCTGTCGATGGTGGCTCGAAGGGGGGCCTCGGCCTTGCGAAGGGCGGTCACGGGCGGGTGTCCTCGAAGCGGGTGAAGGGGCGCGGCACGGCCGCGCACACTCGCAGGAGGCGCGCACTGCGGCAAGCGGCTGTACCGATTGGTGAATGGCGCGACGCTCGCCTGGCGCGAGGTTTGCATTTCGCTAACCAGGAGAAGGACTCCGTCCAGGTCAGAGACGGGGCCGGGCTAGGCAAGGAACAGTGCGGCGGCCACGGGCGGGGGCCCGGCGCCGGCCGCGGAGAACGAGGATGACGATGGACGGCACGGTGCGGCGCTTCGCCGCCTTGGCCGCGGCCCCCCTGCGTATCGGCAAGGATCGCCGTGGCGATGTCGGCTCGCAGTTCGCCCTGTTCGCGGGCATGCTGGGCGCCCTCTTCATTGGCGGCCTTATGTACGGCGGCTATCAGGTCTCGGACGCCTGGGAGGCGTTCCGCGACGTCGTGCGCGACGTCGCGAGCTGACGGACAGGCAGCCGGCCTTCTAGTCGCCACCCGTGCGGTGGCGGCCGATGAAGGCCTGGATCGCGGCGCGCGCCTCGGGCATGCCCGAGACGTCGTGCCAGAACCCCGGCAGCACGACAGCCTCGACGGCACGGCCCTGGGCTTCCGCCATGCGGCGGCAGCCATCGGGCGGCACAGCGCCCAGATGGGGATCGCCGCGCGAGGTCAGCGCCAGCAGCGGCGCCTCGCCGTGCACGCGGATGCCATAGCGGCATCCCGTGCCCGCGACGATATACGCCACGAAGCCGCCGCCCGCATAGTTGGCGACGGCGTCGCCGCCCTCGTCGTCGCCCAGCAGGAACAGGTTTTCGGCGTCGACGAAGGGCAGCGCGCGCACGCGCTGCGCGGCGTAGGCGATCTCCTCCAGGCGCAGGACGTGGACGGCGTCGGCGGTGGCCGCGTCGGCGCGCGCGAGCGTACCGGGATTGCAGGTCGCGGGGCGGCCTCGGCGCTGAAAGCTGTCGGGGATGATGGCGGCGAAGCCCTGGCCTGCGAACCAGCGGGCATAGGTCCAGGCCGCGCCCTTCTTCGGCGAGCAACCGTGCATCAGCACGACGGTGGGCAGCCGGGTATCGGCGGGGATGGCGGCCAGCAGCCGGGCGATGTCGGGCTCTTCGAGGCGGCCGTTGAAGAACGGGCCGCCCGGTGGCTTGATCCAGATCTCGGCGCGGTCGAACGTCGCCGCCACGTCGTCGGCCGCGGCGGCGAACGCCTGGCCGGAGAGCAGGGCGATCAGCAAGGCGAGTACGCCCCATCGCGCCATGCGTCGGAGTGTCGTCCTTGCCGCTTGCAATGGCAAGGCGCCGGCAAGGCTCGTCGCTAGTCGAAGTCCTTCTTCAGCTCGTAGTGCTGGCGCTTCCTGTAGGCGACGATACGATAGGAATCTCCCTCGGCGGCGAGCTGCACGGCCCCGCGGAAGATGCGGCTCCGGCCGCTCATGTCCACCACCTTGCAGCGGAAGCCGACCAGCGCTGCGTCGGCAGTCGCCTCCTCCAGCCTGAGTTCGTAGACGCCTTCCAGGCGGCTGAGCGGTGCCTCGGGTGCCGGTTGCGTCCGCTCGTAGAAATCCATGATGGCGCTCGCGAGCGTCGGCCTGTCGGCGACGACTTGAGTCCAGTCGACGGCCTTTGCCACCGTCATTGGCAGGGCGGCCAGGGCGAAGGCCAGGAAGGCGCAGAACCGGATCGTGGACGCCGTCGAATGGAGCATGGTGGCCTCCTGTCGCGGGAACCTTTGCGGGCGGGGCCGGTCGAGGGACCCTGGCCACGGGCCGGTGGATCCGTGCGCCGTCCCGTGGCCTATTGCGAAGCGCCCGTCGCGAAGGGGTTGTCGGGATCGGTTCCCGCCGATCCTGTCCCCGACGACGAGGCGAACGGGTTGTCCTCGGAGAAGGCAGGGGTCTCGTCGGCCGGCGCGGCGGCGGACTGGCTGGAGGCGGCGGGCGGCGCGGTGCCCAGCAGATCGGCATGGACATAGCCAACGCGGCCGTCGGGAAGCTCGACCGCGAACCAGGGGGCACCCTCCACCTTGCCCGTGACACGCACGGAATCGCCTGCCGCCAGGCGGGCGATGCGTGCCGCCGTCTGATCGGGTGCCTCGCGCACGTTGGCGGCCTTCTGCGCGAACCGCTGTTCGTCCAGCGCGGCTATGGCAGGGGCGGGCGGAGGCGGCACGGGCTCGGCCGACGGCTCGACCGCGGCGGTCTGTGTCGCGGGGTCGGCTTGCGGTTCGACGGATGTCACGGCCTGCGGCGCTTCGGGTTCGGGAGCCGGCGCCTCGGCCGGAGGCGTGGCGGCCTCGGTGCCCGTGGCTGCGGCGCTGAGCGTGGCGATGCGCGCGTTGGCCAGGGGCACGAAGCGGCCCTGCGGATAGGCTTGCAGATAGGCTTCGTAATCGGCCGCGACGGTACTGTTCTTGATGGCGTCCCAGAAGGCGATCTCGTAGGCCGCCTCGGTGGATCCGTCCTGGGCGGGCTGGACGGTGGCAGGCTCGGCCTCGGGGGCTGTGCGGGAGGGCAGCACGAACACGAAATCACCGCGATCGTAGCTGACGTCCAGCATCTTGCCGTAGCGCGGCGTCTGGGCGCCGTGGGTCAGGTTGGTCACGCGGTCGGCCAGATACGCCCCCAGCTCGGTGCCCGTGACGTAGCCGTCGCCGTTGGAATCGGATCCGTCCTGGCCGCCGATGGCGCGCAGGAACAGTTCGCGGAAGCTGCCATCGTCGGACACGGTCTGGTCGGCCTCGCCCGACGACAGGAACTGGCGGACCGGCATCAGGGTGGCGCGCGTGATCGCCGGGGGAGGGGGCGTGCCGCGGGATTCGAAGATCGTGCCGGCGAAGCAGCTGTCGAACACGGCCATCACGTGCTTGGCGCGGGCCAGGCGAACCATGGTGCCGACATCGCGCATGGGAAGGCTGAGCAGCGCGAAATCGGGGTCCGCGGGCAGCGGCGCGTCGGCCGGGACGAGGAATCCCTCGCCGTGCTCGCTGTGGCCGTGCCCCGCGTACCACACGAACAGCCGCGCGTCGGGCTCGGCTCCCTTGCGGATCAGGAACTCCTTCAGCGTGCGGCGCAGCTCGTCGGAGCCCAGGTCGGTGGCCAGGGTCACGTCGAAGCCGATGGCGCGCAGGCCCTCGGCCACCAGCTCTGCGTCGTGGACCGCATTGCGCAGCGGTGGCCACCCGGCGGTGTAGCGGTCGATGCCGATGACCAGGGCATAGCTGGCGCCATACAGGCGGATGGCCTCGGGCTCCGCGCCCGCCTCGGCATCGCCCTGGACCTCGACCGTGATCTCGGCGCGCCCCGGCAGCGCGGCGCCGATGACCAGCAGCAGGGCGGCAAGGACTAGACGGATGCGCGGCATGGCCGGGATCAGTACGTGAAGCCCCGGGGAATCTCGAAACGCTCGCGTTGGTCGAAGGCGACGACCTTGTAGCCGGCGCCGTCGGCCGCGAGCCGCGCGGCGG
>Ga0073934_10011161_pt1 | contig 10953 bp, 9 predicted proteins | sample LarsenN4metaG_FD_76834 | JGI IMG/M metagenome (GOLD analysis project Ga0073934, IMG submission 76834) | Hot spring sediment bacterial and archeal communities from British Columbia, Canada, to study Microbial Dark Matter (Phase II) - Larsen... ...
ACGCCGCGTTGACGCCGGCAATAAGCCCTTGTGCAGCCGCCTCTTCGTAGCCGGTCGTGCCGTTGATCTGGCCGGCAAAGTAGAGCCCCTCGACGCGCTTGGTCTCGAGAGTCGGAAACAACTGCGTCGGCGGCGCGAAATCGTACTCGACCGCATAGCCCCAGCGCAGAACCTCGGCTCGTTCGAGACCCGGAATCTGCTGCAACATCCGGTATTGAACATCTTTCGGCAGACTCGTGCTGATGCCGTTGCAGTAGTATTCCAGCGTGTTGCGGCCCTCGGGTTCAAGAAAGATCTGGTGCCGATCCTTGTCGGCGAAGCGGACGACCTTGTCCTCGATCGACGGGCAATAGCGCGGGCCGCAACTGCGGATCTGGCCGGAGTACATCGGCGCCCGATGCAAATTTGCCCGAATCAATTCGTGAACCGCTTCATTCGTGTACGTGATGTGGCAGACCATTTGCGGTTGCTCAATCCGCTCCGTGGCGAAGCTGAACGGCACCGGCTTCGCGTCGCCCGGCTGCACCTCGGTTTTGCTGAAATCGATTGTTCGGCCATTGAGCCGGCATGGCGTTCCGGTCTTGAACCGGGCCAGTTCGAATCCGCACGCGGTTAGACTTTCGCTCAGCGATTCCACCGTTCCGTCGCCGGCTCGACCGCCTTTTGTCTTCGCCTCGCCGGTGTGCATGAGCGCTTTGAGAAAAGTGCCCGTGGTGAGGATCACGGCTCGAGCGCGATAAAACGTATCGCCGCGACACACGACCCCCTCAATGCGGAACGCGGATTTCGGATTTCGGAACGGTGGATTCTCGATGCTCAACGGCGAATCTTGCCGGCCGTCCACGACGGACGAATCTTCAATCCCCGATCCGCAATCCGCAATCCGCAATCCTTCCACGATCTCCTGCCGCAACGTCAGATTCGACTGTGCTTCGACGCGGCGCTTCATCTCGAACTGGTACGCTTTTTTGTCCGACTGAGCCCGCGGCGAATGCATGGCCGGGCCCTTGGTGCGGTTGAGCAAACGAAACTGGATGCCCGTCGCGTCGGTGACCTTGCCCATTTCGCCACCGAGGGCGTCGATTTCGCGGACAATCTGTCCTTTGGCCACGCCGCCAATCGCCGGGTTGCAACTCATCTGGGCGACGGTGTCGGCGTTCATGGTCAGCAAGACTGTGCGCATGCCAAGGCGGGCAGCGGCGAGAGCAGCCTCCACGCCGGCATGGCCGGCGCCGACGACCGCGACATCGAAATCGAAATCGAGAGACGACATAAGAAAGCACTGTTTCGCTTTAACCGCACATTTTCTGTAATGTTACGAACACGGGGTCACCGCCCGTGGCTAAGCGATTCGCCTTGTTCGTAGATGGTCTATTGAGTGTATAATAACGCCTGCAAGTACCAGCCTAAACACCCGGCACTACCGGGAGGGATTAATGTGCATTTCGTGAAAATCCAAATTCCTGACAAGGATCAAAGTGCGCGCGCGTCGTTCGAAATGTCTCGACGCGGAAAGATCGATTGCTATGCAGACGATGTCTATGTGGTGCCAGAGCCGGCTTTGAAGTTGCTCGATGAGATGGGCATCGCCTACAGCGAGCTTGGCCGCGGGGATCGGCGATATGCAGAAGAGACGCTTCGAGATACTCTTGCCGATCATGCACAACGACGGACGGCCGGTCGATCCGCAAAAGTTTCTGCGGACGCGTGAAAAGTTAATCGCACGATTTGGCGCAATTTCACAGCTGCCTGGCACCATTGCCGGCGTTTGGACTCACGAAGGCACTCGATTCGAGGACCAATCGCTCCGACTTTATGTCGATGCCGAGGATTCCGTTGAAAATCGGGAATACTTCTCCTCGCTCAAGGAAGAACTAAAATCCGAATTTGAACAAATCGAAATCTACATCGTCTCATATCCGATCGAGATCATTTGATCCAAAGAGCGTGAGCGCGACGCGCCAGCAAGTGCTTCGCCGTGCAACTGCTCGAGCGATGCGCTCATCGCAGGCGTTACACCGATGTTGCGCAAGCCTGTCAACGTCCACGTTATAATCTCGTCGATGTGAGAAAATCGTTCTCATCCGCGAGGGAAGCGAAAATGGGTACTCCACGTAAGCAATGGACCTGGGTTCGTAGGATCAGTTTGACCGGTCTTGCCGCGACGGCGTTGCTCGTCTGCGGGCAACAGCCGGCAAAAAAGGATCTGGATCGCACCAAGGTGGTTCGCGTCGAAAAACCGGCTGCCGCCGTCGTCCGCGACGCTTCCACAGTGAAACCGAATGGGCCGCCGTTGCCGGCCGACATGACCAAGCGGGCAATCGTTGAAAAGCCGGCCGAAGCCGTTGTCCGTGATTCCTCCGCGGTGAAGCCGAACGGTCCTCCGAATCCGGCTGACTTGACCAAAGGCCAGGTGGTTGAGAAACCGGCGGCATCGGTCGTTCGAGGTTCCACGCCCGCAGTCGGCGCCGATGCCAATCCAAAGGTCGACCCGGGCAAAGTGAGGTGGCATGCCACCGTTGAAGATGCCCGCGCTGCGTCGGCTAAAACCGGCAGGCCCGTCTTGTTGCTCCATATGATGGGCAAGCTCGACTTGCAATTCTGCTGAACGAACGCGCGGCTTGCGAGAACCGTGTTGTTCTCCTCCGACGATGTGGCGAAGTTCATCAATGACAGTTTTGAGCCGGTTTGGGAAAGCGTCCGCCCGGTACCGATCGTTCGTATCGACTTCGGCAATGGCGAGGTGATCACCCGTACGCTCCACGGCAATATCGCAACCTATGTCTGCAATTCCGAAGGACGCGTGTTGGACATTTTGCCCGGCATCTACCAGCCGCAGGGTTATGTCGATGCGTTGCAGCAACTGTTGCTGCTGCATCGTTGGGCCGGCTGGCGCGGCGGCGCCATGCTCGAAGCAAAGCTGAAAGAGTACCATCAGCGCCAGGCCGATGCACTGAAGGCCAAGCGCGACCCCGATCAGTTCGTGTCGCGACTGGATGAGACAAAATACTCGATCGAATCGTCGATCAAGCTGATCGCTGCCGGGGCCAAGGAGGAAAAAGGACGCACGATGCCGGTAGCCGCTCCGAAAGTGAAACCGCCGAGCGACCGTACAGCCGCTGACATCGCCAATTGGCCCATTCTCGCCGAGGATACGGCGATCAATGAAACCGTTCGCCGGCAGCAGATTCACGAAAAGCTGGCGGCCGCAGGCGCCGTGAAGCCGGGTGACATTGTGAAGTGGCTGTACAAGGACGTGTTGCACGCCGACCTGGATGATCGCTATCTTGGCCTGGGCAAGACGCTATTCGCCGATTATCCGTTTGCGGCCGAAGAAAGCCGCTCGCGCTAAACTCTTCCGCATGAATGGACCGCGGATTTCACAGAAACGCAGATGGGCCCTGCGAAATCGGTGAAATCCGCGGTCCAGCCATTTTCGCTCTTTTTTTAACCCCATTTCGTGCTTAACTGAATGTCAGCAAAAAACCTTGAACCCAACGAGTGGTTTTTGGGCAGTATTTCATGACGACGCCCTGGGAGTGGGAGCGGAGATGACTGCAACGGCATTAAGCGGCTGCATGCAACGCTTGCGGCAAGCGGCAGCGATCGTCGAGCATTCGTGCCTTGCCGATCGGGAATTGTTGCAGCGCTTCTTTCAGCACGGCGAAGAGGATGCGTTTGCTGCTCTGATTCGGCGACATGGCCCGATGGTGCTTTCGGTATGTCGGCGATCGCTTCGCGATTCACATGATGCCGAAGATGCCTTTCAGGCGACGTTTTTAGTGCTCGTTCGCAAGGGGCATGCACTTGCGTCGCCGGATCGACTTGGACCTTGGCTCTACGGCGTCGCGTGCCGTACCGCTCAGAAGGCACGGTCTGCCGTTTCGGCTCGAGCAAAGTTCGAACGATCGTCAATGGAAGACGCGTCCGGTGTCGCAACGGTTCCATCGGCACGATTGGATTCCGACGTCCTCGACTGGCTCGACGTGGAACTGTCTCGATTGCCCGACAAGTATCGCGAGCCCATCGTCTTGTGTTACCTGCAAGGGCAGAGCAAACGCGAAGCGGCATCCCGCCTTGGCTGGCCCGAGGGTACGGTTTCCGCGCGGCTCGATCGCGCTCGAAAGCTCCTGAAGGAGCGCTTATCGCGTCGCGGCATCGCCCTGGGCGCTGCCGGACTCGCCGGCATGCTGGCGAGCCTACCGGCCGACGCAGCCGTCCCGGCAGCGCTCACTCGTCGAACGTTTGAATTGGCGTTTGTTCTATTACAACCGAGCGCCTTTGCTTCCGTCATTCCGTTTAACATTCAACAATTAACCGAGGGAGTGATTCGAACAATGTACCTCAACAAATTCAAAGCGATTGCCATTGCGATCGTCGCGACGTTGGCGGTCGGCCTCGTGACGACGGGCCTCACGCAGAAGGCGTTGGCCAATCGGGCCGGAACGCCGGCCGCGTCCGAACCGGCGCCGGGCGACTTCAGCGCAACTCTGTTCTCAGACACGGACGATCTTTGGAGTTTCCCCGTGCTCGTCCGGGCGGAAAAGGGAGAGAAGAAGCCGCTGGGCGACACCGTGCAGGGAACCGTCAAGTCCGTAGACGCCGCCAAAAAAACGATCGTCGTGCAGATCCCGAAACTGACGGATGGAAAGAAAGGCACGGAAGAGAAATCGTTTGAACTCGCGGCCGATGTTCGAATCCAGTTGCACGATGTGATCACCAAAACGAAGGAACTTCCCGAAGGTAAACTCGCGGATCTAACCGAAGGAACGCGCGTCAACTTGCAACTCGACGCCGACAACAAGAAGGTTGTTTTGGTCGGCGCTCAGGGACCAGGGCTGCACGGCTCCGTAAAAAGCGCATCGGGTGACTCCATCACCGTAATGCTGAAAGGCAAGGATGGAAAGACCGAGGAAACCTTCGAACTGATCAAGGACGCGAAGATCATCCTGCACAATCCATTGGCGAAAAAGACCGATCCGCAAACGGAAGGCAAGCTCGCGGATTTGACGGAAAACACGCCGGTGCATCTGCAACTGACCGTGGACCGCAAACGCGTTCTCGGCATTGGCGTCATGGGGCGATCCATGGTCGGGCGGCTTTCCGCCTATGACGCAGGCAACTCGACCATCACGATCTCCGTGAAGGAAGACGGCCAGTTGGTCGATAAGACGTTCACCATTGCGAAGGACGCCCGGCTGGGGGACTTGAACGTCGGCGAAGTCGTCGTCCTTCAATTCAGCCCGACCGACAAAGAAAAAGTCGTGATGGCACAAGGGAAAAAGAGCGAGTAGCGCCCTTTTGCCGGTACCGCCAACCATCTTCAGCCCGGCATTGCCGGGCTGAAGCCATTATTCTGTTTCTACGCCGTCAATCAATGTCCTGCATTTTGGCAGTGCGTTCAAAAAAGTGCGCCCGTACGGCTTCGTCAACACGCGCGGGTCGAAAATGACGACCATGCCGCGGTCCGTGGACGTGCGGATCAGCCGGCCAAAGCCCTGCTTCAATTTGATGGCTGCCTGCGGAACGGTGTACTCGACAAACGGATTGCCGCCGAGTTCCTCAATCGCCTCCAATCGGGCTTCGATCACGGGCCGATCCGGAACCGCGAACGGTAGCTTGGCGATCATGACATTGGTCAGCGCCTCGCCGCGAACATCGACGCCCTGCCAAAAGCTATCGACGCCGAAAAGCACCGGCTTCGGCAGCGATCGGAACTGCTCCAGCAACTTGGCGGGAGGTACGCCGTCGCCCTGGCACAAAAGCGTCAGTCCGATCTGCTGCAAAACCGGTCGGAGTGTACGAGCCGCTCGTTGCAGAAATCCGTAACTCGTGAACAGAACAAACGCATGACCATCGCTGCGTTCGGCAAACTCGGGAATCAGGTCGATGACTCGATCTTCGAACGCCACTCGCTGCGCCGACGGGTCGGGCATCTTGCGGAACAAGTGCAAGTCCACCTGTTTCCGAAATTCAAACGGACTTCCTAGACGGGCCGCGGCGCAGCCGTCGAGGCCGAGGCGCTTCTTCGTATGACTGAATCCTTCGGCACTGTCGCCCTGCGAATTGGCGCTGAGGGTGGCGCTGGTGAGAATCACCGTGGGCACTTTGTCATAAAGTTGTTCCTTGAGCGCGGGGCCGACTTCGATCGGCGCGCTGGCCAGCGCCATTCGGTTGGCATTTTCGCCGCGAGCTTCGACCCAGTACACCTGGCCGGGAAGTGCCTGCTTCAGCCACAATTGCACGGCTCGGCCCAGGTCGTGACACTTGCCGCCGGCGCTTTCCATTTCAATCTTTTCTTCCGGATTCGTTAAGCCCTTGGCGATGCCGAGCACCTCGGAGCCGAGCTTGATCAACTCTTCGGAAAGCAAATCGGGCACTGGATTGGGCTCGCGAACACGCATTTCCGAAGACGGGCGCTCGCCGGTTCGAGGCTGTTGCGCCAGCCAGCCACGCACGGCGGTGAAGAAGCGATCGGTCGCGTGCCGTGCAGCCGCCAATTGCGCCAGCGCCTCGCGCGTGCCATGAAACGACAGCAAACCTCGATCGGTCCGCTGCGAGCGCAATCGATTCAGCAGATGTTCCACTTGTCCCTGGGCGACGCCAATACCCATGTGATCGGCCGCGACATCCTCCAGGGTATGTGCTTCGTCAAAAATTACGGTTTGGTAGGTTGGAAGCAGGCCGCCGCCCGTGACGCTTCGCAACGCCAGATCGGCAAAGAAGAGCGAATGGTTGACGACCAGCAAATGGGCGCCGTGCATGGATCGCCGTGCTCGAAAATAGAAGCAGCGCTGATGATCGTCGCAGTTGCGGCCGAGGCAGTTGCTGCTGTCGCTTTCCACGAGTTCCCACACGGCCGGCAACGGTTGAAAATCGAGGTCGGCCTTGCTGCCGTCGTCGGTCGATTTCGCCCAGCGGCCCACCTGCTGCAACTGATGCAAGTGCGACGATTCGACAAAGAGCGAACCGGCGCGCTGTTGTGCGACACGAAGCCGCCGAAGGCTGATGTAGTTCGAGCGACCCTTGACCAGCACGGCGCGAAATTCCTTCGGCATGACTTTCTGCAAAAACGGCAAGTCCTTGTGAATCAGTTGTTCCTGGAGATTGATCGTGTGCGTGGAAACGATGACGCGATGCTCGGCCTTGTCCAGCGCCGCCAGTAACGCCGGAACGAGATAAGCAAAGCTCTTGCCCACACCGGTGCCGGCCTCGACGAGCAAATGCCGTCGATTGCGAATGGCCTCCGCAACGGCGTTGGCCATTTCTAACTGTTGCGGCCGGCATTCGTAATGAGGCAGAGCCCGTGCGATGCAGCCGTTCGGGCCGAGAATATCCTCGATCATCATCGTGACATTGTCGGGGAATTTTGATTTGCGAAAAGAGACCGACCGCTTGAAGCGCAAAGACGGGCACTCGGAACCACGAATTGGAATTGAAACCGCCATGCAGTAAACTAAAAGCGGGTTTCATTGCAGGTTGGGGATCGGCACAATGCAGCCAAGTGCGGCCTCGATGGTCCCCCTGGACAAGCTGATCCCGATATGTCGCAACTGGGGAATTCGCGAACTTGCATTGTTTGGATCAGCCCTACGCGTTGATTTTGGTCCCGAGAGCGATGTGGACCTGTTGTTCACTTTTGTACCAGGTCGTCGGCAGACACTGTTCGAGCGCGTGCAAATGATCCAGGACTTCGAGACGGCACTGGGCAGAACGGTCGATCTCGTCGAGCGAAGCGCAATAGAAGAAAGTCCAAATTATATTCGTCGGCGGCAAATCCTCAAATCAGCCGAAGTGATCTATGCAGCGTGACCCCGCCTACCTGCTCGACATGCTGCAGGCAGCGCGTGAGGCGCAAGCGCTGAACGCAGGACTGACTTACGAAGCGTTGCAGCAGAGCCGGCTGCACCAATTTGCGCTTGTCAAGCTCGTCGAGATTTATCGGTGAGGCCGCACGCGCGATCTCAAATGAGACTAAGGCCGCTCATCCCGATATTCCTTGGACAGCCATGGTCGGAATGCGAAATCACTTGGTGCACCGCTATTTTCGAATCGATTTGGCTATTTTGTGGGATGTCTTGCAGAATCATCTCGCGCAATTGATCGTTCAGCTCGAGCCGATTATTCCCCCGGCCCAGCCATAACGCAATGTCAGCACAACAAAAAAAGCCCGTCCCTTGCGGGACGGGCCGGGCTCACCTCACCTCGCTCTACCAGTAACGAATGCGCCAGTAGTCGTGCTTGGTGCCGTTGCGGCCGAGGAACCAGTGGCCGTCCTGCCATTCCAGGGTCACGCTCCGCCATCCGAGCGGAACTTTCGGGAACGGGTAGAACGGGCCGATGAATGGCCAGGCGTTGTATGGATACTGCGTGGGATAGCCGACGCGCGAGTAATTGTTGTGCGGCGCGTAGGTCGGCCATGCGTATGGCGGCAGCTTCGGCGGATTCAGATCATACGGCGCGGCGCCGAACGGCTGCGTGATCGGAATCGGATCGATGATCGGCGGCGTCATGGGGGGAGGCAGCACGCCGGGATCGGCCATCGGCGGCTGGCCATTTTCGATCACGACCGGAGAAGGAGAAACCGACTGAACCGGCCGAATCTGCGCGAAGTTCGCCGCGAGCAGGCCGTCCACGACGCTTTTGACGCCGGGGACCGACAGGGTCGTGCGAATAACTTCGTCGTGTTGAATCTTGTCGGCGACGCGGCCGGTCAACTCGACGACGCCGTCTTTGGCCGAAATATCAATCGTGTAGCCGCGAAGACCGATTTTCTGCAGGCTGGCGGCCACGGCGTTGGCGACTTCCTGATTGGATACGCGCGCGGTTTGAGCGACCGGCGTCGTTTCAATCACGATGTTCGAGGGCTGTTGAGCAAACGCCGTGGCCGCCAGCCTGCAGAACCGCAGCGAGAGCGAGCGAGCGCTTCACGAGAACATCCTCCTGACGTTGGAAGGTGGGATCAATCCACGCTCCACTGTTCCCCGAAATCCGGCAGTGTCAAAGAATCGCCGTGGAATTTGGCCGCCCGGCAACCACCCAGCGTCGGCATGTGCGCTCTATCCGGAAATAATCCCGTAGTTTTACGGCGACTGTGACGATTATGCCGCCTGAAAAGCACTCATGCGTCCGTTGACATGCCCGACTGAGCCGCCTAAGATTCCCACGTCAGACGCACCCATAGCTCAACTGGATAGAGCATCGGTCTACGGAACCGAAGGTTGCAGGTTCGAGTCCTGCTGGGTGTACTTGCCTTTCGCCTCAAAACTCCATCTCTCTCAGCGATTTGATGCCGATGCGCATTGGCGCCAGGATGGCGGCGGCGCCGATGCCGACGCCGGCGACGAATGCGAGTGCGACATAGATCAGACGGCGGGTCGGGTCTTCTTCGCCCCGGACGATCAAGTGCGCGTGGTAAGGCAACGCCATCAAGCCGATGGTAAGGAGCAGGAACAATAGGCCGGCGATCAGGTTGAGCGTCCCGCCGAAGCCGACGGCGATTTTCGATGGGTCGCTTTCGCGAAAGTTCGGCAGCCAAGCGCCCAGCCCAACGCTAAGGCCTGCCAGACCGGCGGACAAAACGAGCACGGTCGCCATGTGCAGCAGCAGGACTTCCCACCGGACCGCCAACAGCAGGTCGCTGACAACGACGAGAAACTCCGAAACGACCAGAGCGCCCAGTGCCGCAAACAGGAACTTGCCCCACAAAAGCCGATCGCGTTTCATCGGCAACAGGCCGAGAATCCAGAATTTCCTGCCTTCCAGGCTGACGAGCGGATAGATGAACCGCCCCATAAATGCACACATCAACATCGCCGTCGCACAAAGATTGATGAGGCTGATAATGTGCGCGAAACGATCGCCGAGATCGGCTTCGTAGAATTGCCGTGAATTGACGATGTACAGCATCACGAGACCGGCGAAGATCAGGATTTGCGCCCACTGGGCGGGGTCGCGCCGAAACGTGCGAAAGTCCTTGATGATGAGCAATCGCGTTTGCGGGTCGAAGAGCCGCAATGGAATCGTCAGCAGGTTGTCCAGCCAAATGCCGCCGTAGCGTTTTCGCAGGGAGGCGCCGGTCGCCATGCGGTTGAACCCACGACGATAGAGAAATCGCGCCGTGGTCGATGCAAGCAGATAAGCGAACAGCCCGTTGCTCCAGATCAAGGCAAGCGGCAAGGCGGCTGCTCGCAGATCGCCCCGGGCAGCGCTTTGCAATCCGCGCGTCATCCAGTGACTGGGAACAAACGGGCTGCGCGCAAACTCAAATTGGCCGAAAAGTTTGCCCAGCGCGTCGCGGTTCGGAGTGCCCATCGTCTCCCGCGCAGTTTGCACGAATACGACACTGCGCCAGACAACCATCGCAACGAGGATGAGAATCAGTAGGGCCAACATCTGCTTTCGCCGCTGGGGAATCAGATTGACTATGAACAGACATGCAGCGGCGCCCAGCGATCCCGGCAACAAGACAAAGCCCAGCAAGAACAGTGGCAGCAAGACAAAAAAGTGCCACGAGACGGCATAGACGATCCCGTACGACAAGAGGATCGGCAGCCCCAACAATAGAAACGCCCAACTGCTGAATCCGACGGCGGTCTGATATTTGTACGCGAACACATGATCGGCCCGCGCCGGCAGGCTGAGCAGAAATGTCGTCTCCGCGGAGTTGAACAAACTGCCGTAAACGATGATGCCGGTCGAAAAGAAGAGCAACACGCCCAGCGTCAGGAAAAGCAGATCGAACAGCGTGCCGATGATTCCGCCCGCGTAGGGAATTCGGTTGTGCTCCAAGAGGTGAAAGCCTTCCCAACTTCCGGCGCCGACAGTGCCGGCGACAAGCACGCTGCACGCAAAAATTGAGAGTAACCGCAAGCGCGACGAACCGAAGAGCTTGACCGTTGCATTGCGGAGTTGCTTCCAGCGCAGGCTTTGGAAAATCCATGCCTGCGATGC
>Ga0073934_10011162_pt1 | contig 10951 bp, 11 predicted proteins | sample LarsenN4metaG_FD_76834 | JGI IMG/M metagenome (GOLD analysis project Ga0073934, IMG submission 76834) | Hot spring sediment bacterial and archeal communities from British Columbia, Canada, to study Microbial Dark Matter (Phase II) - Larsen... ...
TCGTTGGGAGATATTCCGGTATCGGCTTCCGGGGGAAAGTAGGAGGGGACACAGAGGCGGGGAGAATGGATGCTCTAGAAGCGCAAACGGGACTTTGAAGGGGAGATAGACTATGAAAACCGCAGAGGACCGACCGATTTAGGGGGAGAGGTGGTACAGCATCCAGTAGACGAGGACTCCGGTGACCGAAACGTAGAACCAGATGGGCAGGGTCCATCTGGCGATGCGGACGTGCTTTACAAACTGCTCCTTCCAGGCCCGATAAAGCGTGATCAGCGCTAGTGGAACCACGGTCGTTGCCAGCAGGGTATGGGAAATGAGGATGGTGAAGTAGATGGGCCGAACCCAGCCCTGCCCGGTAAAACGGACCGAGCCTACGTGGTAATGGTAGGTCAGATACGAGGTCAGGAACAGGATGGAAGTTGCAAAGGCTGCCAGCATGCAAATCTTGTGGGCGGTCACCTTTTTCCGCTGGATGAAAAGGAACCCGATCAGCAGGAGGAGCGCACTGGTTCCGTTTAGGATAGCGTTGAGGGTGGGGAGGTCTGCCAGAGAGATCATAAAAGCTTTAATCTCCTAGGGTTTGACGGCCTGCCAGGAGGACCGACATCCAAAAGATAAATAGACCGAACAGGAGGAGGATGGTCAGGGAAAGGGCTGACGAGGGGATGGGATTTCCCAGGACCTGGCTTTCTGGATAAAGGGCCCGGCGGAGGGCGGCGACTCCATAGGTTAAGGGATTCAGCTTCATCACCCAGCGGAGCCAGGTGGGGGCTCCGGAGGCCGGAAAGACGGCCCCTGAAAGCAACCACATGGGGATCAAAAAGAGGTTCATGATGGCATGAAACCCTTGGGTGGAGTCCGTCCTCCAGGCAATTAAAAATCCAAGGCCCGTCAGCCCGAAGGCTACGAGGGAAAGGATTCCCACGGCGGAGAGGAAGGGGGCGGGCCTGAGGGAGATCCCCAACGTGGGAGCCAGCAGGAGAAAGAGAAGCCCCTGGGAAACGGCCAGGGCGGTACCTCCCAGGATTTTTCCCAAAACGAGGGTGTATCGGGGGATAGGAGCCACTAAAACGGATTGGAGGAAACCTTCTCGGCGGTCCTCGATCACCGAGATGGTGGAGAAAATAGCCGTAAAAAGCAGAATGAGGATGACCGTCCCGGGGAAAGAATATTCCAGGTAGTTCATTTCTTGGATGGCCATGGGAGGGCGGAAAGAAGCTCCGAATCCGGATCCGATCAGAAGCCAAAAAACGAGGGGGGTTCCCAGGGCTCCTAGGATGCGGTTGCGCTGTCGGAAAAACCGCACCAACTCCCTCCATGAAAGCGTTCCCACGGGAAGAAAAAAACTTTCGATCATTTCAAGTTTATCCAAACTGTCGCACAAACCGCGGTTTCGCCCCCACGGACTCGCGATTCGTTCTATGACGCCAGGTTATCTCCCCAGAATCGATGCCCCGTCTGCTGAATAAAGACATCTTCGAGGGTAGGTTTTCCGAGGGTTATCGCCTCAATCTGTCCGGGAAAGGCCTCCACCAGTTGGGGGATGAATTCATGTCCTTTCGGGCGCTCGATCCGGACGGTTCCATCGAGGACCTTGGGTTCTCCGCCGAATTTTTCCCGGATCTGGTCCCGTAATTTTTCGGGCTCTTGGGTTTGTACGGTGATGACGTCGCCGCCGATCTTCTCTTTCAGCGCGTTGGGGGAGCCCAGGGCGACCAGCCTTCCCCGGTCCAGGATGCCCAGTCGATCGCACCCTTCTGCCTCTTCCATGAGGTGGGTTGTGAGCAAGATGGTGACGCCGGCCTGCCGCCTCAGCGCCTGAAGGTGCCCCCAGAAATCCCGACGGGCTCCGGGATCTAGGCCGGTGGACGGTTCGTCAAGGAGAAGGAGATGCGGGCGATGGAGGAGCCCTTTGGCAAGCTCAACCCGACGCTGGAGACCTCCGGAGAGGGTTTCAACCAGCTCTCTGGCGCGATCCGCAAGACCCATCGGGGTCAGGAGCTCATGGATCCGATGGGAGAGGGTTCTTCCCCTCAGGCCGTAGAGATGTCCCTGGTGGCGAAGGTTCTCCACGACGGTCAATTTCTTATCCAGGCTGGGGGATTGAAAGACGACGCCGATACACCTTCGAACCCGATGCGACTCCCGGACGACATCCAAATCGAAGATCTGAGCCCGGCCTCCTGTCGGAAGCAGGAGGGTAGAGAGGATCTTGAAGACGGTGGTTTTCCCCCCACCGTTGGGGCCCAGGAGTCCAAAAATCTCACCACGGGATACCGTAAAGGTTACCCCTGCAAGGGCTTGTCGGTTACCGTAAACGTGCCGGAGGTTTTCCACCTCGATAGCGGGCCGGTCCGTTTCTGAAGGAACTCCCTCTGCGATCCGGCCCGACGGTCGCTCATAACGGACCTCCGAAATATCCTTTGTATGATGGTCGCTCATTAGCTACTGAACCCTGAGAGCGTCCTTAGAGCCTGCCCGGAACCTATCAAAGAGGTGACCCCCTCTACTTTCCATGTTGCGCGGGGGCAGGCGGCTTCAAAGTTGACGCTGTTTTGTGTTGAACTTTGGTCAGATCGGGAAGAAGAGAAAAGACCAACAGGGTACAAATGAGCAACGGGGTTAACGCGATGATTCCCAGGGTCCGCCGTTCAAATTTCAGATGCATATAGTACAACGCGACCAGGGAGGCTTTGGACAGAGCCAGAAGAATCAAACCCACCCCTATGATCAATTTGCTGAGCGGCAGGTAGATAATTCCAATTTCAATAACTGTAAGGATCGCCAGCCAGTAAAATACGGCCATGTAATTGGGTTCTTTGTGAGTGGTTTCCATCGTTATTTTGCCCCTTTCTCTAGATAAGATAGACGAAGGTGAAGACCAAGATCCAGACAAGATCCACAAAGTGCCAATATAAGGCAGCGATCTCGACGATGTTGGCGTACTCCTTCGAAAATCGCCCGAAGAGACCGATCATTAACACGGCAGAGAGGTACAAGACCCCTCCGGTCACGTGGGCGCCATGGAAGCCTGTGATGGCGAAGAAGGTGGTCCCGAAGAGAGAAGCGCCGTAAGGATTGTGGCTGAAGGTAACATGTTTCCCGTGGATCAGGTGCGTCCATTCAAAGGCTTGTAACCCCAAGAAAATTAATCCGCCACCGATGGTCATCAGCATAAACTTGGTAAACCCGGCTTTATCGCCCCTTTTGGACGCTGACAGGGCTTTCACCATGGTAACGCTGCTGCAGATCAGCAGGAAGGTCATAAAGGCGGTCAGCGGAATACCAAGCACATGCGCGGGGACCGGCCAGTCCGCGCTGGAAGCTCGCATGGCACCGTACGCGGCCAGTAAAGCTCCGAAAGACATGGCATCTCCCGCGAGAAAGATCCACATCCCCAACTTGCCCCAACTTTCCGGTGTAAGGGGAGATTCTGCGGGTTCGACAGATACATGCGTATGTGTAGCAGTAGCCTGGTTCAATTTCTACTCTCCTTGTTCCATAGCCCGGAACTTGGAGCATAGGGCACGAAGTCCGCTCCTAGCTCCCAGCTCCTAGCTTTTAGGGATGTTGCTACCCAATCGGGTCCGTACACGCCGACGTGCGGAATAGATCAGTACTCCTGCGATCGATCCCGCGACGGAGAATGGCATCGCCATAAGAAATATAATGCTCGAGTTAATACCATGACTCAATTCGTCGGATGAGCCCATGCATACCGAACAAGCCTGGACCACCGTCGGAATAACCAGCATCATCGCAGCTACCAGGACGGGTAGCCCATATCGATTGCCCAGAGCCTTCAACATCTCAAAAAACCGAGTGCAGAAGGTGGAAAGATGGAGGAGGGAGGACCGGCCATGGCGGGTGAATCTTTTATCCTCTCTCTTCAAACTCCTACCTGCTGCCTTCGGATCGTCTCAGTTTAAATACACCAGAGTGTACAGAACCGGCCAGAGGCCAACCACAAAGTACCAGTACATCCCGCAGAGCTCAATCCTAACCTGGTGCTTCGCCGTCCACCGACCGCTCTTCACCTTCATCAGAACGATGAGTAGCCATACCATGGCACCGAATACGTGGGCGGCATGGGTGCCGATGAGTACGTAAAAAGTGGATCCGTAGGTGCCGGAGGATAACGTAAGGCCGAAGCGAAGGAGGCGAATCCACTCATACCCTTGTATACTTAAAAAGGTCGCCCCCAGCAACGTCGTGACCAGAAGCCCGTTCATGAGCTTCTCCCCCCGCCCATTTTGGATGGCCCGGCGGGCCCGATACATGGTATAACCGCTGAGGAGCAGGATAGCGGTATTGACCCCGGTCACTCCCACGGGTAATCGCGGTTGGAAGGGGGGAGGCCAGACGGCGCTTCCAAAACGGAAGACCAGAAAAGCTCCGATCAATCCGGCAAAGAGCATCGCCTCCGCTCCCATGAACAGCAGCATCCCCAGGTAGGCGTTGCTAACCGGGGGGCCCATCGAATCGTCATTTCCGTCATCATCCGGGCCGAACGGAGGTTCCGGAAGCAGGGGGGGCGGGCCCTCCCCAACGCTCTGAATCTCGATAGGGTCTATGACGGGATCTATAACTTCCCGTGGCATGTCAACACCCTCCCGGGGTAGTTCCGGGTAGAGACAGGAAGTGGAAGATCTCTACCAGAGAACTACCCGAATGATTACGATCAGGATCAATACGATCATCGTGGCTACCAGGATGGCGGCTACGTATCGGTTTCGTTTTTGGGTCTCCTGGTAATCCGCAATGGAACGGCTTTCTGTCAGTTTTTCATGTTTCGTCATACTACCTTGTATATTTACTTCAGCCCAACCTTTTATCAAGGGCCAGGATCAGGAGCTGTAGCGGAAGATAGACAATGGAAGCGAACAGCAGGCGTCGCGCCGCCTCCACCGAGCGCGAAATCGCAAGGTCTACGCCGTACAGCAGGAAGAGGGCCCCGAGTAGGAGCGCCGAAAAGAAATAGAGGGGACCTGCAAGCCCGACCAGCGTCGGTAGAAGGCTCACGGTGATCAACGCCAGGCAATGGTTTACAATCTGATGCCCCGTACTTCGGCCATCGGGATGGACGACCGGAAGCAGCTTCATACCCGCCATGGCGTAATCCTCACGGTATAGCCAGGCAATGGCCAACGAGTGGGGAATTTGCCATAAAAACAGGATGGCGAAGAGTATCCAGGCTTCGAGGCCTGCCTCCCCCCGGGCGGCCACCCAGCCCGTTACCGGGGGCAGCGCGCCGGGGACGGCTCCCACAATGCTACAAAACGAGGTCTTCTGCTTGAGCGGGGTGTAGAGGAAAAGGTAGCTGGCCGCGATAGCTACCGTGACGAGGCCGCTGAGCAGGTTAACCGCGAAGATGAGGTAGAAAACCCCCCCCAACGTGATGGCGATTCCAAAGATCAACGCCTCCACGGGCTCAAGTCGATGATTAGGTAGAGGGCGAAGCCGCGTCCGCTTCATGCGGGCGTCCACATCGCGTTCCAGGTACTGATTTAAAGCCAGGGTTCCCCCCGCTGCCAGGGTGGTGCCTAGGAGCGTGTGGAGCAGCTTAATCCAGTTCGTAGCTCCTTGGGACCCAAGATAAAAGCCGACGAAGGTGGTGATCAGGACCATTAAAACCACGCGAGGCTTCGTAAGCTCCAGGAAATCCTCTGCCCGCCGGCGACCGCGTAACCCTCCTACCTCTCTTATCTCCGTCTGCAACATTAGGCGGGCACCTCCTTCGACGAGACAAACCCCAAGTTAGTCGCGAATTTGGGGGAGGCCGGCAACCGATGGGCTCGAAGCGTTAAGACCAGGCTCGTTGCCAGGAGCGCCGCGCCTACGGCGACGTGAGCTGTGGTCGGGAGAACCGCTTTGAGCGTCCAGATCGTGAAGGCCCCCAGGGTGACCTGGATGACGAGAAGGACGACCAACAGCGAGGCCGGGCGAAGTAGTACGGGTCCTTGGCGATGGTGTCGGGCGACGCGGAGGAAGGTCCAAACGACGCAGAGGGTAACCAGCAAGGCTCCCAGGCGGTGCAGGAAATGAACGAAAATGGCCTCGGACTCCAGAGGAGGTACCAGCCGCCCGTAAGCCAGTGGAAAGTCTGGGATGGCCAGACCTGCTCCCATATGCCGCATAACCGCCCCCAGGATAAGTTGTATATAGATGACGGCCGTCGTCAAAGCGCCCCATTGGGTCAGGGAGAGGAGGGGAGGACGGGAGCGCGGGGGCGTGGGGGAGACAGCCCGCGGGCCTCTGTTCTCCTGTTTCCCCACGCTGCCGTACCTCTCTCTCCAGCCCGGGCCGGTAAAAACGGCCAACGCTACGGTCAGGCAAAAGAAGCCCTGGGCGAGACAAGCGTGGGCAACCGAGACCGGGGTCGGTAGCAGGAGGAGGACGGTCAGGCCGCCGAGAAGTCCCTGCAAAATAATGGCCATCAGGGCCGCGACCCCGAGCCCTCTCACCCATCCTCGCGGATCTCGCAGGTAAATCCAGACGGCCAATATCGTGGTCAGGAGACCTACCAGGGCGGCCATCATGCGATGGCCGTGCTCGTAGAGCACTCCGCCCACCATGGGTGGGAAAACCTGCCCGAAGGAGAGCGGCCAGTCTGGCACGGCGAGGCCGGAGCCGGTGCTGGTCACCAACCCCCCCATAAAGATTAATACGAAAGTGGCTCCGGCGGTCAAAACGGCAAACCGGTGGAGCCCTCTATTTACCTGGAACTTAAGGTTAGAAGTCGTAGGGACGGCCCACCGGCTGCCCCTACGAACCCCCTGTTCCTTGCTCTCTGCTCCTTGTTGCATCTGTTCCATCTTTGGATTTAAGGTTTCGGATCTCGGATTCCGGCGGTTCCTTCCGCAATCCGCAATCTACGTTCTCTGAAGGTTTTAATGGGCTCCCCTCGCCGCCGTTTCGAGCTTACGGTTCTGAGGGAGAAAATCCTCAGGCACTTCCGGTGAACTGTACTCGTAGGGACCTCGGTAGACCACAGGGATCTCCTCGAAATTACCGTGCGGAGGCGGTGACGGCGCCGTCCACTCCAGGGTGTTTGCCTGCCAGGGGTTCCGGTCCGCCCGCTTGCCGGCAAACAGGCTCCAGGCGAAATTGAACAAGAAGATCAGTTGGGTGAGGCCCAGGCAGAAAGCGCTAACTGTGATGAACACATTGATAGGCTGAAGCGGTTGGATAAATTGATATTGTAGCGGATTATAGATTCGGCGCATATGGCCCCCGACTCCAAGGATGTGCATCGGGAAGAACGTACCGTTAAAGAAGATGAAGGTCAGTATGGCGTGGATCTTTCCCAGCTTTTCGTTCATCATGCGCCCGAACATCTTGGGGAACCAGTAGGTAATGGCGGCAAAGATGGCGAAAATAATTCCCGCGACGACGTAATGGAAATGTGCCACGATATAGTAGGTATCATGGATGAAGATATCGACAGGCGTCGACGCCATGTAAATACCGCTTAATCCCCCGACGACGAAGTTGGATACAAAGCATAGACCAAAAATCATCGGGGTTGTGAATCGAATCGAGCCTCCCCACAAGGTGCCCAGCCAGTTGAACGTCTTAATGGCCGATGGGACGGCAATGACCATCGTGGAGAGCATAAAGCTGGTGCCGACCAGCGGGCTCATCCCGCTTACAAACATATGATGCCCCCAGACGATCCAGGAGAGAAAGGCGATGGCTATGATGGCGAACACCATGCCGCGATAACCGAAAATGGGCTTACGGGAGAAAGTAGATAGCACCTCCGAGGTAACCCCCATAGCCGGGAGGACCAGGATATACACCTCTGGATGGCCGAAGAACCAGAAGAGGTGCTGCCACAGGAGGGGCTCGCCTCCCCCTTCCGGAAGGAAGAAGTGGGTGCCCAGGGTACGGTCGAACAGGAGCATCGCCAGGGCTGAGGTTAAAACCGGCAGGGCCAGCAGGAGGAGGATCGCGGTGACGAAGAGCGCCCAGATCACGAGGGGCATGCGGAAAAAGGTCATACCGGGGGCCCGCATGTTAATGACGGTCGTGATATAGTTGATGGAGCCCATAAGGGAGGAGATACCCAGGATGATAAGGCTGATGATCCAGAGATTTTGACCCCAATCCACCCCGGTGTAGATCGCTTTGGCGCTTAACGGCGCGTAGGCCGTCCATCCGGCGGCGGCAGCTCCTCCGGGGACAAAGAAACTGACCAGCATCACGACCCCTGCGACCGCCCCGACCCAGAAAGAGAGCATGTTGAGGACCGGAAAGGCCATATCCCGCGTACCAATCATAAGAGGGATCAGGAAATTCCCGAAACCGCCCACCATGATCGGCATGACCACGAAGAAGATCATGAGCGTGGCGTGCATCGTGAAGAGCATGTTGTAAGTCTCGGGCGGAATGACGCCTTCGTACATATAAGGCTCCGGAATCCATTTAAGTACGGGTATCGGCGTCTCCGGCCAGGCCAATTCCCAGCGCATCATCATGGCCATCAACCCCCCCAAGATTAGCATAAACAAACCCAAAAACAGGAACTGCCTGCCGATCATCTTGTGATCCGTTGAAAAAACGTACGTGCGCCAGAAGCCTAAATGAGCGTGGGCCTCGTGCGCATGTTGGACCGCTTTAGGATTGCTCATCGTTCACCTTCACCGGCTATCAACTGTCAGCTATCCGCTACCGGGCCGAAGCCGAGAGCTAACGGTTGATAACCAAAAACTATTCAGATAGGAGCTTATCTTCTCCTTATCAGGCTGCCGGTTAAAATTTTTAGTACCTGGTTAGCTACAAAGATACTCACACTCTCAGAAACTCGGTTTGATGGATCCAGGAAGGACCACGAAGCGCTTGCTGTAAGGGCAGTGTACCTCTACCAGGGGTTCTGCGTAGCCCTCTGCGAAGGGTATCTTCCCTTGTGCCTTCATGGTGGAATGGTTACCCTCTGAGATCTCTACTGCGAGGGCCATTGTTCTTTGACCCACGCGGCATACTCCTCCGGAGTATGCACGAACAGGTGGCCTAACATGCCAGAATGTCCGAATCCGCATAACTCGGCGCAGGGAATTTCATAGATACCCGGCTTGATCGCTTCAAACCAGGCCGGAATCACACGCCCCGGTAAAGCGTCTTGCTTAAAACGCACGTTGGGTAAGAAGAAGCTATGGATGACATCGTTGGACGTCAATTCGAGCCGCACCACCTTATTGGCCGGGACATGCAGATCGTTAAGTAGTTGAAGATCATCTTCGGTTCCAAACTTTCCATCAGGTCCTGGGTAGGTAATCTCCCAGTTGAATTGCTTGGCGGTAACCCGAACCTGCGTATCCCAGGGAGGTACATCGTACTTAATATTGCTCCATGCCGACTGGCTCATGAGAGCTAAAACAATCAAGATGACGCCCGGAATCACAGTCCAGATGATCTCGAGGAGGGTGCTTCCATGGGTGTAAGTTGCCCGATGTCCCTCGCGATATCGATACTTAATGAGGAACACCACCATGGTTACGGTCACCAGCACGAAGACAACACCTGTAATGTAGTAAATCAAATAAAAAAGGTGGTCGATATCCTTCCCGTAGGTGGATATATCCTCTGGAAGCCACGTTAGCATCAGGATTTTTCCGCTCCCTCCACGGTTTTCGTTTTGCCTTTGAACCGTAAGCCGCTGTAAGCCACAATACGGCTTACTTCAATCTCTACCAAAACCGTGGGAGAACAGATATCTCTAGATAGAAGTTACTTCAGGACTTTGAACTCAATAAATTTCAATTTCGGTAAGAAATACCTTCTCCAAAAACCCTGGAAGACTCGCGTAAGTTACAATACAACTCGATCATGGGAAGCAGAGTTTTTACACGTGTTAATCCCTTTCAACCCCTTATGGGTAAGTTATGGTACAACTCTATAATAGGAATTAGGTTTTACTTTGTCAAGAAGATATTACCCCTAGTACCTTGTTTACTTGGTTTTGACTTCACAGTTCTCCCCTCCCCCCCGGCCCCTCTCCCACCGCGTGGGAGAGGGGCCGGGGGGGAGGGAAAGCAGAGCTATTAGTCAAAATTAAGTAACCCGTGTACCAGTACTTTGTAAAGTTCGTTTTCATCCCCCTTAAAAACCCCGGAAGGGGGGGTCTGTGGATAGCCAAACAGGGATCCCGTCTTAGAAGCTCCGTAATGAGCGGCCTATTTGTAGATGATGAAACCGGTCGCTCCTCCCGGAGCTTTGAAGGAGTCATCAAGATTAACTTTACAGAGGGCTCCTACCTAGTCCCTTTCATTTGGATTCATAGAACCCCTCCCTTACGGTCGTGGCTCGGATTGGTAGGTGATACAAGTTCTCAGAGCCGCGACCGTGAGGGAGGGGTTGATCCGCATGAACGGGACGATGGACTAAATTGAAAGTCATCTTTGAGAGGTTTAGGCGGGAGGTGGGGGGATCACCTGCCTTAGTTGCTCGTCCAGATCTTGCTCTGTATTGAAGACCTTCACATAGGCCTTTTCTGCCTCTGTGAAAGGTTCCAGGGTTTTTTGTTGATGGTCCAGGAGATCGGCGGTAGCGTCGGTAATGTCTCCCGTGCGGGTCTGCAACCGGCTCCGCAGGACCTCTGGAGGAGCTGTACAGTAAAAAATCTTCAAGGGGATCCGATGGACCCTGGCCCGGGCGATCGCTTCCGATCTAAACTCTTGACGGTCGTACCTGGCGTCCAGCACCACCGTCAGTCCCTGCCGAGCCAGGAAAAGGCCCAGCTCCAGCAGGCGCGTATAGGTCTGCCGGGTCATTTCGGGGGTGTAAATTCCCTCATCGTACCCTCTAGCCCCCGCACCTCGTTGATGGAGAGGAATTCCGGCCATGTGTTTACGAACTGCATCGGAGCGGATGTGGATCGCCCCCGTCCTTTGGGCAAATTTTCGAGCCACGGTGGTTTTCCCTGAGCCGGATAAACCTGACATGAGAA
>Ga0073934_10011164_pt1 | contig 10950 bp, 18 predicted proteins | sample LarsenN4metaG_FD_76834 | JGI IMG/M metagenome (GOLD analysis project Ga0073934, IMG submission 76834) | Hot spring sediment bacterial and archeal communities from British Columbia, Canada, to study Microbial Dark Matter (Phase II) - Larsen... ...
CATCACCCGGGGGCGGGGCACGTTCAAACTGGAGCCCTCCCACTACGAGGAAGTGCCCCCGCACATCGCACAGCAGATCATAGCCGAATACCAGAAGCGCCGCGAGGAGCAGCACTAGGGACTGCATGAGCGCGTGGGAGCGGCCCTCGATCCCCGCGCACACCCGCGCAGCCCGCCCACGACACTGCGTTACCGGCCGTGCCAAGACCGCGGCCCCGACGGAGGAGAAATTGCCCAAGAAAGCACTCATCGAAAAGGCCCGGCGCAAGCCGAAGTTCCCGGTCCGGGCCTACACCCGCTGCAACATCTGCGGCCGTGCGCGCGCGGTCTTCCGCAAGTTCGGCCTCTGCCGAATCTGCCTCCGCGAGCAGGCCCACCGGGGCCTGCTCCCGGGCGTGACCAAGTCGAGCTGGTAGGAGGAAAAGACCATGGCCTACACCACCGACCCGGTCGCGGACCTGCTCACCCGCATCCGCAACGCCAATCAGGCCAACCACGACTCGCTGGAGATCGCGGGCAGCCGGCTCAAGCTGGAAATCGTCAAGATTCTCCACCGCGAGGGCTTCATCAAGGGCTTCGAGGTCGTCAAGGACCCCAAGCAGGACCGGATCAAGGTCTACCTGCGCTACGGCCCCAAGCGCGAGAAGGTGATCACCAACCTCAAGCGCGTGAGCAAGCCGGGCCTGCGCGTCTACGCCAAGCACGACAAGGTGCCCCGAGTCCTTCGGGGCCTGGGCGTGGCCATACTCACCACCTCCCAGGGCGTCATGACCGACCGGGACGCCCGGCGCCGCGGGATCGGCGGCGAGGTGCTCTGCTACGTCTGGTAGGCAGGCGCCGCGGAGAGGCGCGCCGCCCCCGTTCCCGGGGCGGCGGCCGGAATCCGCGGCCAGGAGACTGAAATGTCGAGAATCGGCAAGCGCCCAATCCCCCTGCCGAGCGGGGTGCAGATCGAAGCCAAAGAGGGGCGGATCACGGTGAAAGGGCCCAGGGGCACCCTCAGCCGCGACCTGCCGCCGGACATGCGTGTGCGCCAGGAAGACTCCGCCCTGCATGTGGAGCGGCCCTCCGACAGCAAGGAGCACCGCTCCCTCCATGGGCTCACGCGCACGCTCGTTGCGAACATGGTGGAGGGGGTCAGCAACGGCTACTCCAAGACCCTGGAGGTCCACGGAGTGGGGTACCGCGCCTCCGTAGCCGGCAAGAACCTGGCGCTCTCCGTGGGCTACTCCCACGGCATCGAGATCGCCCCGCCCCCGGGCATCGAGTTCGAGGCCGGAGTGGAGCCCCAGACCCGAACGCCCTTCGTGGTCATTCGCGGCATCGACAAGGAGCTGGTGGGCCAGACGGCTGCCCAGATACGCATGCTCCGCAAGCCCGAGCCCTACAAGGGCAAGGGCATTCGCTACCGCGGCGAGCAGATTCGGCGGAAGGCCGGCAAGAGCGGCAAGGCCGGCGGCAAGGGCGGGAAGAAGTAGCCGGGCGCGGGTGCGTGCCTGAGGATCGGCACATTCGCCTCCCCGCGCAGTATAATACACACTTGCGCCTCTCCCGAGGCACCAGGCTGGCGGGTCGGCAATCCGCCAGCGCGAGGACAGGGATGAACGAGAAGCAAAGACTGCGCCTGAAGCGGCACCGCCGCGTCAGGTCGAAGGTGAGCGGGACGGCCGAGCGCCCCCGGCTGAATGTGTTTCGAAGCCTCAAGCACATCTACGCCGCCCTGGTGGACGACGACGCGGGACACACCCTGGCCGCCGCCTCCACCGTGGAGGCGTCATTCCGAGCGAACGGCAAAGGCGGCGGAAACATCAGCGGCGCGGAGGCCGTGGGCGAGCTGATCGCCGCCCGCGCCAGGGAGAAGGGGATCTCCCGCGTCGTCTTCGACCGCGGGGGCTACAAATACCACGGGCGGGTGAAGGCCCTCGCCGACGCGGCCCGCAAGGGCGGGCTCGAGTTCTGATGCGGTGCCCGGTGTTTCGGGGCCCTCGAAACGCCCAACACCCGGCATGCACACCGACACCGGGAGTGACGGATGGCTAAGATCAATGCGGACACCCTGAACCTGGAAGAGCGGGTGGTCCGGACGAACAAGGTACAGAAGACGCACAAGGGCGGCCGCACCATGAGCTGGAACGCCCTGGTGGTGGTGGGCGACCGCAAGGGCTATGTGGGTGCCGGAATCGGCAAAGCCCGTGCCATCCCCGACGCGATCCGCAAGGGCGTGGAAGCGGCCAAGAAGAACCTGGTGCAAGTGCCCATGGTGGGGTCCACCATTCCCCACGAGGTTCTGGCCCACGCGGGGGCCGCGGAGGTGCTGCTGAAGCCGGCCGCGCCGGGAACCGGCATCGTTGCGGGCAGCTCCGTGCGCACCATACTGGAGCTCGCCGGCGTCAGCGACGTGCTCGGCAAGTCGCTGGGATCGGCCAATGCCATCAACATCGCGTGGGCGACCCTGGAGGCCCTCCGGCAGCTCAAGCGGGCCGACGAGGTGGCCGCCCTCCGAGGCAAGAGCCGCGACGACCTCGTGCCCTGGATGCGCCGGCTGGAGGAGGCGGCGGCCAATGCCTGAGATCAAGATCACCCTCGTGCGAAGCACCATCGGCGCCCAGGAGACCCACAAGCGCACGGTTCGAGCGCTGGGGCTCCGCCGCATGCACCAGACCGTGGTCCGGCCCGACAACGGCCAGGTCCGCGGAATGGTGAAGGCGGTGCGCCACCTGGTAAGCGTGGAGCCCGCCGAAACCCCTCCCGGAAGCGAGGCCTAGAACATGCAGATGCACGATCTCAAGCCGGCACCCGGTTCGAGCAAGCGGCGCAAGATCGTCGGACGCGGACCTGGCTCTGGCCACGGGAAGACATCCGGCCGCGGGACCAAGGGCAACAAGGCCCGGGGCCAGGTGAACCCCAACTTCGAGGGCGGGCAGACCCCTCTCCATCGGCGCCTGCCCCAGGTGCGCGGCTTCAAGCCCGTCAACAAGGTCGTCTACGCCGTCGTGAACGTGGGGGCCCTGGAACAGTTCGACCCCGGCACCGAGGTCACGAGCACCCTCCTCGCACAGAAGGGCATGCTCAGGAATCCCGACGAGCCCTTCAAGATCCTGGGCGATGGAGAGGTCACGCGCCAGCTCACCGTGCGAGCCCATCGCTTCAGCGCGGCTGCCCGGCAAAAGCTGGAGGCAGTCGGCGGCACCTGCGAGGAGGTCGCCGCGGACTCGCGCAGACGCCAGCGGCGCTGAATCGGCGCGCTCCCGGCCCGCGCCGGGAGGGGTCGGGGCCAGCGGCAGCCCGGCCCCATCAGGATGAATGAGTGCACGGCTTGCCGTGCGGAAGGCAGTGCAAGATGCTTGAGTCGCTGGCTGCGGCGTTCCGAATCCCGGAGCTGAAGCGGCGAATCCAGTTCAATCTGGCCATGTTCGCGGTCTTCGCCGTGGGTGCCCACATCCCGGTGCCCGGCATCGACCACGCCAAGGCGGAGGCGCTCTTCGGCGGGACGGGCGGACTCCTGGGCCTCGTGGACGTGTTCTCCGGCGGAGCCCTGCGGCGCATGTCGCTCTTCGCCATGGGGATCGTCCCCTACATCAACGCCTCCATCATCATGCAGATGCTTACGCTGGCCATACCCCAGCTGGAGGTGCTGAGCAAGGAGGGCGAGTCCGGCCGCAAGCAGATTGCCAAGATCACCCGGTACCTCACCATCGTCCTGGCGTTCTTCCAGGCTATCGGCCTGTCGCTCATGTTCCGCGACGCTGCCACCGGCGTGTTTGGCCTCGGACAGATGTGGATCACCATGGTGGCCGGCACGTGCTTCCTGCTCTGGATCGGCGAGCAGATGACGGAGAAGGGCATAGGCAACGGCGTCTCGCTGGTCATATTCGCGGGCATCATGCTCAGCCTGCCGTACCAGACCGGGCTGGTGGTGCAGCAGGTGGAGGACGGCATCGTCTCGCCCCTGCAGGTGATCCTGCTGCTCGCCCTCTTCGTGGGCACCATCTACGGAATCGTTCTGATCACCCAGGGCCAGCGAAAGATCCCCATCCAGCACGTGAAGCGGGTCGTGGGGATGCGCATGACCACGCAGGGCGGATCCTCGTTCCTGCCGATCAAAGTCAACACGGCCGGCGTGATTCCCATCATCTTCGCCATCTCGCTCCTGCTGCTGCCGGCGCAGATCCTGGCCATGTTTCCCCAGCAGGGAGGACTCATCGGCACGCTGAAACGGTTCGCCATGAACCTCAGCCCGGGCCAGACGTGGTGGTCCATGCTGGTCTACGCTGTCCTGATCGTGGTCTTCACCTACTTCTACACCGCGATTGTCATGAACGTTCAGGACATGGCGGACAACCTGAAGAAGTACGGCAACTACATCCCCGGCATTCGGCCGGGCAAGCCCACATTTGACTACCTGGACAGGGTCGTGTCGCGCATCACGCTGGCAGGCGCGCTCTTCCTGGCGGCCGTGGCCCTGGTCCAGTACGTTGCCCCCGTGGTCACCGGGGTCACCTCCTTCGGGCTCATCGGCGGAACGTCGCTACTGATCATCGTAGGCGTGGCCATCGAGACGATGCAGGCCATCGAGGCCCAGTTGCTGATGCGCAATTACGAGGGGTTCATCAAGTCCAGCGGAATGGGATAGGGGGCGCGGAACGGATCGCTGCGAAGCGGACGCCCGGCGCGGACTGCCGCGCCGGGCGCGCCGCCGGGTGAGCCCGGCGAAAGATGACATGATCATCGTGATGTTTGGGCCGCCCGGCGCGGGCAAGGGCACCCAGGGCGCGCGCATCGTCCAGTGGCTCGGCATCCCCAAGATCTCCACCGGGGAGATGTTTCGCGACCTGGCCGCCGCGGGCACGCCGCTGGGCCTGGAAGCGAGGAACTACTGGTCGGCCGGCCAGCTCGTGCCCGACGAGATCGTCGTGGGTCTGGTGAAGGAGCGCATCGCCGCCCCGGACTGCCGAAGCGGCTTCATCCTGGACGGCTTTCCGCGCACGGTGACTCAGGCGGAGACGCTGGACGGGATGCTGGCCGGGCAGGGATCCGCGCTGGACGTGGTGCTGAACTTTGAGGTGGACAAGCAGGAGCTCGTGCGCAGACTCTCCGGCAGGCGCACCTGCCCCAACTGCGGCGCCACCTATCACGTGGACGCGCTGCCGCCGCAGCGGGAGAACCTGTGCGATCACTGCGGCCACACGCTCGCGCGGCGCGCGGACGACAGTCCGGAATCGATCATCACGCGCCTGGAGGAGTATCGCGGCAAGACCGCGCCGCTGCTGGCATACTACGAACAGCGCGGCCTTCTGCGCACGATCGAGGCCAACGACGACCCGGATTCCGTGTTCGGACGCGTGCGGCAGGTTCTGGAGGAGGTGGGGCGTGGACAGGGCGGCCGTCGCTGACAAGAAGGAGAGCGGAGCCGGGATCATCCTGAAGACGCCCGGCGAGATCGCCCTCATGCGGGCGGCGGGCCGGGTGGTGGCGGCCGCGCTTCGCGCCATGCGCGAAGCCATCGTGCCCGGCCGCACCACCACGCACGACCTGGAGCAGGTGGCCGTGAGAGTGCTCACCGAGCACGGGGCCAGCTCGCCCTTCCTGGGCTACGCGCCCCACAGCCATCCGCCCTATCCGGCGTGGACCTGCATCTCCGTCAACGAGCAGGTGGTCCATGGCGTCCCAGGCCGGCGCGTGCTGCAGGAGGGCGACATCGTCGGCTGCGATGTGGGAGTGAATCTGAACGGCTGCTTCGCCGACAGCGCCTGGACGTTTCCGGTGGGCCGCGTGTCGCCGGAGACGGCACGCCTGCTCCGCGTGGCCGAGGAGGCGCTCTACAAGGGGATCGAGCAGGCACGCCCCGGCAAGCGGCTCGGCGACATCGGCCACGCGATCCACACATGGGTCCGACGCCACGGATACTCCGTGGTGCGCGAGATGGTGGGGCACGGGATTGGCCGCGCCCTCCACGAGGAGCCCCAGGTGCCCAACTTCGGCAAGCCGGGGACCGGACCCATCCTGCGGGAGGGAATGACCATCTGCATAGAGCCGATGGTGAACGCCGGAAAACGGGAGATCGAGGCCCTCGACGACGAGTGGACCATCGTCACCAGGGACCGGTCGCTCTCGGCCCACTTCGAGCATACTGTGGCGATCACCAAGACTGGGCCGGAGATACTGACTCGAGGAGTCTGAATGCCACCGAAGAGACCCTACCGGGGAGGCGGCGGAAGCGGCAGGAGACCGGGCGGGCGCGGCAGGCGCCCCTCCACCGGCCCGCGCGGCCCCGCGCGGCCCCAGCAGGCTGAGGAGGACGGCAAGGAAAAGGGCATTGAGGTGGAGGGAACCGTCACGGAGAACCTGCCCAACGCCATGTTCCGCGTCACCCTTCAAACGGGCCACGAGGTCCTGGCCCACGTCTCCGGGAAGATCCGGATGCACTTCATCCGCATCCTGCCCGGCGACCGCGTGCTGGTTGAGCTCTCTCCCTACGACCTGACCCGGGGGCGCATCCTCTATCGCTACAAGTAGCCGCTGCGACAGCACCGGCCCGTGGCCGCCCAGCCCGGCTGGGCGGCCAGGCCCCTTTGCGTGTCTGGGAGCAGGTCGAAACAGCGGGCCGTTCGTGTATAATACAAGGTTGGCAGCCATGAAAGTTCGAGCCTCAGTCAAGAAGATCTGCGACAAGTGCAAGGTCATCAAGCGCGAGGGAGTCGTGCGGGTGATCTGCAAGAACCCCAAGCACAAGCAGCGCCAGGGATGAGAGCGGCGGCGGGCAGCCGCCCTCCACTCACGCCACGGAGGAGATCGTTTGGCCAGAATTGCGGGTGTTGACCTGCCGCGCGACAAGCGCATAGAATACGCGCTGCCCTACATCTATGGCATCGGGCTCTCCAGCGCGAAGCGGATCGTGGCCCAGGCGGGCGTAAGCCCCAGCACGCGCGTGCGCGACCTCACCGAGGCGGAGAGCAGCCGCCTCCGGGAGATCATCGAGCGGGAGTACCGCGTGGAGGGCGACCTGAAGCGCGAGATGCAGCTCAACATCCGGCGGCTGATCGAGATCGGCTGCTACCGCGGCCTCCGGCACCGGCGCGGGCTGCCGGTGCGCGGGCAGCGCACCAAGACGAACGCGAGAACGCGCAAGGGACCCAAGCGCGCCGTGGCCGGGAAGAAGAAGGCCAGGAAGTAGCGGTCACACAACAGGGGCACGGGTGCCCGCGCCGCCGGACCCAGAGACGGAAGACGCGGGCACCCTGCCAGCGACTCGGGAGCACAGATGGCCAACAAGAAAACGGCCGGCGGACGGCCCAAGCCCAAAGAGAAAAAGAACATCGCCCAGGGCGTGGTCCACATCCAGTCCACGTTCAACAACACCATCGTCACAATCACCGACACGAACGGCAACGCCATCTCCTGGTCCAGCGCCGGATCCGTCGGCGGGTTCAAGGGAACGCGGAAGGGCACCCCCTTCGCCGCCCAGCTCGCCTCCGAGAAGGCGGCCCGGCTCGCCATGGAGCACGGCCTGCGCCGCGTGGACGTGATGGTGAAGGGACCCGGCTCCGGCCGCGAGACGGCCATCCGCGCCCTCCAGGCCGTGGGCCTGGAGGTGAACATGATCAAGGACGTGACCCCGATCCCGCACAACGGCTGCCGGCCGCCCAAGCGGCGGCGCGTGTAGCCCGGAGGCGGACGGGCCGACGCCCATCCAGCCCACTATGCGCGGGAGGAGGAAGCGGCCGTTCCCGGCCGTGTAAACTCCCAGGAGCCCGACCGGGCTCTCGCTTGCTGGCCACGGGCCAGAAGGAGCATGTCAGACCCACATGGCAGTCAATTCCGATCCTCGATGCCGCCAGTGCCGCCGCGAGGGAGAGAAGCTCTTCCTCAAAGGGCAAAAGTGCATTGCGCGCTGCACACTGGACAAGGAGAAGCGCCGCAAGCCGCCCGGACAGCACGGCAGCAACATCATCCAGCGGAAGCTCACGGAGTATGGCGTCCAGCTTCGCGAAAAGCAGAAGCTGCGCCGCATCTACCGAGTGCTGGAGGGGCAGTTCCGCGGCTACCTGAACGAGGCCATCCGCCGCGGCGGGGTGACCGGTGAAAACCTCCTGCAGCTTCTGGAACTGAGGCTGGACAACGTGGTCTATCGCCTGGGGCTGGCCAGCTCACGGGCCCAGGCCCGCCAGATGGTGGGGCACCGGTTCTTCACCGTCAACGGCCGGCGGGTGAACATCCCCTCCTACCAGGTGAAGCCAGGCGACGTGATCGCCGTCCACGAGTCCAAGTCCCAGACCGAGATCATCCGGGAAGCGCGCCAGCAGTCCCACACCCGCAGGCTCCCCGAGTGGCTGGAGTTCAACGCCAACACCCTTGCCGGCCGGGTGCTCGCCGTTCCCACGCGCGATCAGATCGACACCGGCGTGCAGGAGCAGCTGATCGTCGAGTTCTACTCGCGGTAGGTCTCGGCTGCGCCGACACCACCGGGGGCGCTCCGCCCAGCTGCAGGAAGAATCCCTATGGATATCACGATACCGCGCATCGAGACCCAGGAAGAGACCGAAACCTACGGCAAGTTCGTCGTGGAGCCGCTGGACCGCGGCTACGGCGTCACGCTGGGCAACTCGCTTCGGCGCGTGCTCCTCTCCTCCATCGAGGGGGCTGCCATCACGTACGTCCGCATCGACAAGGTCCTCCACGAGTTCTCCACGATACCGGGCGTCAAGGAAGACACCACGGAACTGCTGCTCAACCTGAAGGACCTCTATGTGCAGGTGGACCAGAACGCCGCCGGCCAGCCAGAGCCCAGGACCATCCGAATCAACAAGAAGGGGGAGGGGCGCATCACCGGCGCCGATGTGGAGTGCCCGGAGGGCGTCCGGGTGGTGAACCCGGAGGTCTACCTGGCCACCATCTCCGACGAGGACGCAACCCTCTCCATGGAGATGACCGTGGAGGTGGGCAAGGGCTACGTGCTCCCGGACAAGCAGGAGCGGCGGGCCGCACAGCCCATCGGCGTCATCCCCGTGGGCTCGGCGTTCACCCCCGTCCGCAAGGTGAACTACACCGTGGAGGCCACGCGCGTGGGCTTCAAGACCGACTACGAGCGGCTCACGCTGGAGGTCACCACCAACGGCACAATCACGCCCAGCCGGGCGATCAGCGAGGCCGCCGGCGTGCTGGACCGCTTCTTCCGCCAGTTCATGGACTTCGGCGGCACCGCCGCCGCCATCGAGGACGACGCGCACCTGCTCACGGACGCGCATGCCGGGCCCCAGGCGCCGGACGCCCGCATCGAGGAACTGGACTTTTCGGTCCGCACCTACAACTGCCTGAAGAAGGCCAACATCCTCACCATCGGCGAGCTCGTCCAGATCACCGAGAACGATCTGATGCAGATCCGCAACTTCGGCAAGAAGTCGCTCATGGAGGTGCGGGAGAAGCTCGCCCAGCTCGGCCTCAGTCTCAAGGGCGGACAGACGGTGCCCACGGACGACGAGGAAGAGGCCGACAGCAGCGAAGAGGCCTAGGGAGAATCCATCATGCGACATCGCTATGCAGGCCGCAAGCTGGGCCTTCCAGGCTTCCAGCGCCGGGCACTCCTCAAGGGGCTGGTCCGCTCGCTCTTTGAGCACGACAAGATCGTGACCACGGAGACGCGGGCCAAAGAGGTGAAGCCGATTGCGGAAAAGCTGATCACCACGGCCCGGCGAAACGACATCCACGCCCGCCGCCAAGTGCGCAAGTACATCGACTCCCATGTCTCCGAGTTCGCCTTCGACGCAGAGACTGGGAAGCTGACCCGCAACCCGGACTACGTGGTGGCGCGCCTGTTCGAGACAGTGGCGCCGCGGTACCGCAACCGGCCGGGTGGATACACGCGGATCACGAAGATCGGCTTCCGCCGTGGAGACGCCGCGCCCATGGTGCTGCTGGAGCTGGTGGAAGGCGAGGAGGTGGCCGCGACGCCATCAGCCCACCCGGCGCAGGCGGTGCAGAAGCGGCGCGGGCTGTTCGGCCGCAAGCGGTAGCCCCGGCGGGCGGGCCGGCCCATGCGCTGCTTCAAGGTCACGGTCGAATTCGACGGGACCGAGTTCTGCGGGTTCCAGCTGCAGGCGGGACAGCGCAGCGTGCAAGGGGAGATAGAGCGCGCAGTCCAGCAGATCACCGGCCAGCCGGTGCGGGTGGTGGGCGCGGGACGCACCGACGCCGGAGTCCATGCCATGGGCCAGGTCGTGGGCTTCCGTGCCGACACACGCATACCCATCGAGCGCATGGCCGCCGCGCTGAACAGTGCCCTGCCCCGGGACGTCGCCGCAGTGCGGGCGGTGGAGGTGGACCCCGGATTCCACGCGCGGTTCAGCGCGGTCTCCAGGGCCTATGCGTATCTGATCCTGTTGCGGGACAGCCCCAGCGCCCTCTTCCGGCGCTATGCGTGGCACCTGCCGGTTCCCCTGGATGTGGGGGCCATGCAGGAAGCGGCGCGCCGCCTGGAGGGGACGAGGGACTTCGCGGCTTGGGCGGGAGCCAGCGAGACCGTCACGACCGTGAGAACCGTGACCCGGTGCCGGCTGAGGCAGCACGGCCCGTTTCTAATGGTCCACGTGGAGGCCAACGCCTTCCTCAAGGGGATGGTGCGCACCATCGTGGGCACCCTGGTGCAGGTGGGGCTCGGGCGGCGAGCCCCGGAAGAGGTGGACAGGATCACCGGTTCCCGGGACCGATCGCAGGCCGGGCCCAGCGCGCCAGCGCACGGCCTCTGCCTGGTGCGGGTCCGGTATCCACGAATCGGAATCCAAGGAGGTGCGCGGAGCGCGGGGCGCTCCTCGCAGGACAGGGGAGCTACGGATGAAGACCTATAGCGCCAAGCCGGGCGAAGTGGAGCGGCAATGGCACCTGATCGACGCCGCGGACCGGCCCATGGGACGCCTGGCGGTGGACATAGCCAAGCTGCTGCGCGGCAAGCACAAG
>Ga0073934_10011166_pt1 | contig 10949 bp, 8 predicted proteins | sample LarsenN4metaG_FD_76834 | JGI IMG/M metagenome (GOLD analysis project Ga0073934, IMG submission 76834) | Hot spring sediment bacterial and archeal communities from British Columbia, Canada, to study Microbial Dark Matter (Phase II) - Larsen... ...
AATTGGGCGTTGCATAAAATGGGGATGTAGACGCGTAGCGGCTTCCCGCAGGGTATAATGAACCGCCATAGACGCGTAGCGGCTTCCCGCAGGGTAGATGCCAAGAACGCCAAGAATTGAGTTTTTCAATTAAAAGAGAAAATAAAATCATCCCGCAAATATGCAACGCCTATTTTTAATTGTAATTTTCTATATTTTTCATGTGCAGACATTGATAAAAGCTACTTAAATTACTTACTGATTTTGATTATTTGCAATGTTTTATTGTCAAACTTATATTTGATGCATGTATCAATATTTATCTTGACAATACTTTAATTGGTTTATGGTAAATATGATTCGCAAAGTAAAAATTATTCAATGGAATCATCATTATCAGCAATGATTTAATCAATCAAAGCAAATTTTCGCTAGTTATGATGAAAAATGACTACTTGAAATAAATAAGAACATTACTGTAATATTGTTGCATGATATGGATAGCTTTTAGAAAACCATCGGAAAAGCAAAAATGCTTTGTAGCAGCAACTAAATCACAGCATTTTTGGCTTTAAAAGCTAGTCAATAACTAAGTTTTTGTTTTACTTCTTTTGACAATTGCAAATTTAAGATTGGTTCCAAGTATCTCATCTATGAAGCACAAAATCATATAATATTTGCTTGGAGATCTGATAGTAAACTTGATTAGTTTGCTAATCTACCAATGGATACATTTGTGTATTTATAGTGTAGATGACTACAACAATCATTTCTTTTTATTTCTAAGGATGTAGCTGACAGTGACTTAATTATTTGTATAGTCTTAGAATGGTAATCTCAGAAATAAGTTGCCAGATTGATTACCTGATTTTATATCAATTAAAATTCATCAAAATATGACTATAGCAATTGATTTGGACTTAGATGGTCTTATTGATCTCAGTTCAGTCAACATGACCTGCTTATTATCTATTTGCTAATAAGTAGTTTGCTTGACAGGATAAAAGTATCTAATTGTAAAAAAAACAATGTTAATTAGTATCTATCTAAAGTTTAATTGACTCCATTAGAAGAATTTTTAATATTGAATAACATCATATAAAACTAATTGATTACGATCTAAAGCATGGGCATTGTTAAAAAATAACCAATGATCACTAATTATCAATTCCAAAGGATAATATAAGTTCTTAAGCGGGAATGATCTAAGCTAGAAAAACGAATGTAAAAATCAGCTAACAAAAGCATATTAGGCATTTTATCCGACTATATGTATTGCCTAAATTAATGCATTTTTCTATAAAAGTCCCTTGTCTAGTCTATATATGTTCAAAAAAATGTCATTAGGCAGACGTTATTTTTTGTATGCTAGCCTATCAATTTTGACAGGAGCAAGCGCAGTTAGTATCGGAGAAAATAGAAATTTCATTTACAGTCAAGCGCTTGATAATTCAAACAAGGACTTCAAAGTAGCTGGAAAAAAATATTTGAAAGCTCGTGCAGCGGCCAAGGGATTAATTTATGGAGCCGCCGCTGTCAAAGATTATTTGGTGTCAAATACAAATTTAAAGACCAGCTTTGTTAGAGAGTGCAATATGCTGGTTCCAGATTATCAACTTAAGTGGGATAGTATACGACCTCATCCCAAAAAATTTGATTTTACTAAATCAGATTGGTTAGCTCAATTTGCACAGCGTCATGGCATGTTTTTTCGCGGACATACCTTAGTTTGGCATCAAGCTTTACCTGTGTGGTTTAAGGAAGTAGCTAACCGCAAAAATGCAGAAAGCTTGTTGTTGGAACATATTACAACTGTGACTAAGCACTATGGAGGGAAAATACACTCTTGGGATGTAGTGAACGAGGCTATAGAAATAGATGATGGACGAACTGACGGGTTACGAAAAACGCCTTGGCTAGAGTTTTTAGGTGCAGATTACATCGAGCTTGCTTTTCGGACGGCGGCAGCTTGTGACCCCAAAGCCATGTTGGTCTATAACGACTATGGACTAGAGTATGACAGCTACCAAGATGGAGCCAAAAGAACCGCTGTTCTCAAACTTTTAGAGCGATTGAAATCTAGAGGAACACCGATTCATGCTTTGGGTATACAATCGCATCTCATGGGTCACATACCAGGCTTTAATGCTAAAAAATTGCGTAGTTTTCTTGCAGATGTAGCTAGTCTTGGTCTCAAAATTCTGATTACTGAACTAGATGTGGTAGATCAGGAATTAACTTTAGATCCGATCGCACGCGATCGCATTATCGCAGGTCTTTATGAAGACTATTTGAATATTGTCTTAGATGAACGAGCAGTCATTGCAGTTTTAACTTGGGGATTGAGCGACAAATACACTTGGGTATCAAGTTTTTATCCCCGTTCAGATAAATCACCAGTCCGTCCTTTACCTTTGGACTCAAACATGAAATATAAACTGGCTTGGAATGCTATCGCCAGAGCATTTGATCACGCTCCAAAACGATAATCAATTTTTTATTCCAAAAACTACTTCCTATCTACTCAAGTATGTGAAGCATACTTGACAATCTTAATCCAGGGTGAACCATGAAGATCAATATTTGTGGTGTAGAAATTGATCAACTTTGTTTTAATGAAGTTGTTGAAAAGATAGTCGAACACGTATTAGTAGGTAAAGAACCAAAATATGTTGTTACCCCTAATGCACAACATATTGTACTACTACAAAACAATGCTCGTTTTCGTGAATACTATCGTCAAGCTTTTTTAGTAGTACCAGATGGAGTTTCCCTATTGTGGGCAGCGAAATTTTTGCAATCATCACTCAAGGGTCGGGTAAATGGCACAGATTTGTTTGAGAAATTATGTGCGATCGCAGCTGAAAAACAGTTAAAAATCTTTTTATTAGGAGGACGTCCTGGAGCATCTGTCAAAGCAAAAGAAGTTCTAGAAAAAAGGCATCCCAATCTCCAAATAGTCGGCACATATTGTCCCCCCTATGGTTTTGAATCACAGCCAGAAGAACTAGCAATTATTAACTCTAAAATTAGAGAAGCAAAACCAGATATTCTTTTTGTTGGTTTGGGTTCTCCCAAGCAAGAATACTGGATTTATGACAATTACAAAACTTTAAATGTACCAATTTCCATTGGTATTGGAGTGAGCTTTGAACTAGTCAGTAGTATGGTGAAACGAGCGCCATTATGGATGCAAAAATCTGGCTTAGAATGGTTCTTCCGGTTACTAGTGGAACCCCAGCGCTTATGGAAACGCTATATCATTGGTAATCCTTTGTTCGTTTGGTTAGTACTAAAACAACGTATAGGAGTTTCCAAATTTGAATAAAGATTTAATGTAGCATGGCTCTGTTTTTCTTGGGAATTTCTAAAATTACTAAAATATCGAGGTTGTCAAAATTATGACTACTAATACTCTCACAGTCACAACTTTTAAACCGGATTTGAGGTCAGCTAAAGGTACTACCATACAACGAGGATTAAAAATTAGGATACTGCGAGTAGTAACCTTAATTTTCTTAGATGTTATTGCTTTGACTTCTGCATGGACGTTAGCAGCATATTACAGAACAAGTATAGAATATCTGTGGGCAGAACAAATCCCTTTACTCGTGTTCATGTTAGTAACTGCAATCAGTGTCATAGCAGTTAAAGGACTTTATAAACCTGGAAAAGAGCGCCGTAATTATTTTGGTTTGATTCAAGCAGTATCACTAGCAGAAATTTTACTATTATTCATAGCCTTTCTTTACGAACCAGAAAGTTATGTTTCACGCTCTACTTTTTTGATATTTTGGTTTTGTTCTGTAGTGTTTGTTTGTTGCGATCGCTTCATATTTGATGTTGCGACAAAACAACTTCGTTGTCAGGGAGCGATTCGTCATTCAGTTTTTCTGATTACTGACAGCCAAGACCAAAAAAATCATATAAAGTTAATTGAACAAGAAAATTGCTACACAGTACAGGGAATTGCTGATCCTAGCTGTCTAGATTTGGTTAATCGAGAAGCGACTTTTGAGCATCTTCGCAAACAAGGTATAACAGAAGCATTTGTTTCTTGGAATGCTATCAAAAATCGTTTATATGTTTGCTGGCACTTTCAGACTGCTGGCATTATTTTACGAATTCTACCAATGGAAACTGATGTTTGCTATCCCAAATCAGTATTTTGGATGCTGGGTGAAGTACCTTGTATGACAATTCCAGCACCAATTATCGCAGGTAGTGATTTTTGGATCAAAAGGTGTTTTGACCTGAGTTGTTCAATCTTAGTGTTATTATTGTTATCTCCTATCTACCTAGCAATAGCCATACTCATTAAATTAGACTCCCCAGGGCCAGTATTCTTCCGCCAAAATCGAGTCGGATTGCACGGAAAGAACTTTAAAATTTGGAAATTCCGGACAATGGTTAATAATGCAGAAAAACTGCAAGCATCTCTTGAAACCAACAATGAAATCAAAGACGGTGTTCTCTTTAAGATCAAAAATGATCCTCGGGTTACACGGATAGGTAAGTTTTTGCGCCTTTATAGTTTAGATGAATTGCCACAAATATTAAATGTTTTAGTTGGGGAAATGAGCTTGGTAGGTCCTCGTCCTCTTCCTAGTAGAGATGTCGAAAGATTTAAAACCAAGCACTTTATTCGCCAAGAAGTTTTGCCTGGTATCACCGGATTATGGCAAGTTTCTGGTCGTTCTGATATTGACAACTTTGAAGATGGGGTGAAATTAGATATCACTTACATTGAGAATTGGTCACTCTGGCTCGATTTGAAAATTTTGCTAGAAACCGTGAGAGTCGTGCTGCAAAAAACAGGTGCTTATTAATTAAAAGACAGAGGACAGAAGATTTCAAAAATTTAGACTAATAATTCGTCCTCTGCCTTCTGACACTGAGTTCCAAGAATATCCGTATTATAAAATCACGTAAGACTGTTAATTAAAACTATGGCAACAATCATGTTTTCAGAATAGTAGGCGCGCAAGCAGCTTCCCGTAGGGTACACAGATACGCAGCGATAATCTATCTGTGTTCATCGGTGTGTATCTGTGTTCGTTAATCAAATAAAACTCTAGACAATTACCAATAATACCAATTTTCAATTTTCCGCATGTGTATACAACCACCACAAGGAAACTTGTTGTATGGAGAATAATAGCTACACACAAGCAACAGAAATTCAACAGTACTTGCTTATTCTCAAACGCCGTTGGCGATTGATAACAACAATCATTCTTGCTTCCATTGGCTTATCAGGTTCAGCTTTATTCATGCAAAAACCTGAATATCAAGCAGATGGTATACTACTTTTCAAATCAGACCGCACATCATCACTCACCAAAGTAGGAGAAAAAATAGGTGATTTAGAAGCCTTGATGCGCGAGGGTAATCCTCTAGAAACCCAAGCCGTAATTGTCAATTCTCATCCAATGTTACAAGAGGTTATTACTGCTTTACAGTTAAAAGATGACCAAGGAAAACTAATTGATCCAGAATTACTCAAAGTCAACGTCAAACCAATTGTAGGAACAGATGTCCTTAGAGTTTCTTACGCCTCAAATGATCGTGAATTAGCAGCAGCTGTAGTCAATCAGTTAATGAAGTCTTATGTAGAGAATAACATTCAAACTAACCGCGCCCAAGTCTCTGCTGCGGGTGAATTTATTAAAGAGCAACTACCTGCTTCTCGGCAAGAATTAGAACGTGCAGCCGAAGCGTTACGTCAGTTTAAAATCCAAAACAAGGTGATTCAGCTTGCAGAAGAATCAACCGCAGCTATTGATATTATTTCCAAACTTGATCAAGAAATAAATCAAGTTAAGGCTGCCTTAGCAGATGTGAGCGCCCAAGAACAACAGATAGCCAGTCAACTAAATGTGAGTGAAAATCAGGCAGTTACAGTTACTTCCTTGAGTCAAATACCTGGTGTTCAAGAAGTTTTGACTGAGTTGCAAAAAGTTCAAACCAAATTAGCAAATGCACGAGCAATTTATACTGAGGTACATCCAACGATTACTGACCTAAAAAATCAACAAGCCACTCTCAATTCTTTATTACAACAACGGACTCAGGAATATTCAGGAATTCCAATAGTTTCTCCAGGTAAATTGCAAATAGGTAAGATTCGGGAAGAACTGACTGATAAATATGTGGAGTTCAAGGCAGAACGACAGGGATTAGAGAAAAAAATCCGAACTTTGTCTAATATCCGAGCGAATTATCAACAACAATTGGCTATGATGCCAAGTTTAGAGAAAAAGCAACAAGCTTTAGAGCGTAGATTAGAAGCTGCTAAAACTGGCTATGAAAATCTTGTTACCAGACTACAGGAAATTCAGGTAGCAGAAAAGCAGACTATTGGAAATGCCAGAATTGTCCAACCAGCACAGATTCCGAAAAAGCCAGTGATCTCCAAAACGAAAATACTGTTAGCAGGTGGCAGTATATTTGCGGGCGTATTACTGAGTATTGCTGCTGCATTTTTTGTAGACTTAATCGACAGATCATTGAAAACAGTCAAGGAAACCGAAACATTTTTTGGTTACACATTGTTGGGTTTAATTCCCAAATATAAACTGAATAATTCTGTTAGTGGTGTCCAAGAGATAGAAACTGGTGTTTATCCTCAAGTTATCACCACTACTTCACCTCGCACAGTAGTTCATGAAGCTTACCAAATGCTTCAGGCAAACCTGAAATTTATTAGCCATCGAAAAGTTCGCAAAATAGTAGTCACAAGTTCTGTAACTGCCGAAGGAAAATCAGAAGTTTCTGCCAATTTAGCTGCGGTTATCGCTCAATCAGGTAAGCGAGTTCTACTAGTTGATGCAGATATGCGTAAACCAACGCAACATCATTTATGGGGTTTAATCAACTCGGTGGGGTTAAGCCACCTCCTTGTTGGTCAAGGAGTTTTTTCCCAAGCCGTGCAAAAAGTGACAGAGTTTTTGGCAGTGCTGACTGCTGGAGTTATACCTCCTAACCCCTTGGCTCTCATTGATTCTGAAGGTATGACTTCTTTGGTGGATATTTTTGCTGAAAACTATGATTACGTGATATTTGACACTCCACCTCTTGCGGGAATTGCAGATGCCGCAGTTTTAGGAAAAATGGCAGATGGGATTTTGCTGGTAACTCGCCCTGGTGTTTTAGATGCACCTAGTGCTGCTGCTGCTAAGTCTCTACTAGAACGTTCTGAGGCAAATGTGTTGGGAATAGTTGCTAATGCTGTTAACGCCAAGCAGGAACCTAGCAGTTACTTTTATTATTCCAACCTCCGGGATAGAAATAGTACCGCAGACTTGGAGAGAGTACCACAATAACTGAAATAGGAATTTGATTGCAGATAGAAAAGACTAGACAAAGGGTGGCTTCCGAGAGAAACAAACTATATTTTTCCAATCGGAACTTTATCAACATGACCACAAACAAGAACCGTTTAGAACAGTTCTCTAACGAAAAGCTTGTATTTAGAGAGCGATCGCATTGTATCAGTTGTGGTTCCTCCAATCTTCATCCCTTGTGGCAAGGAAAATTTACTGATGAACCTACTCGTTCTTTTCTTAACAGATGTCACTATAGCAAAGATTTAGTGCCGTTGCTGGCAGAAGAAACCTTTTCTTTGGTGCGTTGTGAAAGCTGTGGCATGATTTTCCATCAACGGATTCTCACACCACAAGGATTAAACAAGCTGTATGACGAGTGGATTAATGATGCCCAAATCGAACATATGGAAGCACACTATCAAACAGGTAACAAGCGAGATACTCTGTTTGAACGTGGGCGACAATCTATCAAGCATCTGTTGCGCGTCAAAAAACTGGTAGAACCACACACAACAGAACAATTTCGCATTCTAGACTATGGTTGTGGTGATGGATATTTCCTTTGTTTAGCAAAGTTTTTTGGTTTTGATGTCTATGGAATAGATTTCAGCAGAAGGCGTAGCGAACGAGCTGCAAAAATGGGTATCTCTGTCTTCAACAATTTGGAAGCTCTAGAATCTGCTCAGATCAATAAAGTACATGCTGTGGCACTGTTTCAAGTATTAGAACATCTCGAAGACCCACTGGCAACCTTACGCAAAATAGCAACCACAATTGCTGACAGAGGAATTTTAATCGTCGAAGTTCCTGACTGTCGAGGAATTAGTCAACCTCAAAATTTTGCAGAATTTCATGCTGTTCACCCCCTTGAACATATCAATGCTTTTACCCCTGTGACATTGAAAAAAATGTGTGAACAAGCTGGATTTATTGCTACACAACGCATCCCCGCTCATGTCACAACTAGTTTCTTGCATATCCTCCGCACAGAAATTAGTCGCTTCATACAGCCCAATCGCACAGCCCTCTATTTTCAACTTCCACATTGAGAAAAATTACCAATTACCGAAACAATGAGTGTTCAAGTAGACTGGATAGCCAATAAACAACCAGCAGAAGATTCGAGTTTAAGTCTCTGGCAACAAATCAAAGAAGACTGGATAGCCCACGGGCGTGATTGGACTCTACCTGGGTTCCGCAGTGTAGCTATTCACCGCTTTGGAGTTTGGCGTAAGAAAATCAAACCCAAACTCTTACAAATACCTTTTAGCATTCTCTATCTAATGCTATATCGCAGAATTCGCAATCACTACGGAATTGAACTACTTTACACAGTCAAGCTTGGTCGTCGTGTAGTTATTCACCATCAAGGAACAATCATCATCAACGCCTACGCCTCCATTGATGATGACTGCCAAATTTGCCAAGGAGTTACTCTCGGAAGTCGTTACCCAGATCGTCCCTATGATGCGCCTAGATTGGGTAAAGGAGTTGAAGTTGGCGCTGGTGCAAAAATATTAGGCAATGTCACCATTGGCGATTATGCCAGAATCGGTGCTAATGCTGTGGTTTTATGCGATGTCCCAGCAGGAGCAACAGCAGTTGGTATTCCGGCAAAGATTATTAAGTAGAAGGCAACAGGGCAGAAGGGGAAAGGATTTTTCAATTCTTTTAACCCTTTCCCCCGGCTTATGCAACAAGTAATAACCCGCCTGCGATTCAAATCGCAGGCTGATAGCGAAAGTCTTCTAAAGAAGACTAGAAAGGAAGTTCACTCCATTTTAATGGAGTTGAGCTATTAGCCGCTGAAGTTGAGTTCTGGGCGGGATTTTAGGCTTACTCGATATCACTCATAGAGGTAGCAGTACAATGTCAATTAGTCAGTTTTTGGCTTTGTCTGGTGGTGTTTTTCTGTTAATCAGCACTTCAGTTTTATTGATTATCTGCCTATTTTTTCTAGTTGAATGTACTGCTGCTTTGTTACCAATCGCCTCTTGGCATCACACACATCAATGGCAAGATACTCAAGTTACTGTGTTAGTGCCAGCACATAATGAAGAAGTTGTGATTCGTTCGACGCTGGAAAAACTCATACCTGCGTTGAAAGCACAAGACCGTTTGATTGTGATTGCGGATAATTGCAGTGATGCGACAGCTGAGATTGCGCGTAGTGTAGGTGCTATGGTGATTGAACGCCATGACTCCATCTGTAAAGGTAAAGGATACGCTCTAGACTACGGCTTACAGTTTATAGAGTCTGAACCACCAGACGTAGTTGTGATTATTGATGCTGATTGTACAGTGTATCCGGGTGCGATCGCTCAACTGAGTGAATGTGCGATCGCCACAAATCGACCAGTACAAGCTACTTATTTAATGCTGAGACAGAAAAACTCTCAGTCATCGAAAGACCTTGTTTCCCAATTTTCGATCATCATCAAAAACTTAGTTCGTCCTTTGGGTTCAACTCGCTTAGGAATGCCTTGCTTGTTGTATGGTACAGGCATGGCTTTCCCTTGGTCAGTTATTCGCTCAGTCAATTTAGCAAGTGGTCACATTGTCGAAGACTTAAAACTAGGCTTAGATTTGGCGATCGCAGGACACAAACCACTATTTTGTCCAGAAGCAAAAGTTACTGGCTATTTACCACAGCAGTTACAAGCAGCCAAAACTCAAAGAACTCGCTGGGAACACGGTCATTTGCAAATTATGCAGACTTACGTTCCCCTTTTGCTGCAAGAAGCAGTCTCTCAAAAAAGGCTAGATTTGTTGGTCAGCGCTCTAGATTTATGCGTACCGCCTCTATCTCTGCTAGTCATGATTTGGTCAGTATTGATGACCTGTTCTCTACTTTTGGGAGTACTTACAGGAGTATGGATACCAGTAATCATGGTTATCTTTTCTGGATTGTGTGTCTTGATGTCAATCTTTATAGCTTGGAGTAAATTCGCCTATCAAGATTTACCTTTACACGAGCTTTTAACGATTCCTGTCTATATTTTTTGGAAGCTTCCTGTGTATTTTAATTTTTTAGTTCAGCCTCAAAGCCTGTGGATTCGTACTGAAAGAGACAAAACATAAGTAAGTTTAAAAACCTCACCCCCTACCCCTCTGCGCGAGTTCGGAGAGGGGTGCCGAAGGCGGGGTGAGGTTAAACAGGAATTAAAATTAATCATACGAACTCAATGTTGTAAATATACATATAACCAAATTTATCTTTCTTTGGATAAGACTAAATGATATCAAGTCCAGCTAATTGCTTACTAGATAAAGCTTGGGCATTAGGCATTGGAAAATTATCAGTATCTTCATTACCCATTACCCATTACCAATTACCCATTACCCATTACCCATTACCAATTACCCATTACCCATTACCCATTACCCATTACCGACCTCAACGAACATACAAGTGTTTAAGCAAAATGATATGAATCATCAAAAAATTATCGAAAAATATCTAAAAGTTGCTGAGAAAGGGTTGTTTATTTTAGGCTTAAGTTTTTTCTCAGGGATATTTAGTCCCGAATCAATGGGTACAATTCTACCGGAAATCTTTGTCTCATTTATCAGATTCTCGCTTTGGGGGATATTTACCTTTTTAGTTGTTCTGGTTTGGCAGGATGCGATCGCGATCATCAA
>Ga0073934_10011167_pt1 | contig 10949 bp, 6 predicted proteins | sample LarsenN4metaG_FD_76834 | JGI IMG/M metagenome (GOLD analysis project Ga0073934, IMG submission 76834) | Hot spring sediment bacterial and archeal communities from British Columbia, Canada, to study Microbial Dark Matter (Phase II) - Larsen... ...
CTCGCCACGATCCTCGTGGCCCCGTTGATGAGCTGCTCGGCGCGCTTGCCGGTTTACGTCCTGATGACCGCGGCTTTCATTCCGACCACCACGATGCTCGGGGCCGCACTCCCCGGGCTGGTCCTTTTCAGCATGTACTTGATCGGATTGATCGTCGCTCCGCTGGTGGCGTTGGGGTTGAAGCGGACGTTGCTACGCGGCGAGACTCCAATCTTCTTGATGGAGCTGCCCCCCTACAAGTGGCCTTCTCTGGGCACAGTGATTCACCGGATGTACGACCGCGGCATGGCCTTCCTGGCCCGCGCCGGCACGCTCATCCTGGCCACGATGATCGTCGTCTGGGCGTTGCTGTACTTCCCGAGCACGGGGGTGGATGCCGACGGGCAGTCGATCGACTTCGACGCAGCCACGGCCCGGCTCGAGGAAGAACAGGCTGGCCTGGAGGAGCAGGCTGCTGCCATCGAAGGGCTTGGCGAGCGCACCGAGGCCCAGGAACAGGCCCTGGAGGAACTCCGAACGCAGTCGGAAGCGCTCAGTCATCGGCTTCATGCTCTACAAGGCCAGTGGAAGCGAGGGAGCGTGCTGGGCCGGCTAGGGCGAGCGGTCGAGCCGGTTGTCGAGCCGCTGGGCTGGGACTGGCGCGTTGCCATGGCGGTACTGGCAAGTTTCCCAGCGCGTGAGGTTGTGGTCGGAACGCTGGGAGTCATCTACGACGCTGGGCCAGACCAGGAAGCGGAATCGACGGCGTTGCAAGCTCAACTCCGCAGCGCCCGCTGGGACTCCAGCAGCCGGCGGGCCGGCGAACCTGTCTTCACCATTGCGACGGCTCTCTCTCTGATGGTGTTCTTTGCCCTGTGCTGCCAGTGCGCCTCGACGCTGGTCATCATGCGGCGCGAGACCAATAGCTGGCGCTGGCCGATCTTCGCCTTCAGCTACATGACGCTGCTGGCCTACGTGGGAGCCCTGGCGGTCTACCAGCTCGGCGCCCTGCTCGGATTGGGATGAAGCTCAAGCCGCGCGCCGCGCGGCATTCGTCGGAGCGCACCGGCCGAGGAATCCCAGGATCGCGTCGGCTAGCCTGTGAGCGCACCGGCCGTCGGTGAACGTGACCAGATCGGCGTAGAGCGCCCGCCGCTCTGCTCGCCGCCGCTCGGGATGCAGCAGGGCTTCGTTCAGAGCGTCCTTCAAATCTTCGGGACTCGTCGCCAGGCGAACGGCTCCAGATTCGGTCACGGGCCGGTAGTGCGTGAGGCGGTAATACTCGGCAATCGAAACGGGCCAGTTGGTTCCAGGAGGATTGTACGCCAGGTTGACCACGGGCCGATCGAGAGCGGCGGCTTCGAGCGTGATGGTGCTGCCCAGGTTGAGGATCGCGTCGCTGAACCAGAGCGTATCGCGCAGGTGCTGCACGTCGGCATCGGTGGGATCGTAGTAGTAGATGGCTTGCCGCCAGTGGGCCGGCGCCCGAAAGCGGCCCGGCGTTTCGATCACGACGTGCGGCATCCCGCGGCACGAGGCGTACAGCTCAGGGTTGTCCTGCGGGTGAAGGCGGACCAGCAGTTGACAGGGCTTGGCGAGTTCGTCGCGGCTGATCCATTCGGCGATCTGGCGAACGAAGTGCGCGCTGAAGTTGAGACTCATCGGCGGCATCGTCGTGTAGGTCAGCAGTCGGCGTTGCGGATCGAAGCCCAGAGCGGTCAGAAACTCCGCGCGGCTCATCTGCGGCTTGCCGCGGCCGTACACGTCGAAATGGCCTGGCCCCGTCACGGTGATCTGCTCGGGCCGATAGTGGAATAACTGCTGGGCATGCTGAACCATGTGCCGATTCCATACGGCGATGTGGTCGCACTTCACCGTCGGCCCCTTGATCGCCAGGTTGTCCCACGAATGGATGATGCCGAAGAGAGGCAGCTTGCGAAGTCGAGCGAACCGGGCGACGGCGACATCGGGGAACTTCACGGCCCCGCTGCCTAGCACCACGGCATCGGCGTGCAGCGCGTCCAGCGTTTTTTCCACGCTTCGATCGCGGGTCAGGAAGTCCTGGAGCCAGGCAAGCGCGGAGTCGATGCCCGGCAGCCAGGCGAGCAGCTTGGCCAGCGGACGGTGCACCCAGTAGCGCTTCGGCTCAACGGCCCGTGCGCGCTGGTGCAGGATTCGGCCCGTCTCGGGGTCGAGCCGATGATGAATGAACTCCCGGCGGAGGAACTCGATCTGACGATCGACAAACGGCGGCACGAGGCGCGGCAAGCGATGCACCTCGACGTGCGGATGTTCGAACTGACGGCGAAACTCCGGTTCGTCGGCCAGGTGCGTGAGCAGCAGCCAGCGGATGTCCGGGCGACTGGTCAACGTGCGGAACAGGTCTGTGCGCAGCAGGGCCGCTACCTGCTGACCATCAGGCAGCGTGTACGCCACGCGGAGCGGAGCAGCGGTATCTGGACGGACAGCGTAGGCCATGCGCGCGGCATCCTTGCCGAAGAGAAGCCTTGCAAAACGAAGATGCTACTCACCGTTCGGCCTGGAGTCCAGCCGAGCTTCGACGGCAGACGCCCCTGCTAAGCAGGAAAGACCGTTGAAGCTGGGCGGACTGGCGAGTATGGTGGCCGATTCGAGGACGAAGATTTCCAGGCAAACGATAACGACATCTTCCGACGCCGGATTTACCAGGGAGGCTGCATGGCTGCCATCGAACCGTTGGCCATTGGCGTGTGTAGCTGGTCGCTCCAGGTCAAGAACGTGCCCGAATTGCAGGGCTTCTTGCAACAACTGGGCATCGACGTCGTGCAAATCGCCTGCGGCGATCCGCATCACGCGTCCTGGGACGAAGGAGACGACATGCCGGCGGCGGCGCGCAAGGCGGGCTTTCGCATGACCGGCACGATGCTTGGCTTCCCTGGCGAGGACTACACGACGCCGCAGCACATCCAGCGGACTGGCGGCTTCGGCGACCCTGCCACGCGGGCCGAACGCCTCGAAATCCTGGCATGGGGCCTGGCTCGAACGAAGGCGCTAGGGCTATCCGACATTATGTTCCACGGCGGGTTCATTCCTGAACAGGGCAGTCCCGACCGCCGCGCTTTCCTCGACACGCTGGCGAAGGCAGCGGACATGGCCCAGGCCCAGGGAATCACGGTCGCCCTAGAGACCGGTCAGGAAACCGCCGACTTGCTTCGCCTCACTTTGGACGAGCTGAAGTGCCCCAACCTCAAGGTGAACTTCGACCCCGCAAACATGCTGCTCTATGACATGGGGGATCCCATTCGGGCTGTTGAGATCCTCGGGCCGGACATCCGCAGCGTCCACGTCAAGGATGCGAAGCGGCCCAGGGTCAAAGGGGTTTGGGGCGAAGAGGTCCCCCTTGGCCAGGGGGAGACAAACACCGCGCGGTTCGTGCAGACGCTCAAGAAGGTCGGCTATCGCGGGCCGCTGGTCATCGAGCGGGAGGTCGGAAACCAGCAGGAACGGCTGCGCGACGTCGCCCACGGCATTCGCTTCTTGCGAGGACTCTAACCTCGGTGCTTGCCATTTCTGCTCGCTGGCTTTCGCGAAGGTTTGCTCAGGCTCGCGGCCAGGGCCATTTCTTCCTGGAGCGATTCCACGGCCGGCACGTTGCTATTGCTCGGCGCCAGGCAGAAGAGGTCCCAGGGTTCGTTTTTGTAGCCGTGCTGCCGGACGTACCAGTTGCCGTCGTCATCAGGCAGGAGTGGGAACAGCGAGCATTGGATGGGCTTGTAGCGGTACTTGTCGCCTTCGGCTGCACCGAGTTTGTGCAGCACGCAACCTTCGTTGAAGAAGACGCACCAGCCGCCGATCACCGGCGCTAGCGGCAGGCCTTCGCGGACTCGCCTGGTGATGATGCCGTGCTCCTCGATGACTTTCCGCGCGGCGGGTCGGAGCATGGGCAGGATCTTCTTGAGGTGCTTCTTGATCCGTTTTTGCTCGTCGTCGTACAGCCCAGGCCGGCCGTTCTGGCAGCACTTGCCGTCGCAGCCTCGGCCAAAGGTGCATTCGAAGGTGGCCTCCGCGCCGTTGAGCAACGGCAAGGCCAGGCGGGCACTCATGCTGGTTAGTCTCCCCAGGACAGTGATCCGTCGAGGGCGAAGTGTAGCGGGCGGCGCACAACATTGCCAGGGCGGTTTGCCCTAAAGCTGCGTTTCCGCGATCTCGATGGCTCGCAGCAGCCCCATCGCCTTGTTCATCGTCTCCTCGTATTCCTGGGCGGGCACGCTATCGGCGACGATGCCGGCTCCTGCCTGGATGTAGGCCGTCTGCCCCTTGAGCACCAGGGTCCGCAGGGCGATGCAGGTGTCCATGTTGCCTCCGAAATCGACGTAGCCGACGGCTCCGGCATAAGGGCCCCGCCGCGTAGGTTCCAGCTCGTCGATGATTTCCATGGCTCGCACCTTGGGGGCGCCGCTCACGGTTCCCGCGGGAAGACAGGCCCGCAAGGCATCGAAGGCATTCTTGCCTGGCTGCAAACGGCCGCTGACGTTGCTGGTAATGTGCATGACGTGGCTGTAGCGTTCGACGATCATGACATCGGTCAGCTCGACGGTCCCATAACGCGCCACGCGGCCGACGTCGTTACGGCCCAGGTCGGCAAGCATGATGTGCTCGGCCCGCTCCTTGGGATCAGCCAGCAGTTCGGCGGCCAGCAGACGGTCCTCTTCCTCGTCCTTGCCGCGCCTGCGCGTGCCCGCCAGCGGCCGAATGGTGACTCGATCCCCTTCGACTCGGACCATGATCTCCGGCGAACTGCCGACCAGGCAGAAGTTGCCGCAACGCAGGTAGAGCATGAACGGGCTGGGGTTGACGACTCGCAGAGTGCGGTAAACATCGAATGACCTGGCCCGCGTTTCCGCTTGCAGTCGCTGGCTAAGGACCACCTGGAAAATGTCCCCCGCGCGGATGTACTCCTGGGCGCGTCGCACGGCGTCTTCATAGGCGGCGCGGGTCAGGTTCGCACGCCACTCGATGGCGGGTTTGCTTCCACCCGTTCGGGTGGTGATGTCTGTCAGTTGCAGGTCCGCCACGCCTTGCTGAAGACGTTCGACCATCTGATCGACCCGAGAACAGGCCTGCACATAGCAGCGGGCAAGGTCGTGCTGGTCCACGTGGGCATGAGCCACCACGGCGATGGTCTTGTTAATGTGGTCGAAGATGACCATGCGGTCGTAAAAGCCAAAGCAAAGATCGGGCAGCTGGCGGTCGTCTGCCGGAGCGTTGGGCAGACGCTCGGTGTAGCGCACAGCATCATAGGCCATGTAGCCTACCGCTCCGCCGCAGAATCGCGGCAGCCCAGGTATGACGGGAGTGTGATACCTGGCCAGCAGTTCTTCAAGCAGACGCAAGGGGTCGCGGTGCTCAAGCTCTTCTACCTGCGCGCCACGAGCGATCTGGACGCGCGATCCCCAGGCCTGGAACCGCAGGAACGGGCCGCTGCCGACAAAGCTGTAGCGGCCAACGCGCTCGCCGCCCACGACACTTTCGAACAGGAACGACCACTCGCCTTCCTGGACCTTGCAGAAGGCACTCACCGGCGTTAGGGTATCGCCGATGAGCTGGCGATAAACCGGGACCACTGTCGCATCGCGGGCCAGCCGAGCGAACTCGTCGTAGGTCGGGTAGTGCTTCATGCCAAGGTCCTGAGATAGCTTGCCGTGCTCCTGCATTCCAGGATAGAAAGCCGGTGAATCGGCTACAATAGAAGCGGTTAGCTGAGTGGAAGATGGAAACTCCTCACTCGAGTTGAACAGTCCATGCGAACTTGCTCGCTTCTGACCCTGCTGGGCCTGCTTCTTGGTGTCGCCGTGGCGGCAGAGCCGCGGTCTCCGTCCGCCGAGCGCGGCAAGAAAACGCTTGAAACCCGCTCGTTCAACCCTGCCATCTGGACCCGCAAGGCTTACGACGAAGCCTGGCGCGTCTGGGGTCTGACCGAGAAACCCGCCGACTACCAGGAGCGTTTTCGCGACCGCTACGGCCTGCATCCCGCGCCGTTCGAGAACAAGGGATATCCCCTTGGCCTCCGCGACGCTCGAGGCTTGATCAGCGCTGGCGTCAGCACCGATTGCATGATCTGCCACGGCGGCTCGATTCTCGGCAAAACCTACGTCGGCCTGGGCAACGCCAGCCTCGACATGCAATCCCTCTACGACGAACTCGCTCAGGCCGACGGACGCAAGCGGGGCACTCCGTTCACGTTCACCAATGTTCGCGGCACGACTGAAGCCGGAGCCATGGCCGTGTTTCTTCTCCAGCTCCGCGATGCAGACCTGAACCCGCAGCCGATGGTCGATCTGGGAGTGCGCACGGACCTTTGCGAAGACGTACCGGCCTGGTGGCTCCTCAAGAAAAAGCGGACCATGTATCACACCGGAAGCAACAACGCCCGATCCGTTCGGTCGTTGATGCAGTTCATGATGACCCCGCTCTACAGTGCCGGCGACATCAAGAAGCAGGAGCCAGCGTTTGCCGACATCCAGGCCTACTTGCTTGCCCTGGAAGCCCCGAAGTACCCGCTGCCCATAGACGCCGCTCTGGCAGCGCAGGGCGAGAAGCTCTTCGAGCAGCACTGCGCCAGGTGCCACGGAACCTATGGCGCGAAGCCGACCTACCCCAACAAGGTCATCGACCTCGATGTCATCGGCACTGACCGCACAAGGGCCATCGGCTTCACGCTAAAGGCCAAGGAGCACTTCGACCGAAGCTGGCTCGGCCAGGAGCGCGATGCCTCGGGCCAGCCGATGACGACCAGCTACAACCTCGGCTACCAGGCCCCGCCGCTCGACGGCGTCTGGGCCACTGCGCCCTACTTCCACAATGGCTCGGCCCCTACGCTGTACCACGTGCTCAATTCGGCGGATCGGCCAGCCATCTTCACCCGTTCTTACCGCACTGGACTGGAAGACTACGATACCGAGAGGGTCGGCTGGAAGATCACCGTGGTCGATGCTCCGCTTCCCGAATCGGCGGACCCCGCGGCGCTGCGGCGCGTATACGACACCAGCCAGCCTGGGCGGGGCAACGGCGGGCACACCTTCGGCGACAAGCTCACTGACGAACAACGCCGGTCATTGATCGAGTACCTCAAAACCCTGTGACTCGCTGGTGCTCGAAGATCGCTCAGGGCCGCGGCGGGCCGAGATACCCCATCGCCTGCCTGATGTGCTGCGCTGCCGCCAAAGCTGCTGACGCTGCTGCTTCGTCGCCCTCCGTGCATTCCAGGTCGGCTTGCAGCTCCAGAGCGTCGACCTCAATGATCCGCATGCCGTGCCGGCGGGCTAGAGATAGCGTGATCTGGTTGACATGTTGGGCCTCGTTCAGCCGACCAAGCACAAGGAGTACACGGCATTGACTCAGTCGCGTCAATGCGCGCTCCCAGGGCAGTCCGGCCCGATCGAACTCTTCCGTAAGCTCAGCGAGTCGTTCCAGTACCTCGCTAGATTCTCCTGGCTTCGCGATGCGGCGCCAGTCTTCGAGCATCCTGGCGATGATCAATCGGCTCCAGCGATGGTCGCTGCCCGGCAACACGGTGCGTTCAAGGCTGCACGGATCGAACAAGTCGAGCCGGCGTAACCGGAGCAAGCACTCGAAGACGTGGACCCATTCGTAGGTGTCGAGCGGGACCAGCGTGCGGCTGAGCGCCAGGGCTTCGCCCGGTCGTCCCGCCAGGCAGAGGGCATGGCAACGGTACGCCGACCAGAGCGGCTGCCAGTTTGCCGCGACGTGTGGAAGTTCCAGCAGCGGCTGCAAATTCCCAGTGGCCAGCAGGGCGTCTCCTCGAAGCGGCGCGTCCTCCGGAGGGTAGGTTTCAAGAGCCAATGCGAACTCCCCCAGCATTTCCTGGCACAGCGCGAGGCTGCGGTAGCGGCCAAATCCGGCCCACAGCGGCTGCTCGCGATGGTTCCCATTCGGGAAGAAGCGTAGCAGCAGCTCGCGTTCGAAGGCTGGAGCAAGAAAGCGATGCTTGGGGTTCTCCAGGGCAACTAGGGCGCTGTCCGCTTCGTTCCACAATCCCGCATCGCAGTGAGCATGAAACAGCTCAACGTCCTCCCTTGCTTCTTCAAGCGACTCGGGTCGTCGGCGGTCGGGGCGACCGCGGAGAAAGCCTGCTCGGTTCAGGGCTGCCTCGCGCTGGCCTTGCAGACCCCGAAGATGCTCGAAGGCTCGCCGCACCAGCGGATGGGCGTCGATCACGACCTTCGGGCCGCTACCCGCGGCCACTCTTTCCAGCAGCCGCAGGCGAATGAGCTCGTCGAGCTGCTCTTGTAGCCAGTCTGGGTCTCGCTCGGCGAAGGGCTGGTATCGGCGCTGCCAGGTCTCGTGCAAGAGGGCCCTGGTGGACCGGCTGCGAAGGTAGTCCACGAGCCGTTCCTCGCTGGGTGGATCGCGGAACGCCGTCGCCAGCGCGAGCAGGTCCTGGCTCTCCTCGGGGAGGGCGGCATGGAACATCTTCAAGACCTGGGCGACGCGACTCTCGAGGTCTCCTGGGCCTTGACTCAGGTCGTTTCGCCAGGCGCGGTCAGTCCCACTTCCAAAACGCACCAGATATGTTCCCAGCAGTTCGACTGCCTTGGCGTGCCTGCCGCACCCCCGGGCCATTTCCGCCAGCTCTTGGTCCTCACCGACCACTCCGAGCGAACGAAGCAGTTGCACGGCACTGGCGTCGTCGAGCCCATCCAGCGAGATGACCTGCGCGTGACGTCGGCGGTCCAGGCCGGCGACCGGGAAGCGGCTGGTGAGCAGCAAGACGCCCGGCATCGCTTCCGTGGCTAACTCCTCAACCAATCGGCCTAGCTCGGGATGCACGAACCGGCCATGCCAATCCCCCTGTTCGTGTTGAACGACCTCCACGCCATCGAGGATGATCGCCCAGCGCTCCTTCCGAAGGATCGGAAGGAGCAGGTCGACGCACCAGCTTGCCGAGCCGTCGGCGGGGCGGTGCAGCCCCTGGGCGTAGCCGAGCAATTCGCGCAGGCACAAGTCGCTGTCCTTGCCGCGGTAGAAGCTCCAGAAGAAGAGCCCCGCGAGATCGTCCTTCCTGCCGAGCAGGAGGTCCAGCCAGTGCCGCACCAGGGCTGTCTTGCCCTGGCCTCCAGGCCCCACGAGGGCGACGACGCTGGCTGGTCCTCCGCCGAGGGCTTCCTCCAGCACGGCGAGCTCGCTGGCCCGGCCGAAGAAGCGATAGGGCTCCGACGTACTATGCAGGATTCGCGGCGGACGCATGCTCTCCAGGATATGGCCTGGAGAGCAGCACGTCCTATCGGCCAAACTACGAACGTAACCTTACTCCACCTCCAGCCCCGCCAGATACTGCTCAAAGGCCGCCTGCTGCTGGTTCACGGCAACCTGAAGCCCCTTCAAGCGGTCTTGCAGCTTCTCGATCTCGCTCTCCTGTCTGTCGAACTTTTCGAGATAGCGCTTGTAGGCCGCGGCAGTAGCAGGCATCTCGCGCAGGTTGGCCCGCAAGCGCGACTGGTCCTCGCTGATCTGCTTCAGGTCCTGGTTCACCTGGGCCAGCTCGCGCTGCGTGCCGGCGATCTGGTTCCGCAGCGACTGCGCCTTTTCCAGCGCGGCCTTGACCTTCGGACTGGAAACGTTGCTGGTCAGCAGAATCTTGATCGACTCGTCGTCCTGGTTGGTCAGTTGCACGGAGTGTTCGAGATTGCGCTCCTCGACGACCTCGTGCTTCACCGTCTGACCCGCCGGGACCTTGACGTCGAAGCGGTAGACATCGCGGCTACGTTCGCTGGCTTCCTTCGGCGTCACGAGCTGATACTCGGAGCGGTACGGATGTTCGAGCACCAGGGTGCGCTCCTGGTCCGTTCGGTTCTTGATGGTCCAGCTCCGGTGCTCGCGAAGCTTGTGCGTCGTGTAGGCGATGCCCTTGACGATCTTCACCGCGGTCAGCTTGGCGGGCTCGCTCTCGAAGCCAGGTTCGACCTCCATGCCGAGGTCGATGGCGTAGCTGAGCAGCCGTTCCTCATTGGGTTGCAAGTCCTGGATGCGGGCGTCGCCGGCGTAGCTGCTGCCGTCAAAGACGGTCATTGGCCCTTGCATCAGGTGCAAGCCGCTGGAGTTGCGGAAGCGCAGTCCGAGCAGGGGGAACTTCGCATGGGTCGCCTGGTTGTAGATGCTGACGCGCGTGCCATCGACGCGCTCGTTGACGATCGGCAGCAAGGCGGACTTCTGCCGAGGCAGCGTCACCGGCTTCTCGATCAGATACTGGAAGTAGTCGCCCATTTCGGTGGCAGAAGCAGAGGAACTCACGCCGCGGGCGACTTCCAGGGCCTTCGATTCAGCTTCGGCATAGCCGTAGGCCGCCCGGTCGCGTGCAACCGTGCTGTCCACCGCCATCCCGAACGCGAGTTGCTCATTCCGCTTGCGTTCCTCCGTAACGACTCCACCCCGCTCGGCCAGGCGGTTTGCGCCGCCGGCGAACCCTGCCGCACTGCCAGGCTTGGGCGCGTTGGCGCTTTGACGCAGAGGCTCCTTCTCCGTCAAGGAACCGCTGTAGGTCGGCGGCCGCAGGGAGGCGAACAACTCCGGCTCAACCATTGGCCGCGGCACGTACAGCGGCGAGTACAGGTCCATGCGGAAGCTGATCGGCCTGCCGGAAATCAGGGCCACGCGGACGTTGTTCCAGTCAGCATCGGTCGTGTTCTCCACGACAGCCCACCCTTGCAGGAAGGGGCGATCGTTCTTGTCGAGCACCAGGCGATAGCTCGTCTTCCAGACGGGGCTCTCGACCACGTAGCTGACGCGCACCGGCCGCTTGCCGTCGCCGACGAAACGGAGAGAAACCGACTTCTTCTTGACGTCGTGGCTAAGGGCTAGCGTTTCCAGGGCGCGCTTGAACTCGGTCTCGATGATCGGATTCAGGAAGCGCAGCCGCTGCAACTCGGCGAGCTTGACGCTGCGCAGGCCGTCGGCGCACCAGAGGTTGAGCA
>Ga0073934_10011168_pt1 | contig 10949 bp, 9 predicted proteins | sample LarsenN4metaG_FD_76834 | JGI IMG/M metagenome (GOLD analysis project Ga0073934, IMG submission 76834) | Hot spring sediment bacterial and archeal communities from British Columbia, Canada, to study Microbial Dark Matter (Phase II) - Larsen... ...
GCTACTTCACCGAGGTCACGCTCCCCGCTCTCGAGCGCGGGCTCGCCGCATCGGGTCGCGGCCGGGAGGCGCTCGAGGTGTCGCTCCCCTCCTTCGTCGTGACCGGTCGCACCGAGGAGGAGATGGCGGCCTCGGCCAAGGGCACGCGCGAGCAGATCGCCTTCTACGGGTCGACCCCGGCCTACCGGGGCGTCCTCGAGGTGCACGGGTGGGGTGACCTCCAGGACGAGCTGAACCGCCTGTCCAAGGAGGGGCGCTGGAAGGAGATGGGCGAGGCGATCGACGACGAGGTGCTCGCCACCTTCGCCGTGGTGGCCGAGCGCGACATCGGCCGCAGGTATTCGCTGACCGGAATTGCCGAGTATGTCGGTCGTTAAGGCTCGGCGAGCTGGCGGTCGGCCAGTTCCTGCGAGCTGACATTCAGCGCCGGGTTCTGCAGCGCCTCCAGTTCCTGCTGCACGATGCGCAGGATGCGCGCGATGTAGGCCGCGTGCCATTCCTGCCGTTCGCGCGCCGCTGCATCGTCGGGTTTGTAGGCGTCAATGGCGGCCTTGGTGACGGGCACGCCTGCCTCCATCAGCCGCTCGATGGTGTCCATGCGCTCGCGCAGCACCGCCACTTCGGTGGCCACCGCCATGGTGATGGACAGCACCCGCTCTACCGCCGGGTCGTCGAAGAAGTACGGGCGCTGCCCCTTGGCCTTGGCATTGGCCAGAACGTTCACGTCGATGTCGCTCATGATTGTCGCCCGCGTTATGCCGCAGTGCCCTTGCGGGCGCCGAACAGGTACCAGCGTTCGCCCTGACGCTTGCCGGCGGCCGATTCGGGCGGTGCGTTGAGTTCCGGGCTGTGGCGCGACAGCATCGACGCCCACGGCTGGTAGCGGCCGGGCTCGATATCGGCGTGGGTACGCGCCTCGAACTGCGCCTCGGGCGCGAAACCCGCCTCACTCATCAGCGCGAACGGGTCCATGGTGTGCAGCTTGGCCCAGAACGGTTCGTTGTTGTACCAGGCGTCCCAGTCGCGGGTGAACTTCTCCCACAACGTCGTCTCGGGCGTGAAGTTGGGCTGCTCCAGGTGCAGCATCAGGCCGCCGGGGCTGAGCAACTCGAAACAGCGCCGCATGATCGTGCGCACCGCCGCGGCCGAGGTTTCGTGCAGCACCATCGTCGTCTGAATCCAGTCGAAATGCCCGGGCGGGAATGGCAGATCCTCGGCCGCGGCCTGCACGAACTGCACCTGGGTGAAGCCCAGGCTCTGCGCCCGGGCGTGGCCATAGCGCAGCATCGGCGCGGCGACGTCGGCGGCGATCACCTCGGCGTCGGGAAAGGCCGCCGCCAGCGGCAGGGTGTTGGCGCCGGTGCCGCAGCCGAGATCGAGAATCCGCTTCGGCGCAAAGTCGGGGAAGCGCTGCTTGACGAACCGCGCCAGCGTGCGCCCGGCACCGTCGCCCAGTGCGCTCATCGACCCGGCGGTGGTGACGAAGCCGCCGGCGTCGTAGTTGGCCGGTCCGGTCACGTCCTCGGCGTCGCGCGCGCCATAGTAGCTGCCGGGCATCCAGTGGTTGTCCACCTGCGCGAGGTACTCGGGCACGGCCACGCGGGCATCGAGCTGCAGGGTGTTCCTGCCGGCGTTCAGCGCGGCGGCGCGGGCGTTGAGCGTGTCCTTCTGGCGCAGCACCATCGCCCGGCCCGCCTGCTGGCGCATCTCCATGGCGGCGCGGCGCAGGGCCGCCCAGGCCTGGTACACCGGCTCGCGTTTCATCTCCTCGCGGATCTCGCGCTGGTCGGCGAAGTTGCGCCCGGTGCGCGCCCGGAACGCCGGCGCAACGCGGGCCTCGAATGCGGTCCTGGTCGCGGGAAAGACCCGCGCGCCCAGATGGACGTTGAGATTGGTCAGGAAGTTGAACCGCGCCGTCTCGTCGTGGGTCGCCTCCGGCGACACGCCGTGGCGGGCAACGCGGTCATAGGTCGGGGGCAGTACGCTGGCCATGGTCGTCATCACGCTCTCACGAGGCCCGGGTTGTAACATCGCTTAACCGCAGATGTCGTGCGCCGCCGCTGGATCGGCCGGCGCGTCCGCCATGCGGACGACCGCCCTGTTCCCCCGATCCGACGCCCGAGCGCCGATACGCCGCCGACGGCGAAACCGCTTGCCCGCGCCGATGAGCTGCGATACGAGCGGGCGCCTTTGCCCGCCCACCTTCAAGCCGTTCATGCCCGCCATGCCTAAGATCAACGTCGTCAACCGCGCCGGACAATCCCATGTCATCGAGGGCAAGACGGGCCAGACCCTGATGGAGGCCCTGCGCGATCACAACATGGATGTCGAGGCCATCTGCGGCGGATGCTGCAGCTGCGCCACTTGCCATGTGTTCATCGACGACGCCTGGGCCGCCAAGCTGCCGCCGCGCTCGGCCGACGAGCAGGAGCTGGTGGAGGAAACCGAATCCTACAGGCCGGCCAACTCGCGCCTGTCCTGCCAGATCAAGCTCAGCGACGCGCTCGACGGCCTGTCGCTTACCGTCGCGCCCGAGGAATAAAGCGGGCCATGACCCCCTCCCGGCCCCGGCCCCTCGCCTTAAGACACGCGTTCGGCTGGGCGCTCGCGCTGGCCCTTGGCTGCGCACCGGCTGCAGGGGCCGAGCTGCGCTACGGCTCCAAAGGCGTGCCGGTCAGCTTCGGCAACCCATACATGGCCAACGGCTCGCCCTCGAACTACGTCTGGGCGGCGATGTTCGACGCGCTGACCCAGATCGACGCCAACGGGCAGCTGCAGCCGGCCCTGGCCCTGTCGTGGGAAAACGTCGAACCCCGGGCCTGGCGCTTCAAGCTGCGGCCGAGCGTGAGCTTCAGCAACGGCGAGCCGCTGACGGCCGACGCGGTGGTCACCGCCATCGCCTGGCTCAAGACGCCCGAGGGCCGGCGCTCGGTCATCGGCAACGAAATCCGCGACGTTATGGCCGCGGAGAAGGTCGACGAGCTGACCATCGTCGTCAGAACCGAGCGCCCCGACGCCATCCTGCCGCGGCGCATGTCGGCGGTGCTGCTGGTGGCGCCCAAGGCCTGGACGACGCTGGGCCCCGACGGCTTCGCCAAGGCGCCCGCCACTACCGGCTCCTACGCACTCAAGGACTGGGGTGAGGGCACGGGCCGCATCGTGCTCGAGGCGTTCAAGCGTTCGTGGCGCGCGCCGGTGCTCGACAAGCTCGTCGTCGTCAACCTGCCCGACAACGCCGCGCGCCTGCAGGCCCTGCAGTCCAAACAGATCGACATCGCCGGCAACATCAACGTCGACGACATGGATGCGGTCGAGATGTTCGGCGGCCGCGTGGTCTCGGGCTCCTCGGCCTCGATCATGGCGATCGCGTTTCGCGTCAGCGATGGTCCGCAAGCCGCGCTGAAGGATGTGCGCGTTCGCCAGGCCATCAACTATGCGGTCGACAAGGCCGCCCTTAACACCGCGCTGCTGCGCGGGCTGACCAGCCCCGCCGGCCAGCCCGCCGCCAAGGGCGTGGTCGGGCACGATCCGTCCATCGCGCCCTATCCGTACGACCCGGCCAAGGCCCGGGCGCTGTTGAAGGAGGCGGGGTACGAACGGGGGTTCGCCATGAAGGTCGACGTCATCGTCGACCGCACGCCCGGCGACGCGGCGATCTACCAGACGGTCGCCGACATGCTCGCGCAGGTCGGCATCCGGGTCGAGCTGCGCACCATTCCGTTCCCGAGCTGGCTGACCAAGTACCTGAGCGGGACCTGGGACAAGGACACCGCGGCCTTCTCGCTGTCGTGGAACGCGGGGCCCTACAACGACGTGGCGCGGCCGATGGAGATCTACTCCTGCCTCAAGCCCGTGCCGTTCTTCTGCGATGCTGCGCTGACCCAGCGGCTCGTCGCCGCCGGCGAGGTGATGGACCTGGTCAAGCGCGAGGCGCTGCTGAAGGAGCTGGGCCGGGCCTATCGCGACGCGGCGCCGGCGCTGTTCTTGCTGGATCTCAACGATTTCTTCGCGGTGCGCGCCGGGGTGGACAACGTCGCCATCGTCAACCGCGTGCCCGTCTACCACAAGATCACGCTCTCGGCGGCGCGTTAACTCAGGTCCTCGACCTCTTCGTGCGCCCAGCGGAAGTTGCCGACGTCGTCGGGACGGCGCACGAGATGGATGCGGTGCTGGTAGAAGTCGGCCAGGTACGTCGCCACGTGCTTCTCGACCGGGCGGTACGAGGCGTCGAACACAATCAGTCGATTGCGCACCAGCGGCGTGCCGACGGCGCAGCCCAGCGCGGTGGCCTCGTGCAGGTCGGCGAGCGTCGCGCCGATCAGCTGGTCGGCGCTCATGATGTCGATGCCTTTTTTTTCCAGGATCGAAAACACCGACATCGACGTCAATTCATCGGGCGCGATGGCGATGTTCAGATCGGCCGGAATGTAGGCGACGGTGCGGCCGACGCGCCGGCCGCGCAGAATCCGCACCAGCGAGATGCGCTGCACCAGCGACCCGGGCGCGAGGTTGAGGTCGCTGCGCGTTTCCTCGTCCGCGGGCACGGTCTCGATCTTCAGTTCCTTCAACTCGGAACGCCGGGTCATGGCGTCGATGCGCTTCAGCAGCTGGCCCATGTCGCCCGTCAGCGGCGGCGGGGTTGAGCTGGTGGCGCCGGTGACGAATGTGCCGCGGCCCTGCTCGCGCGAGATCAGCTTGTCCTCGACCAGCAGGTCGACAGCCTTGCGGATGGTGATGCGCGAGACGCCGAAGGTCTCGCACAGCTCGGTTTCGGTGGGCAGCTGCGCGCCGCGGCTGTAGTTGCCGTTGTAGATCCAGTCGCGGATCGTCAGATAGACTTGGTAATAGCGCGGGAGGCGCGAACCCTGCCCCAGCGCGTCAGCCGACACTTTGTTCATACATCCCTCGCCCCTTCATGCGGGGGCTTGTTGGTGCGCCCCGAACATAGGCCAATCGCGCGCGTCTGTACACGGCGCCGGGCCGCGGCGACGCTTACGCCCGCGCCAGCACTTCCATGGCCGCCCGCTCGCCCGCCTCCATGGCCCCCTCGAGCCCGCTTTGCAGCACTGCCGTGTGCTCGCCGGCGAAGTGGATGCGCCCGTGCGCCGCCGCGGCGACGTTGCCGTACTTGGCGATCTGGCCGGGCCGGCGATAGGCGAAGGTGCCGCGCGACCAGGGATTCGCCGACCAGTTCACCGCGGCGATGGGCTCGATGCGGCCCTTGGTGCTGGGCCGCGCCTGATGCAGCGCGGCGGCGGCGACGCGCAGCACCTCGGCCTCGGACGCCGCGCGCAATGGCGTGTTCACCGCGCCGGTCAGATACATCCAGATGTAGTTGCCGGTCGGGATGATCCAGTTGTAAGCGCGCCCCGCCGCGCCGTCGGTCCACAGCGACGAGCCGAGGCCGTCGATCTCCCAGAACTTCTCCTTGATGGCAAAGAACACGCTGGTCGACTGGCCGTAGGGGATCGACGCCACCGCCTCGGCCTGCAGCGGCGGCAGGGCGGGCGCGATCTTGATGCCGCGCAGCACCGAAGCGGGCAGGGTGCAGATGGCGAAGCGGCCGCGGAACGTCCGTCCGTCCGCGCCGCGCGCCGTCACGCCCGCATCGTCGCTGGCCAGACCCTCGACCGGGCAGTTCAGCACCACCTCGCCCTTGAGCGCGCCGGCCATGGCCAGCGGCACTTTACTCATGCCCCCGACGACGTGGCTGAAGGGCCCGGCGCCGCGGCCCCACTCCAGCAGTTTCTGGCCGCGCATCACCCACAGGAACGACTCCTCCGCGGGCGTGTCGGCTTGGCCGCTGAAGGCGAGCAGGCGCAAGGTCGCGTCGTCGGCGCCCTTGCTGCGGTAGAACGCCTCGAGCGACGGATCGGGGGCGTTGCGCGATTCTTCCAGCCAACTGTCCAGTTCCTTCAGCCCGCTGTCCTTGGGCAGAAAGGCCGAGGCCAGCGCCATCGGCGGCAGCTTGCGCAGCGCCTCGGGCAGCGGGTTCCGGGGCGAGGCGGGCCAGTCCTTGGCGCTCATCAGCGTGCCGCCGACGTTGAGCGCAAAGTCGAGCTGGTCGATCTGCCAGGGCTGCAGCTGCAGGCCGAAGCGCTCCACCTGGTCGCGCACGCGGGCGTAGAGCGGGCCCACTTCCGAGCCGCCGCTCTCGGGGGTCTCGGGCTTGTCCAGCAGCGTGCGCACCCGTCCGCCGACGCGGCCATCGGCCTCCAGCACGGTGACGCTCAGCCCGGCGTCTTCTAGAATCTGGGCGGCGTGCAGACCCGACAGCCCGGCGCCGATGACGACGACGTCGGCATCATCGGCGACGCGGGCGCGGCCGCGCGCCGACACGGCCAGCGCCGCGCCGGAACCGAGCAGAACGCGACGGGACACAGGGGAACGAAGCGCCATCGGCGGGCCTCTTGGGCTGGGGACGAGAGGTTATAAACATATAACCTTTCGCCGCCGCTGCCAAAGGCGCGTTTAGGGTGACGGCGAGAGGGCCGGACGATACAGGCGATCCAGGATCTCCCGCGCGCCGGCGGTCGCGCCCAGGGCCTTGAGCGCCCGGCGTTCGCGCCAGGGCCGCAGGGCATTACCCCACAGTCGCCGCAGGGCCATGCCCGAGGTGATATGCGTCAGCGCCGTGTGGCGGCGGAAGTGCGCGGCCACCTCGGCGGCGGCGGCGCTGCGCCAGACGGGCGCGGGCGGCGCGGCGGCGGTCGCGCGGGCGACGATGTTGAGGTGCGCCGGACCCGGCGTGATGGTCAGGTCGGCGACAGCGAACCCGGCGTTGGCGAACAGGTCGGCCAGTCCCGCCGCATGGAAGGTATGCAGGTGCGCCGCGTGGAAGCGCCGATGCGGCGCGTGGAACCAGGACAGCACATTGGGCACTTCCACCACTATCAGCCCGCCGGGCTTGAGCCAGCGGCGGAAGCGGGCCAGCGCCGCGCGCGGCTCGGCCACGTGCTCCAACACGTGATGCAGGGTGACGGCGTCGAACGTGGCGGCGTCGAAGTCGGTCTGCTCCAGGGTCGCGGCGCGGATGTCGAGGCCGTAGGACTGCCGCGCGAAGGCGGCGTAGCCCGCATTGGGCTCCACACCCACGACCGCGTAGCCCGCGCGCGCCAGCAGATAGGCAAACTCGCCGCCGCCCGCGCCCACGTCCAGCACCGTCGCCGGCGGGGGCAGATAGGGCCGCAGCCGCGCCAACCGTTCCAGCGCGCGCTGGCCCGCGCGCAGCACGTGCTTGGGCTTGGGCGTCAACACGCCCTTATAGTCGCGGCGGTAGCGCTCGGCGTAATAGGCCGCAAGCTCGGCCTCGTTCGGTGCGGGGTTGGTGAAGACGTGGCCGCAGCCGCGGCACATGACGGTGCGCAGAGGCGCACCGCCGCGGTCGCGCGTGCCGACCACCTCGTGCGCGCCGCCGCCGCACAGAGGGCAGGGGCGCGGGTGCGCCGCGACCTTCAGCGCGGCCGGCGTCAGTCCGGCCATCGCTTGTGCATCCACATCCACTGCCCGGGCTGGGCGCGGACCCAGTCCTCGATCCGGGCGTTGATGCGCCTCAGCGTGGTGGCGACATGGTCGGGGTTGCCCGCGTCGCCCTCGACGCTCCACGGCGTCTCGAAGCTGACGCGGAAGCGCGCGCCGCCGACGCGCTCGCAGTGGGCGGGGATCAAAGCGCAACCGTACTTCATTGCCAGGCGCGCGATCGCCTTGCCGGTGCGCGCGCCGCGGCCGAAGAAGGGAATCTCCGGGCCGGTGTTGGTCTTCTGGTCCACCACCATGTACACGGTGCCGCCGTCCTGCAAGTGGGCGACGATCTGGCGCAGGCCGTCGGCGCCCTTGGGTGCCAGCCCTGCGGCGTAGTCAGTGCGGATGCGCGCGATCATGGCATCCACCAGCGGATTGTTCGGCGCGCGGTACACCAGCAGCGCCGGCTTGCCCCGGGCGGCCAGGATCAAGGGCGCGATCTCCCAGTTGCCGATGTGGGCCGTGAACACGATCGCCGCCTTGCGCGGCTGCACCGCCGCCGCCAGCCCCTCGCCGCCCGCCTGGATCAGGCCGTCCCAGCGCCGCTGCCACAGCCGCGGAATGTGCGCGTACTCGGCCATGGTGCGCCCGAAGTTGTCGAAGGCCGCACGCGCGATGGCGGCGCGCTCGGGCGCAGCGCGCTCGGGCATGGCGCGGGCAAGGTTGCGCAGAGCCGTGTGCCACGGCTTGCCCAGCGGCCCCAAGGTGCGCGCCAGCGCCCCGCCGACGCCCGAGGCCGCGGCCAGCGGCACGCGGCTCAACACCGCCATCATCGCGTGCGCCAGCGCGGCTTCGAGGTAATGGCGCGGCTTGACGCGTTTCGCCGATGATGGTTCGCGCGCCGCCGCGGCGGGGTCTGCATTGGCCATGGCCGCTGCCTAAGCTACAGTCGCGCCCCTGGCAAGGCGCATTCATTTCGGCTCCGTTGCATATTCTCCAGACCATGGCCGGTGGCGCCTACGGCGGCGCCGAGACGTTCTTCGAGGACCTGGCGGCGGCCTTCGCCCGCGCCGGCGTGCGCCAGCGCGCCGTCATCCGCCCCGCGCCTGCGCGCGAGGCCAAACTGACCGCCGCCGGCATCGCCGTCGACACGCTGCCCTTCGGCGGACCGCTCGACCTCTACACGCCCTGGCGGCTGCGGCGCATCGCCGCGGCCGAGCGGCCCGACGTGGTCCTGGGCTGGATGAACCGCGCCTGCCGCGTGCTGCCGCGCGGGCCGTTCGCGCGCATCGGCCGGCTCGGCGGCTACTACGACCTCAAATACTACCGGCGCTGCGACGCCCTGATCTGTAACACCCGCGACATCCGCGATTACGTTATCCGCGCCGGCTGGCCCGCCGCGCGCGCCCACTACATCCCGAATTTCTGCCCCGCGTTGCCCGAGCCGGCGCTGCCGCGCGCCAGCTTTGGCACGCCCGCCGCCGCGCGCATCCTACTCATCCTTGCCCGCCTCGAAGAGACGAAGGGCATTGACATCGCCATCGCCGCCCTGCGGCGGATCCCCGATGCCGTGCTGTGGATCGCGGGCGAAGGCGGCTTGCGCGACGCGCTCCAGCGCCAGACGGTCGACGACGGCGTGGCCGCGCGGGTGCGCTTCCTCGGCTGGCGCGCCGATCGCGGCGCGCTGCTGAAAGCCGCCGATGCGGTGCTGGTGCCCTCGCGCCACGAGCCCTTCGGCAACGTCATCGTCAATGCCTGGGTGCACGACGTGCCGGTCGTGGCCGCCGCCAGCGAAGGCCCGCGCGCCCTGATCGAACACGGGAGCGACGGCCTGCTGGTGCCCGTGGGCGACGCCGCGGCCCTGGCGGACGCCGTGAGCGCGCTGCTTGCCCGCCCCGATGCGCGCGAACGCCTGATCGCGGGCGGCCGGGCCAAGGCCGCGGCCGAATATTCCGAGACCGCCGTGGTGCGGGGATATCTCGAGGTGTTTCGGGCGCTTGCGGACCGGCGCTGATTTACGGCCCCGGCGGAAACCGGCATAGTCCCGGGCCATGAGCGCTGCCCCCGCCACAGCTGCCGCGCCCACCGCGCCGCCGCCCCTGTCGGCGGCGCAGGTGAAGGATCATCTCAGCCTGATCGCCGAGATGATGCTGATCTTCGGCGAATCGCACAGTTTCGAGACCGTGGCCAAGTCGGCGCTGGAACGCATCGCCCGGCACGTGGGTGCCGAGGCGTCCTCGCTGTTCATGCTCGACGACGCAGCCACCACCCTGGTGTGCACCGCCTGTTACGGCCCGGTTGACATCACCGGCCTGCGCCTGCCCAGCGGCGCGGGTATCGTCGGGCGCGCCGTGCAGCGCCAGGAGGCGCAGATCGTCAAGGACGTCCGCGCCGACGCCGATTTCGGCGCCATGGTCGACGCCAAGACCGGCTACGTCACCAAGTCGATCCTGGTGGCGCCGCTCAGCGTTGGCCGTGAACGGCTGGGTGCCATCGAGGTCATCAACAAAACCGCCGGCGACGGCCTGTTCTCGGCCGACGACTTGGCGCTGCTCAGCACGTTGTCGCGCGCCGCGGCACTTGCCATTCACAACCTGCGCCTGACCGATAAGCTTCTCGAGCAGGAGCGCGAGCGCCGCGAACTCGAGCTCGCCGCCGAAATCCAGCGCGATCTGCTGCCACCGCCGGCGCCCCGGAACTTTCCTGTCCACGGCATCAATGTGCCGGCGCGCGCGGTATCGGGCGACTTCTACGACATCCTGACGCGGCCCGACGGCCGCATCTGGTTCAACATCGCCGACGTCTCGGGCAAGGGCATGAACGCCGCGCTCCTGATGGCCAAGACCTCCAGCCTGTTCCGCTGCCTGGCCAAAAGCGCCGAGCATCCCGGACAACTGCTCAACGCCATCAACAACGAGCTGTGCGAAACCAACTCGCACGGCATGTTCGTCACCATGGTCGCGGGCCTGTTCGATCCCGCCACCGGCATCGTCCGGCTGACCAACGCCGGCCACGAACCGCCCCTGCTGTTCGACGTGGCGCGCGAGACGTTCATGTCGATCCCGGCCGAGGCGCCGCCCCTGGGCATCGCCAGCGGCATCGCCGGCGCCGACGGCTTTCCGGTCGCCGATATCGACCTCAAGGGCGGCACGCTTTATGTGTTTACCGATGGATTGACCGAAGCCACGACCTTCGGCGGCGGCATGCTGGGTCTCGACGGCGTGCGGGCGCTGATCCGCGATCACGCCGCGGAATCGCCCGATCTGCGCCTCAAGAGCATCGCCGGGGCGGTGAAACTGCCCGGCAAGCCGCTGCGCGACGATTTGACCCTGTTGATCGTCGAGGATTGCACCGAGCGCGTGCCGCGCCCCGCCGCGCAGGACACGGTCGACCTTGGCACGATGACAGGCATCGTGCTGCGGCTGCGGGTGCCGGCACGGCCCGACCGACTGAAGATGATCCGCACCGCCACCGAACAGGCGGCCGCC
>Ga0073934_10011169_pt1 | contig 10949 bp, 4 predicted proteins | sample LarsenN4metaG_FD_76834 | JGI IMG/M metagenome (GOLD analysis project Ga0073934, IMG submission 76834) | Hot spring sediment bacterial and archeal communities from British Columbia, Canada, to study Microbial Dark Matter (Phase II) - Larsen... ...
GCCGCCATGGGGGAGAGGCCACGCTGCTTGGCGACGCGCTCGCCGTCGGGGCGATGCTGTGCTGGGCGGTCTACACCGTGGGGTCGCGCCCGATGCTCGCCACCCGCTCGCCGGTGCTCGTGACCGGGTACTCGATGGCGATCGGCAGCGTGTTGTATCTGCCGCTGGCGTGGCGCGGGCTGGCGACCCTTCCGTGGGCGGCCGTGCGTCCCGCGGCGTGGGTGGCGTTGGTGCTGTCGGCGCTGCTGGCGCTCTACGTGTCCTACATGATCTGGTACACCGCCGTGCAGACGATCGGCAGCACCCATACGTCGATGTACTCGAACGTGACGCCGATCGTCGCGATGACGGTGGCGGCGATCTGGCTCGGTGAGCCGCTGACCGGACGCAAGCTGGCCGGCGCGGCGGCGGTGATGGCCGGGCTGGCGGTCACGAGGCTCGAGCGCCAGCCGCAGCCGCCCGCCGAGTCCTAGCCCATCCGTTTCACGGCGTCCCATCCGCGGGCGGGACGGCGGCGCTGTTTCGGCGCATCATGGTAGGCAGGGCATCGGACGCCCTCACGATGCGTCGTTCGCGCTCCCGCCTCGCGTACCTCGGTCTGCTCGTTCTTGCCGCGCTCACCATCCGCTGCTGGCGCCTCGGCGCCGCCGGCTTCTCCGAAGACGAGATCGTGAAACTCCGGGCCGTCGAAGCGTACCGGCGGCTGGATTTCAGCGCCAACGCCGAGCACCCGATGCTGATGAAGCTCGCCGCGCTGGCATCGACGAGCGGCGCCGAGGCGCTGAACCGGGCGGTGCTCGACGAGCGCGGCGCCTCGATCACGCCGGAAGCGGCGCTGCGATTTCCGAACGCGCTCGCGGGCGCGCTGACGACCGCGGTGATCTTTCTCCTTGCCGACGCGCTGTTCGGCGCCGCGGTCGGCTGGTGGGCGGCCGTGCTGTGGGCGTTCGACGTCAACGCGGTGGCGATCAGCCGGATCGGCAAGGAAGACTCGCTGCTGCTGCTCTTTCTCATCACGGCGGCCTGGTGCTATGAACGGGGAAAGCGGAGCGCACCGGCGCCCCGCGCCTACAGCGCCGCCGGCCAGCGCTGGTTCGCGGCGGCGGGCGCGGCATTCGGTCTGATGACGGCGGCGAAGTACATGCCGTACTTCTTCGGGCTGCACGCCCTCTATTGCCGCGTCGCCGATCCCCATCCGGGGCTGAACAGGCCCGACAAGCCGCGCTATTACGGCTGGATGGCCGCGGCGTTTCTGGCTGCCAATTTTGCCATCCTCCTTCCGCAGAACTGGGGTCATCTGCTTCGCTATACCGCGGAGCGGCTGCTCGACCACACCGGGTATGTGTTCGCGGGGTCGATCTACGTGAATCAGCTATCCGCCACGCCCTGGGGCGTGCCTTGGTACTACTATCTGGTGTTTCTGGCGACCAAAGTGCCGGTCGTCCTCCTGCTGGCGATGCTGGCAGGCCTGGCGGCGACCGTACGGCAACCGCGGGTGCGCGGCTTTGTGTTCCTGCGTGTGTTCCTGGTGTTCATTCTTCTGCCATACTCGCTGGTTGCCAGCAAATTCGTGCGGTACACCGTGCCGCTGCTGGCGATTCTGGACATGATCGCGGCCGTGGGGATCGTGCGGGTGATGGAGGGCATCAGGGTGGAGCCCAGGGGGAGGCGAGCCGCAGCTGCGGCAGCCATCGCGGGCGTCGTTCTCGCCGGACCGGCCGCGGCGTTGGCCGAATCGGCCCCGTACTACGCCCTGTATCGCAACACCCTCTCGCGGCGCGTCGCCGGTGACGCGCTGCTCTTCCCGCACTGCGAGCTGTACGACGCCGGCATGCGCGAAGCGGTCCGGCTCGTCGCCTCGCGCGCCAGGGCCGGCGCCACCGTGGTGAGTGAAGCGCCCCGGGTGGTGAGGGAGTACGCCAGCCGCCTGCGCGGCGACCTGCACGTCGAGACGCTGACGCACGACGGCATCCACAGGAGCGCGGAAGTCTGGGTCCTCGTGCAGGACGGCCGCATCTACTATGAGAACCTGCCGCTGATCACGATGCTTCGCACGACTCGCCGGATGGATGCTGAGGTCCGAGTCGGCGGCGTCAGCGCCGTGCAGCTCTATCGCCTGGCCGGCGCGGGCACGCCGCCTTCCTCTCGTGACACCGGATTCTGAACCAATCGCCCCTGTGGGGCCCGCCCGCTCGCGAGGACGGATCGTGCTCGCGCTCCTCGGCGCCGCGCTGGGCGCCGCGCTGTTCGCGTGGGCGGTCAATCGTGTCGGCGTCGGCGCGATTGTCGCCGGCGTCCGGCGGGTCGGCTGGGGGCTCGTGGCTATTCTCGCGCTTGGCGGCGCCCGCTTCGCCGTCCGGGCGCAGTGCTGGCGCTGGTGCCTGCCGCCCGGCGTGCAGCTCGATTTCGGAGACGCGTTCGGCGCGTACCTCGCCGGCGACGCCGTGGGCAACATTACGCCGCTTGGGATGATTGCGAGCGAACCGACCAAGGTGGTGCTCATGCGGCGGCATCTGGCGCCGCTCGACTCGGTGTCGTCGCTCGCGCTCGAGAACCTGCTCTACACCCTGTCGGTGCTCACGATGCTCGCGTTCGGCCTGACGCTGCTGCTGCTGACCGTTGCCGTGCCCGGGTCGGTGAGGATCGGTGCGCTCGCGGCGCTGGTGGGGATTGGCGTGGTGGTCGCCGGCGCACTCGTGGTGCTGCGCCTGCCGAGGTCCGGGCGGACCGGGACATCGCTCCGCGCGCGCGCCAGCCGGGTCAGAGACGAGCTCACGCGCGTGGCCGCGGCGCATCCCGCCAGGATGGTGCGCGTGTTCTCCTTTCAACTGCTGTTCCACCTGCTCGCGATCGTCGAAACCTATCTGACGCTGGAGTGGCTCGTCCCGGACCACAAGCCGACGGCCGTCCAGGCGATCCTGTTTGAAACCGTGAATCGGCTGACCACCGTGCTGTTTAAGTTCGTGCCGTTCCGGATCGGCGTCGACGAAGCGACCTCCGGTGCGGCCGCCGCGCTTTTTGCCGTGGGCGCGGCTGCGGGAGTGTCCCTGGCGGTCGTTCGCAAGGTGCGCGGCCTGTTCTGGAGCGCGATCGGCCTGGGAGTGGTGGCGACGCACCCCGCCAGACCTGTCCGTCCCTTGTAGCCTTGGGCGAATACGCCGCGCCTCTCGCCAGGCCCTTGGCGTTCCAACGACTTAGGGTCTGCGGGTTTCGCGCGGCCGTCCGGTGCGCGCGCGGAGGGGAAAAATACGCGGATCGCCCGGGGGCCCACCGCTCAAAACATTTGCCCCCGAGCGCACTTCCGGGTATCCTCTCCCCTTTCATAACCCGGTAATCGTTTCATCCCGTCCGGTCGGCACTCGTGTGGTTGCAAGTGCGTTTGTCAGTTCGGGGTTGTCTTTTCAGGAGGATGGGTCATGAAGTGGTTTCAGCGAGCGATGCTCGCGGCAGCGATAGTGTCGCTTGCCACATCCGCAGCCTTTGCCCAGGGCGGCGGCGCCAGCTCGACGGCGACGATTACAGGGCGGGTAGTCGATAACAGCGGCGCGGTCCTTCCGGGTGTGACGGTCACGGCATCGAGTCCTTCGATGCTGGGATCGCAGACGGCGGTCACCAACGACCAAGGCAATTATCGGTTTCCAGCGGTGCCTCCCGGCACTTATACGCTGACCTACGAGCTGCCCGGTTTCAATACCCTCAAGCGCGAAGGGATCGAGCTGCGCCTCGGCTTCACGGCCACGATCAACGTGGAGCTGCAGGTCGCGTCGCTGCAGGAGACAGTGACGGTGACCGGCGAGTCGCCGGTCATCGACACGTCGGCCACGCGCGTGCAGCAGAACTTCAAGCTCGAGGAGCTGCAGTCGATTCCCAACGCGCGTGACATGTGGTCGCTGCTGGCGGTGACGCCCGCTGTCCAGATGTCGCGCATCGACGTTGGCGGCAACCGCGCCGGCACGCAGACGGGCTACACCGCCTACGGGTTTTCGGGGCAGGTGCGCGTCCTCATCGAAGGGATCAACACGACGGAAGGCACGGGGGGCGCCGGCTTCTACTTCGACTACGCGTCGCTGGAAGAGGTGTTCATCGGCACGTCGGGGCAGTCGGCGGAGATGCCGAACCCCGGGGTCCAGTCGCAGTTCATCGCCAAGTCGGGCGGCAACCGCTTCTCGGGCGAGTACTACCTCGACTGGTACAACAACGCGCTCCAGGGCTCGAACATCCCGGACGACGTGATCGCGCGCGGCATCCGTCCGCACAGCAACGAGATTCAGAAGTACTACGACACGGCCATCAACATCGGCGGCCCGATCAAGCGCGACAAGGTGTGGTGGTTCGCCACGTACCGCGACCAGAAGAACAGCGTCGCGCAGCCGAACTTCCTCTTCGACAAGACCTTCGACACGCGCCTCTGGAACCCGGTCGCGAAGGTGACCTACCAGGCCAACCAGAACAACAAGTTCATCGGCTACTACCAGTGGGGGCAGAAGATCCAGCCGAATCGCCTCCCGTTCAACAGCTACACGTACACGAGCGAAGGGCCGACGTACCGGCAGGATTCTGGCAGCTGGGTGTACAAGGCCGAGTGGAACGGGACGCTGAGCGACAAGCTGTACGTGGAGGCGAGGTACGGCGATTTCGGCTACTACTTCCCGACGATTGCCAACAGCGAGGAATCCTACTTCTGGCGCGATACCGGGCTGCAGGTGCTGGAGGGCGCCCACCGGAAATGGGAGCTCGACCGGAACCGCTATCAGGCCACGGGCGCCGCGACGTACTTCCTCGACACCGGCAAGGGGAGCCACACCCTGAAAGGCGGCGGTGAGTTGCTGCTCGAGACCGGCTGGGAAGGCTACCTCCAGGGGTTCGGCGGCAACATCGATCATCAGTACGCCAACGGCCGTCCCGATCGAATCGTGGTGCAGTTCCCGACCGCGAGGGACGTCGGCAAGCTGCACAACAACGAGAACCTGCTGAGCGTCTCGAAACTCGATCAGGTCGGGCTGTTCCTGAACGACACCTGGGCGGTGGGACGCCTCACGCTCAACCTGGGCGTGCGCTTCGACCGGTACAAGGGCTACATCCCGGAGCAGGAGCAGATGGCGAACACCATCGGCCCGCACAGCATTCAGGCGCAGACGTTCCCCGAGCAGACGTTCTTCACATGGAACCAGGTCGCGCCGCGTACCGGCCTCGTCTTCGACCTTGCCGGCGACGGCCGGACGGTCATCAAGGCGAACTACGGTCTCTACTGGCACAACCCCGGCGTGTCGATTCCAAGCAACGGCAATCCCAATCAGGCACAGAAGACGGTCACGTACCAGTGGAACGATGCGAACGGCGATCGCCGGTTCCAGGTTGGCGAAGAAGGCCGTGTGCTGGCCAGCGCGCTGGCAGGTTCGGTGTCGATCGACCCGAACCTGAAGGACCCGAGGACGCACGAGGCGTCGGTGTGGCTCGAGCGCCAGTTCGGGGAAACGCTCGGCACGCGCGTCGGGTTCGTCTACAAGACCGAAGACGACCTGATTACCACCTATACGCCGGGTCGCGCGTTCAACGCCTACACCGTGCCGTTCCCCTTCACCGACATCGGACCGGACGGCATCCGCGGCTCGAGTGACGATCGCACGCTCACGCTCTACGGCATGCCGTCCTCGCAGGCAGCGAACTTCCCGGTGAACCAGGTCGTCATGAACATGCCGGATCGGCTCTCGCGCTACAAGACGGTCGAAGCGTCGATCACGAAGCGCTACGGCAATCGCTGGTCGGCGTCGCTCGGCGGCGCGCATTCGTGGCTTCGGGACTTCCCCGAAACCGGATCCACCGCGCATCCCAAGGCGCCGCAGGATCCCGGGCTGGAGGATCGCTCGATCTGGAACTTCAAGGCGACCGCTTCGTTCGACGCGCCCTACGGGATCCGGATTTCCCCCGTGCTGCGTCACCAGTCCGGTCCGAACTTCGCGCGAACGATTTCCGTCCCCTCCTCGGCGGCCGCGGCGTTCGGCCTCGTCTACGCCTCACCGGCCTCCGGCATCTATGCGGAGCCGGCCAATGCCAGGCGCGAGGAGAACATCTGGGTGTTCGACACCCGGGTGGAGAAGACGTTGACCATCACGGACAACGTCAGGCTGCGCGGGTTCCTCGACCTGTTCAACATCACGAACAGCGCTGCCGCCGAGACGATCACGCGCTCGACCGGTGCGAACTTCCTCCGGCCCGCCGCGATCCTCGCGCCGCGGACGATGCGGCTCGGATTCCGATTCCTGTGGTGACGACCGAGATGCTTCAGGCCCAGTAAGTACGTTCCTCCTTTGCGCCGGGGGCCTCCACCACCCCCGGCGCCCTTTTTCCGAGGAATCGGATGGCCTTTCATCCCGTGCTCGTCCCGCACGTGTTCACCTTTACACGTCAGAGGACACACATGACTGTCCGTACGTACTTGTATCCGCTTGCCGCGGTCCTGCTGCTCGTCTGCACCGCCGCTCCAGCCGCAGCGCAGGACTTCCGCGGCCGCATCAACGGCGTCGTCACCGACAACACCGGGGCGGTGCTGCCAGGGGTCACGGTAACCGCCTCCAGCCCGGCCCTGATCCAGCCGCAGGTACAGATCACCGGGGAAGACGGCACGTACCGGCTGATCGCGCTGCCGCCCGGCGTCTACACGCTCACGTTCGAGCTGCCGGGGTTCCAGACCGTTCGCCGCGAAGGCATCCGGGTCGTCATCAATCAGACGCTGCCCGTGGACGTCCAGCTGCAGGTCGCGACCCTTCAGGAGACCGTCACGGTGACGGGGGAATCGCCGGTGGTCGACACGTCCACCACCACGGTTGGCACGAACTTCACCAAGGAGCTGTTGACCGAGATCCCCAACGCGCGCGATATCTGGGCTGCCATGGCGCAGGCGCCCGGACTCCAGATGACCGCGTACGACGTCGGCGGCTCGCGCACCGGAACGCAGACAGGATTTCTCACCTACGGGTTCGGCGATCAGAATCAAACCAAGCTCGAAGGGATCGACACCACCGAGTCCACCAACGCGAACGCCGGCTACTTCGACTTCGGCTCGTTCGAGGAGTTCCAGGTCGGCGGCGCGGGCAACAGCGCCGAGAACTACGGCGGCGGCGCGTCGCTGAGTATCACGGTGAAGTCGGGAGGCGACCGCTTCAGCGGCAGCTTCTACGGCGACTGGGAGGGCGACGCGACGATCAGCGACAACGTCCCCGACGCGTTCACGGTCAACAACGGCCGCGACGATGACGGCTATTTCGTCCGCCGTGCGCTGACGCGCGGCAACCCGATCGACCGGCAGTACGACATCAACGTGAACGGCGGCGGGCCGTTGTGGAAGGGGAAGGCCTGGGGGTTCTACAGCTACCGCCTGAACGATCAGTACAAGTACACCCTCGGCATCGACACCCTGGCGCGATCGAAGCTGAGCAACGCGTACACTTTCAAGGGCACCTTCCAGCTCGGACGCAACAACCAGATCATCGGCTTCCTGAACAAGCGCGAGAAGCTGCAGGAGCTGCGCGACCTCGGGCCGACGACGCCGATCTCGGCGGCCCGCTATCAGAGCTCGCGGAATTATCCGATGAAGCTGGAGTGGACCAGCGTGCTGAGCAGCCGCGCGTTCCTCGACGTCCTCGCCGGCGAGTGGTACAACTTCTTCCCGCTGCGCCCGACGTTCGAGGCCGGTCTGGACCCGGGCCCTCTCACGCCTGGCCGAATCGACACGGCCAACAACCAGCGCACCGGCGTCAACAACGCCTACCAGGATCAGAAGCGCTTCAAGCCGCAGTTCTACGTCTCACTCTCGTACTTCCAGGACGGCTGGGCCGGGAGCCACGACTTCAAGTTCGGCTACGACTGGAAGCGCGACCGCCGGAAATTCTTCCGCGATCAGCCGTTCGACCTCTTCTATCGCGATCGCAACGGCCTGCCGAACGAGATCGACCTGTACAACACGGCGGCCGAGTCGATCAACGACGTCACGTACAACGCCGGCTGGGCGCAGGACAACTGGAAGGTCAACCCGCGGCTGACGCTGAACCTCGGCGTGCGCTTCGAGCACTACGTCGACGGCTGGCCCGAGCAGGCGTTCACGCCGAACGGCCACGCCGTACTCCGCGGATGGGACAACCCGGTCTATCAGGCGTTCATCGCCCCGCGCGCGGTGAGCGCGACGGAAGTCTCGCGCAGTCTTACCGTGTCGCCGCGCGCCGGCTTCGCCTACGACCTGACCGGCGACAACAGGACCGTGCTCAAGGCGTTCTACGGCCGCTACTACTTCAACTCGGCCGACACCCTGGCGGACGGCGAGAACCCGGTCGGCGTGGCCCAGCTGCGCTATCGGTTCGTGGACCTCAATGGAAACCGCCTGCTCGACGGACCCTCGGAGCTGGCGGGCCGCCTGACGCCAAACGGGCTCGAGCCGCTGCAGACGCTCGGCAACGCCGGCACGCTCCCGGTCGATCGCGACATCACGCGCCCCTACTCGCAGCAAATCGCCACACACGTGGAGCGCGAGATCAGGGAAGGCCTGTCGGCGCGCGCCTCGTTCGTCTACAACAACGTTCGGAACGAGTGGGACGAAGTCGACACGGCGCGAATCGGCGCTTACACGGTGCCGTTCTCGACCATCGATCCGGGGCCCGACGGTGCGACGGGAACCTCCGACGACCGGCAACTCGAGCTGCGGGACCTGGCGCCGAACACGCCGGAGCAGCGGCTCTTCACGAACCCGAAGGATCCGTCCTACGACTCGGATTTCTACACCATCGAGGTGGCGGCCAACCGGCGCATGCAGGGAAACTGGATGCTCCTCACGTCGTTCGGCTACACCTGGCTGAACCAGCTCCATGACGTCACCTCTTCGACCAGCGCGCTTGGCACCGCCGCCAACGGGAAGGAGTACAACTGGGAGCCCAACATGCGTCTCTTCGGCGATGCGGGCAAGGAGCGGTCGTCGGTCTGGAACTACAAGGTGATCGGCCAGTACATCTTCCCGTTCGGGATCAGCACGTCGGGATCGCTGAAGGTGCAGAGCGGCCGTAACTGGGGCCGCGTGATGAGCGTCCGGCTGCCGAACGCCGGCACCGAAAACGTCCGTGTCGAGCCGGTGGACGCCAACCGCGCGCCCACGGTCTCGATCGTCGATATCCGCCTGGCGAAGAAGTTCGTGATCGGGCCCACGCGGTTCGAGGCGATGGTGGACGTGTTCAACGCGCTGAACAGCGGGACCGTCGTGAACTTCCGAACCACGACCGGTGCGACGTTCAAGGAGGTCCTGGCGATTCTCGATCCGCGGATCGTCCGGTTCGGGGTTCGCTTCGACTTCTGACCGGCCCTCCGTCTTCCACGTGGTCCCGCCGATCCTCGGCGGGACCACGCGTCCGGCTCAGATTTCGCGCCGTGTTGATGACTCCCACGTGTGAGAACGCCTGCGGGAAGTTGCCCACGAGCCGCTCCGTCCGCGGATCGTATTCCTCGCTCAGCAGGCCGAGGTCGTTGCGCAGCGCCAGCAGGCGCTCGAACAGCCTGCGCGCCTCGTTGCGACGCCCCTGCAGCACGTAGTTGTCGGCGAGCCAGAACGAGCAGGCGAGAAAGGCGCCTTCACCCAGGGGAAGCCCGTCCACCGCTTCGGTGGCCTCGTCCATCGTGTAGCGCTGGACGATGCCATCCCGAAGCAGATGGCGTTCGATGGCGCGAACGGTCCCCAGGATGCGGGAATCGTCTGGAGGAAGAAAGCCGACGAGCGGCAGCATCAGCAGGCTCGCGTCGAGCTGCCTCGATCCGTAGAACTGGGTGAACGTGCCGCGGGCCGGATCGAACCCGCGGTCGCAGACTTCCGCGTGGATCCGGCCGCGCAGCGCACGCCAGCGGTCGACAGGTCCCTCGAGTCCGTACGCCTCCGCCGTGCGCACGGCGCGATCGAATGCCACCCAGGCCATGACCTTCGAATGCGTGAAGTGGCGCCGCGGCCCGCGAACCTCCCAGATGCCTTCATCAGGTTCCTGCCATGCCGATTCGAGGAATCGGATGAGTGCCCGCTGAAGCGCCCACGCGGCCGGATCGGGATCGACTCCCGCCCGGCGGGCCAGATGCAGCGCGTCCATCACTTCTCCGTAGACGTCGAGCTGCCGCTGATGCACGGCGGCGTTGCCGATGCGAACCGGACGCGCCCCCTCGTACCCCGGAAGCCAGGCGAGAACCATCTCAGGAAGCCTGCGCTCGCCGGCGCAGCCGTACATGATTTGAAGGTCGGACGGATCGCCGGCGACCGCTCGCAGCAGCCAGTTTCGCCACGCGGCCGCCTCCTCGGTGTAGCCGCCGACGATGAGCGCGTACAGCGTGAACGTAGCGTCCCGGAGCCAGCAGTAGCGGTAGTCCCAGTTCCTGACGCCCCCCGGCTGCTCGGGGAGCGACGTTGTCGGGGCCGCCACGATGCCTCCGGTCGGCGCGAACGTCAGCGCCTTGAGCGTGATCAGCGATCGCACGACGGCATCGCGCCACGGTCCGTCGTACGTGCACCGGGCCGACCACTCGCTCCACCAGCGCTCTGCATCCCTGACCGCCTCGATGCCATCGACCTTCGGCGGCGGCGGCTCGTGTGAGGGGTGCCAGGCCAGCACGAAGGAAAGTCGCTCTCCGGCGTGGACGGTGAACTCGGCCCGGGTCGTGAGGCCGACGCCGTGTGTGGGGCAGGGCGCCCAGAGCGACAGCGCGTCTGGCCCGCCAATCGCCCGAAGCACACCATCGATCGTGCGTACCCACGGAACGATATGCCCGTAGTCGAAGCGCACGACGAGCTCCATCTCCATGTCGACGTGCCCGCTGACGCCTTCCACGACGCGAACGACATCCGGCTCCTGCCGCCGCGGCGGCATGCAGTCGACGAGGCGCACGACGCCGGTCGCCGTTCGAAACTCGTGCTCCAGCACGAGCGTGTCGCC
>Ga0073934_10011170_pt1 | contig 10948 bp, 9 predicted proteins | sample LarsenN4metaG_FD_76834 | JGI IMG/M metagenome (GOLD analysis project Ga0073934, IMG submission 76834) | Hot spring sediment bacterial and archeal communities from British Columbia, Canada, to study Microbial Dark Matter (Phase II) - Larsen... ...
GCGCAGCGAGTACACGCTGGCGCGCGACACGCTCTGGCGTGCAGCCGACATGGCGCGCCAGCACGGCGGCTACGCGCTCGAGTCAGCGGCGCTCTACGACTTGGTGCGACTCGGCGAGCACGGCGACGCACTCGAGCGCCTGCGCGAGCTCGAGGACGTGGTCGACGGCGCGTTCTTGCTGGTCCGCCTCGAGCACGCCGAGGCGCTCGCGGCACACGATCACGCGGCGTTCACGCGGGCGGCCGACGGCTTCGAGGCGATGGGTTCGCCGTTGTATGCCGCGGAGGCGGCGGCAGGCGCGGCGCGCACGTCGGCACGCGAGGGCCTGGCGCGGCGCAGCGCCGAGGACGCGGCCCGTTCGCAGCGGCTCGCGGCGGCGTGTCAGGACGCGCGGACGCCGGCGCTGACGCTCGGGGTCGAGACGACGCCGATGACGAAGCGCGAGCGGGAGGTGGCCGAGCTGGCGGCGCGCAACATGCCGAGCAAGGAGATCGCCGAGAAGCTCTTCGTGAGCGTCCGGACGGTCGAGAACCATCTGCAGCGGGCCTACGAGAAGCTCGGCGTCCGCAGCCGCAGCGAGCTCGCCGACGTCCTCGACGATTGAATGATGGGTGCGCATCTGACCGTCGAAGAGAACGACCAGATCCGCACCCCAGACGGGTCAATAGGATGCGGCGGGTGACGGCCGGGTCCTCGATCGATCCCGCGGTTCGGGACGAGCTCGTCGCGACCGTGCGGCGCTTCGTCGAGAAGGACGTGCTCCCAGTCGCGTCCGATCTCGAGCACGCCGACGAGTTCCCCCAACACCTCGTCGCCACGATGCGCGAGCTCGGCCTGTTCGGGGCAACGGTCCCCGCGGAGTACGGCGGGCTCGGCCTCGACCTCCCCACCTATGTCGCCATCATCGAAGAGCTCGCCGCGGGGTGGATGTCGCTCACCGGCATCCTCAACACGCACATCATGGCGGCGAACCTCATCAAGCTGCACGGGACCGACGAGCAGCGCGAGCGCTGGCTGCCGCGCATGGCGACCGGCGAGCTGCGCGGCTGCCTCTCGCTCTCGGAGCCCGACGCCGGCAGCGACACCAGCGCGCTGAAGTGCCGCGCCGAGCGCGACGGCGACGAGTACGTGATCACCGGCACCAAGACCTGGGTCACCAACGGCATGCGTGCAGGCATCGTCGCCCTCGCCGCGCGCACGACCGAGGGCATCACGTGCTTCATGGTCGAGAAGGAGCCGGGCGAGCAGTCGGGCGCCATCAACGTGAGCAAGAACATCGGCAAGCTCGGCTACAAGGGCCTCGAGACCGTCGAGATGTCGTGGGACGGCCAGCGCGTGCCGGCCAGTGCCGTGCTCGGCGGCGAGTCCGGCCTCGGCCGAGGCCAGCACTTCATCCTCTCGGCCCTCGAGGTCGGACGCATCAACATTGCCGCACGCGCGTGCGGTGTGGCGCGCGCCGCGTTCGAGGCGGCCATCCGCTACGCCCAGCAGCGCGAGACGTTTGGCAAGCCGATCGCCCAGCACCAGGCGATCCAGATGAAGCTCGCCGACATGGCCACGAAGCTCGAGGCGGCGCGCCTGCTCACGATGAGCGCCGCGGAGCGCAAGGAGTCGGGCGAGCGCTGCGACGTCGAGGCCGGCATGGCGAAGCTGTTCGCGAGCGAGGCGGCGCTCGAGATCGCCACCGAGTCGATGCGCATCCACGGCGGCATCGGCTACACGACCGAGCTGCCGATCGAGCGCTACTACCGCGACGCGCCGCTCATGATCATCGGTGAGGGCACCAACGAGATCCAGCGCCTCGTCATCGCCCGCGGCCTGCTGCATCGCTACGTCAGCGAGTGATCGCGTCCACCTGCTGGCACGCCCGCCACTGGCCGCGTGGCTCGTGCGCCATCGCCCGGCCTGCCGCCAGTCGCGTGGCTCGATGCGCGACAATCCCCGCGCTCGGGGCACCCGCCCCGAGGCGCTGGGGCCGCGCCGGCGCAACGGGAGGATGCGCACGGCCCGTCGCAGGGAGAGCACGTGCGCGCAACCCGACCGTCGGCCCGAGGCTCGGCGACCCTGGTCCTGGCCGTCACCCTCGCCGTGGCGTCGCTCGGCGTCGTGAGCTTCGACCGGCCAGCCGTCGCACAGGCTCCGGTGCAGCAGTCGTTCGGCTACACCGGCGGGCTCCAGTACTTTGACATCCCCGTCGACGTGCACGCCGTGACGATCCTCCTCGTCGGTGGCCCCGGTGGCACGGTGCCCAACGGCCTCGGCGGCGTGGGCGGGGTCAGCGGCGCGGTCATCGGAACCTTCAAGGTCGAGCCCGGCGACCGGCTGACCGTGTGGGTCGGCGGCAACGGCGGCCACGACGGTGGCTGGGGCTTCCGCTGCGGCGGCGGCGGCGGCGCCACGCCCACGCTCGCGCCCGACGGCCGCGGCGGCGGCGGTGCGACGGCGGTGACCGTGGGCGACTTCTCGCTTCCCGCCGGCGACTGCAACCCCTCGGCTCGTCCGGCCGACGCTGTCGTGCTGGCGGTGGCAGGTGGTGGCGGCGGCGGCGGCGCCGACGCGTTCATCGAGGGCAACCCCACCGGGCCGCTGGTGCCCGGCGGCAACGGCGGCAACGGCGGCAACCCGGCCCAGGCCGGCGGCAACAGCGGCGGGTGTGGTGGCTGCCGGACGGGCAACGGGACCGACGGCGCCGACCAGGTCATCCCCGGTGAAGGAGGCGCGGGCGGCGGCGGTGGTGGCTACCGCTCGGGTGCTGGCGGCGACGACCCCACGAACGGTGGCGGTGGCGGCCTCTCCCAGATCCTCATGCCGGCCACGAACTCGGCGTACCTGCCCGGCGCAGGCGCCGGCGACGGGCACGTGCTGATCACCACCGGCCATGTCGAGGTCTTCGACGACTGCACGCCCAACGAGCACACCACGACCGTTCCCGTGGGACGGGCGAGCATGCAGGTGCACGCGACCGGCGGATCGGGCGGCACGCCCGACGACGGCGGCACGCCCGGCGCCAGCGGCACCGGCGGCTCGGGCGGCGAGGTCGACGCGACCTTCCCGGTCGAGCCCGGCGATCCGGTGCGGGTCGTCGTCGGCTGCCGCGGCCACGACGACCCCGGTCGAGGCTTCGGCATCGGTGGACATCACGGCGTCGGCGACGAGAACGGGCTCGACGGCGGAGGGGGTGGCGGCAGCACGGCGGTCTTCGTGAACGGCAGGCTGCTCGCGCACGCGGCGGCAGGCGGCGCGGGCGGCGGCCCGGGCGGCAGCTTTGCCCCCGGTGGTGGGGTCGGCGGATTCGGTGGGAACGGCGGCGACGCCGGCGGCTACGACGAGGAGCCCACCCGAGGAAGCCCGGGCCAGTCCAGCGAAGGCGGCGGCGGAGGCTGCGCGGCGTGCAAGAACGGCCCCGACGGCAAGCACGGCCACGATGCCAACGACCTCAGCCACGGCGGTGGCGGGGGCGGCAGCGGCGCCGGCGACGTCGCGGGCGGTGGCGGCAACGGCGGCCACTTCCCCAGCGGCGGGGGTGGCGGTGGCGGGGGCGGCCTCGACTTCGTCGACGACTCCGCGATGGGCGACACCTTCCAGGGCACCGCTGACCAGATCGGCGCGGACGGACTGGTCGAGCTCACGTTCGGTGGTGATGGCCCGGCGGCAGTGGTCGTGCACGGCGGCTCGAAGCAGCGCGCGCCCTTGCTCACCCAGTTCGCCGAACCGCTGACCGCGCTCGTCACCGACCTCAACGGGCACCCGCTGGCCAACACGAACGTCACGTTCACCCTGGTGGAAGGCACGACGGATGCCTGGGGCACGTTCCCGAGCGCGGTGACGGTGCACACCGCGACGACGAACGCACAAGGCATCGCCACGTCGCCGCCGATCACCGCCAACGTGACGCCCGGCGAGTGGACGGCGACCGCGACGGTCGGTGGCCTCGCGCCGGCGCGCTACTCGCTCACGAACACCCTGGCCGAGACCACGACCGCGGTGACGATCAGCCCGAGCCCGGCGTACTCGGGGCAGCAGCTCACCGTGCGTGCCATCGTCACCGCCGACAACCCGCTCGTCGACGTCCCATCCGGGACCGTCCACTTCACCTGGGCCTCCTCGTCCGCCGACGTGACGCTCGACTCGAACGGTGTGGCCACCCTGGCCGTCGACTCGAGCACGCTCCCCGCGGGCGCGGCCACGACGTTCACCGCCGAGTACGAGGGGTCGACCGAGCACGCTCCCAGCACCGGTCACGCGAGCGTGCTGGTCGAGCGCGTCCCGACCGCGACGAGCGTCACCAGCACGCCCAACCCCTCGCAGGTCGACGAGGCCGTCGCCGTCACCGCGACCATCTCGGTGCCGAGCGGCCTGAACCCCTACGCCGGGGCGGGGGCGCAGGTGCAGTTCCAGATCGACGGCGTCGATTTCGGGGCACCGGTGTCGGTGGTCAGCTCCCAGGCTTCGATCACCATCCCGGCCAACACGCTCACCACTGGCACGCATCTCGTCAGCGCGATCGCCGCGCAGACCGCGACACATGCCGGCAGCACCGGCACCCACCACCAGGTCGCCGATCCCACGGCGACCGCGGTCACCGTCACCTCGACCGCCAACCCGATCGAGTACGGCGCGGGGCTGACCCTCCAGGCAACGGTCAGCGCGGCCAACGCGACGCCCACGGGTACCGTGGACTTCGCGGTCGACGGCAACCCGGTCTGCCAGGACGTCGCGCTCGACGGCGTCGGTGAGGCAAGCTGCGTGCCGCCGACACCGCTGCTGCCTGGCGCCCACGACGTCGTGGTCGACTACGCGGGGGACGCCACGTTCGACCCGAGCCAGGGCCGGATGACCCAGCAGGTCGTCCCGGCGCGCACAGACACCGCGGTGTCGACGAGCCCGGCCAGCCCCACTCCCTACGGGTCCGCGTTCGTCGTGCACGCCCAGGTCAGCCGCCGCGACCCCGGCGTCGGCACGCCGGGAGGCACGGTGCAGTTCGCGGTCGACGGTGTGCCGCTGGGCGACCCGGTCGCACTCGACGGCACCGGAGCGGCCGCGTCGCCGCCGGTCGCACCCCACGCCGGCGCCCACACGGTCACGGCCACCTACGGCGGTGACGCCCGGTTCTCGGGCTCGGAGTCCCAAGGTGCGCACGTCGTGCAACCGGCTGCGACGACGGTTGTGCTGAGCGCAAGCGCCGAGCCGTCGCTGCACGGTGCGCCGGTCACCTTCCATGCGCAGGTCGGTTCGGCCACCGGTGCGCTCCCCACCGGGACCGTCACGTTCCGAGTCGACGGCGTCGACGTCGGGTCGGTCCCACTCGATGGCCTCGGGGCCGCGACCTCGCCGCCCGTCTCGACCCTGAAGCCGGGGACCCACACGGTGAGCGCCGTCTACGATCCGCGCACCGACGGCGACTTCCTCGGGAGCTCGACGGCGATCGAGCACGTGGTGGAGCAGCCGACGAAGCTCTGGGTCAGCGCCAACGAGGACCCGATCATGCTCGGTACGCCGCTCGACCTCCGCGCGCACATCCGTCCTCTCACCCGGGGCGGGACGGTGGCGTTCGCCATCGATGGGCTCGCCATCGAGCACTGCCAGGCGGTGCCGGTCGTCGACAACGAGGCCCGGTGCTCGGTCGGCGCGGTGAGCGCCGGGTTGCACGTGGCGACCGCGTCGTTCTCGGGTGCGAGCCCCTATGGCCCTTCTCAGGGTGAGCTGCTCGTCGAGGTCGTTGGCGCCCCGGTGCGCTCCCCCACGTTCACCGGCTGACGGCAGTGCGACCTGGCGCCGACTCAGTGAGTCGACCCGCGCCGTCCAAAGCCTGATCACCGATGTCGGGTCGCAGTCGGCGCGAGCCTCGTCACTGTTGCCACCGCGCCGGACGATCCCGACGCTCAGCTCCGTGGCCGGTACCGGCACACTTGCACGCCGGTCCTGCTCGTCTCCGCGGCGATCAGCTCGAACTTGCGGGCCTCGCCGTCAGTGGGGAAGAGGGTCTTGCCTCCGCCGAGCGTGATCGGCTCGATCATCAGCGCCAGCTCGTCGACGAGGCCGTGGGCGAGGAGGGCTCGGACGACCGACAAGCTCCCGTAGACGTAGATGTCGCCACCTGGCTGCTCCCGCAGTGCCGAGACCCTCTCGAGCAGCTCCTTGCCCCGGATGATGGTCGTCGGCTTCCAGGTGAGGTCGGACTCTGACAACGTGTCGGAGACGACGTACTTCTGGGTCTGGTTGATCCAGTCGGCGAACGGATCCCCTCCACGCTCGGGCCACGCCGTGGCCGAGACCTGGTAGGTGCGGCGCCCTTGGAGCAGCGCCTCGCTGCGCTGGGCGTACTCGTCGACGACGCGCCCCATGACCTCGGGATCGAAGAACTCGGCCGACCAGCCGCCATGGCGGAACCCGCCGCTGGTGTCCTCGTTCGTGCCGCCCGGGGCCTGCACCACGCCGTCGAGGCTCATGAACTCGCTGACCACGACTCGCATCGCCTCCTCCTGTTGTCCACGTCGATGCGTGAGGTGGGGACCTCTCAAAAGGTTCGAATTCATCGCGTCCGATGAGGAGAGTCAGTTCCGGCGCTCGCCGGCGCGCGGTTCGGCACGTGACCCTGACCCCCATCTCCTCGGTCGACTGCGCGCAGCACCCGTGACGCACCGGAGCTCGACGTGCTGCCGAGGGGGCTGGCCGCTGATCCGGTGTGGTCACGACAGATGATAATGTGACCACATGGAGGTGGGGGTGCGGGAGCTGAAGGCCAAGCTGTCCGCGTACCTGCGACGGGCCGGCGCGGGTGAGCTCATCACCGTCACCGACCGCGGCCGGCCGGTCGCGGTGCTGGGGCCACCGATCGGTACGGTCGACCTCGACGCCGCCGCGGCGGCGGGCTGGCTGACTCGAGCCACCGCCCGAGGACTGCGACCTACCCGTCGCTTCCGACCGTCCCGTCCCATCCACGAGGTGCTCGACGAGGACCGGGCCGAATGACCACCTACGTCGACACCAGCGCACTCCTGAAGCGCTACATCGACGAACCCGACTCGGATCGAGCCGCCCAGCTCCTCGCCGCTGACCCTGAGCTCGTCACCGGACGGCACACCATCGTCGAGCTGCGGCGCAACCTGTCTCGCCTCCTCGTCGCCACCGATGCGGCCGCCGCGCGCGCCGCGTTCGCCGAAGACCTCGCGGCCCTGTCGATCGTCGAGCTCGACGCGGCCACCTGCGAGATGGCCGCCACCATCGCCGAGCAGATCGGTGTGCGCACCCTCGACGCGCTCCACCTGGGGGCCGCCCGCCGACTGGGTACCGCGCTGAGCTTCCTCACCTTCGACGCACGCCAGGCCCAGGCCGCCCGCGCCCTCGGCTTCACCACCGCCGGCACCTGAGCCGCCAGCCGAGCACGAGCTCCGGGTGCGGGCTCGCCCCGACTTCAGCGCCGGCTCGACCGGTGCTGGAACCGCGATGGCGCGTCTCGTACCAGGGCCAGATCACGCTGCGTGCCGCAGTAGTCGGGGAGCAAGTGCCCGAGCATCGCCTGCGCGGATGCACGCTCGGCGTCAGTCGGTAGGGCGAGCCCCCCGATCAAGTGGGCACGCACATCGTCGGGCAGACAGCTCCACGAAGGAACGAAGCTGAGGATGAGGCAATCTCGGGAACGGTTGGTCGTGTTCGGATGGGTGCTGTGCAGCACGCGGTAATCAAGCAGCACCGCGTCACCAGCGCGGACCTCCAGCGTGACTTGCCCCGGTTGATCGGCAAATGCCGGATGATCGGGCTCGGAGAGGTAGCTCGAGACGCCGGGAGCGTTGCGTAGCACGGCGTGGATCGCGTGGCTCTCGAGGTGGCTGCCGGCAAGCACACGAAGCGCACCGCTGCTGGCCGTGGTGTCGTTGAGATAGCAGAGCAACGCGACCTGTGGCGCTTGGGTCTGGCGCGTCACCGCGTGGCTCCAACACCACCAATCCTGGTGCCAACACAGCGGCCCGCTGCGCGGCTCCTTGATGCTGACGTAGCCGGAGATCCAACGGAGGTCGGAACCGCCCGTCGCAGCGCGAACGCGACGGAGAAGCACCTCGTCGTTGAGCGCCGTGACGACCGCCGTATCGTTCCAGCGCAGCGGTACGAGCGTGTTGTTGGGACGTTCGCAGGCGTCGACGGCCCGCGTCGCCCCCAGAGCAGAGACGGCTTCCCGCAGTCTCTTGATCTGGCGACCCGTCAGCAGACCCCGCAGGAGCGAGTACCCATCGCGGGTCATCGAAGGGCTCCCCACCATGCAGGGGAGAGTAGGGCCACCGCCTTCTCCACGTGGTTCGACCGGTGGTCCACGACCTCGACAGCTCGCTGAGGAAGACGACGAGAGCGGTGGACGGTACCGATTGCTCCCAACCCTTGCCGAAGCGCTCCACCACGTCGTCGTCGATCTCGTCTGCATGACGACATCGCGCGGCGACCCGGGATGTCCGGCTTCGGGGACCTCGCCTGACCCGAGCACCAGGCAGCGCTCTCCGGGGGGTGCTGGCTCATCGGCAACCGCCGCGGACGCGGTGAGGCTCGGAGCCCCTCGATCGGGCGGCCGAGAACCGCGATGAGCTCACCCGCCTCGTTCGTCGGTACGGATGACACCAGCGAACGGAACGAGGGACCAATGGGAACCGAGATGGAAGCAGAGCAGGCGATCCGACAGCTCCACGAGGAGTGGTTCGCGGCGGCACGCGCCAAGGACCTCGATGCGGCGATGCGTCCGATCTCGCCGGCGATCGTCTCCTATGAGCACTCGACTCCGCTGCAGGTCACCGACCTGCGAGGGATCCGTGCCGAGTGCCAGCGCGGGTTCGAGCTCGCGTCAGAGGATTTCACGTGGACCGTCCCCGACCTGCAGGTCGTGACGCGAGACGATCTCGCGGTCGCGTGGGGCCTCAACCGAATGGCAGACCGCGGCGAGGGCGGCACTGAGAATGTCGTATGGTCGCGAGGAACCCGCGTGTTCCGTCGCATCGGTGGGCGATGGCTGGTGATACACCAGCACGTGTCCTTCCCGATCGACCCTGCCACCGGTAGGGCCGCGACCGACCTGACACCATGATCGACGATCCCGGCCCCGCAGCCGACGATCAACCGGGGATCCGCGATCCGGAGGCGCACCGACGATGCTGGCGACCGGACGCGGCGACGAGCACCACCCCGCTCACGCATGCCGAGCTTGCCGAGATGTTCGACCGGCATCGCCGAGAGCTGCACGTCCACTGCTACCGCATGACCGGCTCCGTCACCGACGCCGAGGACCTCACCCAGGAGACGTTCCTGCGAGCCTGGCGAGCCAGAGCCAGCTACGAGAGCCGCGCGTCGCTGCGCACCTGGCTGTACCGGATCGCCACCAACGCCTGCCTCGACCACCTCGCACGCCGGCGGCGAGTCTCGGCGTGGGAGTCCCCCGACGCGATCCTCGCCGAGGACGCCCATCTCGACCCGTACCTCGATCGGTTCGACCCGGCTGCCGATCCTGGTGCCGTCGTCGCAGCCAGAGAGACAACGGAGCTCGTGGTCCTCGCTGCGCTGCTGTACCTGCCTCCTCGGCAACGGGCTGCGCTGATCGCCCGTGACCTCCTCGAGTTCAGCGCCGCAGAGACCGCGTCGCTGCTCGACACGACGATCACGTCGGTGAACAGCCTCACCCAGCGCGCCCGCGCTCGACTTCGGCCGCTGCTCGTCGACACCCCTGCCCCCACGGTGACCCCCGAGCACGCCGATCTAGTGCGGCGGTACGTCCAAGCCCATGAGCACGGCGACGTGGACGCCATCGTCGATCTGCTCGCCGCCGACGTCGAGATCGCCATGCCTCCCGAGCGCCCCTGCCGAGGCGCGCGCGCAGCTGCCCAGCTCTTCCACGGGATCCTCGGCCTCGACCGGCCCGGCGACTGGCTCCTCACCACCACCCGAGCCAACGGCCGGCCCGCCACCGTCAACTATCTCCGACGTCCTCATGAGCGCGAGTTCTGCGCGCTGTCCATCGACGTGCTCGACATTCGCGAGGGCAAGATCGTCGCCATCCGGTGCTTCCTCGGCGACCGAGCCTTTCCGGCGTTCGGCCTCCCACTCCGCCGGAGCGCTTGAGCGGCCGCACGCCCGCGAGGAGTGCTCACGAACGCGACGAAGACCAACGGCGTCTCTCGGGCGTGAGCCCCTACGGCCCCTCCCGGGGGGACCTGCTCGTCGAGGTGCTCGGCGCCCCGGTGCGCTCCCCCCGCGTTCACCGGCTGACGGCATCGTGGTCGCAAGGTCGAGCGGGCCGGTTTGGTGGGGGTGCAGCCCGCCGTCGTGCGAGCAGGTGCGGTGTGCACGGTCCTCAATAGAGTGATCGGCATGAGTGAGGGCGAGCGATGACGGTCCACGAGCGTCCCTTCGGGCGCTACTTCGAGGACTTCGAGCCCGGTGACGTCTACCGGCACTGGCCGGGCAAGACGATCACGGAGTACGACGACCACCTCTTCTGCATGATCACGATGAACCACCATCCGCTGCACACGGATGCGTGGTACGCCGAGACCCAGACGCAGTTCGGCAAGAACGTGGTCGTCGGGAACCTCGTCTACTCGGTCGTGCTCGGGATGAGCGTGCCCGACGTGAGCGGCGCCGCCATCGCCAACCTCGAGGTCGAGGAGCTCAAGCACCAGCGCCCCACGTTCCACGGCGACACCATCTATGCCGAGACCAAGGTGCTCGACAAGAAGGAGTCGTCGAGCAAGCCCGACCGCGGCATCGTGACGGTCGAGACCCGTGGCTTCAACCAGCGCGGCGAAGAGGTCTGCTACTTCCGGCGCCGGGTGATGGTCTACAAGCGCGACGCCGCGCCGGCCCGGCAGCGGCCCTACGAGTCTCCTGAGTAGCGGCTGCCTCTTCTGTCGCATCGTGGCGGGCGACGAGCCTGCGACGATCGTCACCGAGACCGACGCGATGGTCGCGTTCC
>Ga0073934_10011171_pt1 | contig 10948 bp, 13 predicted proteins | sample LarsenN4metaG_FD_76834 | JGI IMG/M metagenome (GOLD analysis project Ga0073934, IMG submission 76834) | Hot spring sediment bacterial and archeal communities from British Columbia, Canada, to study Microbial Dark Matter (Phase II) - Larsen... ...
CAGAGGGAGCGGTACCGTACTCCCGTGCACGGTCATCAGAGACGTTGAACCCGCGACTGACTCGTTGGGCATGAATTCTCTACCCCGAGCCTGAGGGCTTGACAGAACTATAGCAGGCTGCGGTTCCAATGGAGATCCCCGCGTGGAACTTTATCGGTTGACGATTCACGAGCTGCGGGATCTGATCCAGAAGGGCGAGGTGTCTCCCGTTCGCGTGGTCCAGGATCACCTGGTCCGGATCGGCCAGCTCGAGGACCGGATCCAGGCGTTCATGACGCTGACCTCGCAGCCTGCGCTGGGCTTCGCCAAGAGGTACCAAGACATGCAGGCGCGGAAGGAAAAACTGCCACCCCTGGCAGGGATACCCCTGGCCATCAAGGACGTCATCTGCACCAAGGGGGTGGCCACCACCTGTTCGTCCAGGATCCTGGAGAACTACGTTCCCCCTTACAATGCAACCGTGATGACCCGGCTGAATGCGGCCGGCGCCCTCATGCTGGGCAAGACCAACATGGACGAGTTCGCCATGGGGTCCTCCACGGAGAACTCGGCCTTCAAGAAAACCCGGAACCCGTGGAACCTGGGCTGCGTACCCGGGGGATCCAGCGGCGGCTCGGCCGCGGCTGTGGCCGCCGAAATGTGCGCGGGCGCCCTGGGGAGCGATACCGGCGGCTCGATCCGGCAGCCGGGGGGATTCTGCGGGATCGTCGCCCTGAAGCCGACCTATGGCCGCGTCTCGCGCTACGGCCTCGTGGCCTTCGCCTCGTCCCTGGATCAGATCGGGCCCATGACCAAGGACGTTCGGGATGCCGCCATCCTCCTCAAGGCGATCGCCGGCCACGACCCGCGGGACTCGACCTCGGCCGACGTGCCGGTGCCCGACTACGAGGCTGCCCTCACCGGGGAGATCCAGGGACTCCGGATCGGCATTCCCGGCGAGTACTTCGTCCCCGGCATGGACCCGGAGGTGGAGTCGGCAGTTCAGGAGGCCATCCAGGTCATGGGAGAATTGGGAGCCGTCCGGGAAAAAGTCTCCCTGCCGCACACCGACTATGCGGTGGCGACCTACTACCTGGTGGCTCCGGCCGAGGCCAGCTCGAACCTCGAGCGGTATGATGGGGTGAAGTACGGCTACCGGACGCCCAGATCGGAACACCTCATTGACATGTACATGAAGACCCGCCGGGAAGGCTTCGGTCCGGAGGTCAAGCGCCGCATCATGCTCGGAACGTATGCCCTGAGTGCCGGTTACTATGATGCCTATTACCTGAAAGCACTCAAGGTCCGGACGCTGATCCGCCAGGACTTCACCGAGGCGTTCAGGCGTTGCGACGTGATCGTCACCCCGACCTCCCCGACGGCGGCCTTCAAGCTCGGCGATAAAACGGACGACCCCCTCCAGATGTACCTCTCCGATATCTTCACCATCTCGGCGAACCTGGCGGGGATGCCCGGGATCAGCGTCAATTGCGGATTCACCCGATCGGGACTCCCGATCGGCCTGCAAATCATCGGGAAACCCTTTGACGAGGCGACCATCCTCAGGGTGGCCCACGCCTACGAGCAGGCTACCCCCTGGCACAAACACCGGCCGCGGCTCTGAAGCCGGGTCCACCTGAAAATTGCAATCCGACAATTGAAAATGGGGAAGCAATGGTATTCCAGCGAAGGCTCGGTTTTAGCGCTTGGATAGCTGCAGGCCTGCTGCTCGTGTTTCTGGCGGCCGCGCCAACGCATGGGGCCAAGCCTGTCCAAAAGACGCCGTCTGGAAAGAACCGAGATTTGGTGGTGCTGGACTACGAGCGGTGGCTGGACACGCTGAAGGGGACCGTCAAGAATTTCAGCAAGGGTTCTGCCAGAGATGTGACGATCCTGGTAAAATTCCTCGACCAGAAGAAGAAGGTACTCGGGACCCAGCGGGTCAGCGTGGGCGATCTGCGATCAGGAGATCAGAGCTCGTTCAGCCTGGCCATCCAGGAGCGCAATCGACCGGCGAAGAGTTACCAATTCGAGGTGCACGCGATCTGGCAATAACGGAAAACTGCGTTAGGCAGTTCGGGTGTTCGGTCGTTCTTCAGGCTCGGGTACAACCGAACCACTCTCCGGGGTGGAGCCCCCTCCGGGGCGGAGCCCGAACCCTCGAACGATCGAACGCTCTTGACGATCAATGATGTTGTATTTCGCCTACGGTTCCAACATGCACCCGGGCCAGATACGGAAGCGATGCCCGGGGTGTCTCTTCGTCGCCGCCGCGCGATTGCGGGATCATCGCGTGGTGTTCACGCGACTGTCGGCCACATGGCGGGGAGGCGGGGTGGCGCACATCCAGCCGACGGCCGGGAGCATTGTCGAAGGCGTCGTGTGGGAGATCACGGAGGCCCACCGGGAGGCTCTTGACCGGTATGAGGATTACCCCGTGTCATACACCCGGAAGGATGTGATGCTGGAGAGCTTCGACGGCCGAACCCTCACCGCCTTTGCCTATTTTGCCCGACCCGCCGGCGCCTACAAACCGAGTCGTCGGTACCTTCGGCAGATCATTGAGGGGGCTCGGGCCCACGGCCTATCCCCCGAGTACCTGGCCTCCCTGGAAGCCATTGCAACAGATGGATGATCGGTGGTAAAAGGAAGCGTGGCCTGAAGACCTGAATTGCCAAGGCCGAAATATGGCCCCTTAGTGGCCCGGTTCCGGCCAGGAAGGAAGCGAGAATGCCGAACAAGACTCAGGGCCCTGCCTTCAAGGTAAATCCATTTATGCCCGACAGCCCGGTGAGCACCGAGTTATTTGTCGGACGGCAGCTGGAGATAGAACAGATTAAGCGCGCGCTATACCAAGCGATCCACGATCGATCGGAGAACCTTCTTTTTGTCGGTGACCGTGGCATTGGAAAGAGTTCATTGGCGTCGTACGCGGAGGATATGGCTCGGAACGCGGATATACTATTTAATCTCCCCCACGTTCGCTTTCTGTCCGCATTTGTCAGCGCGGGAAGTAGTAGAGATCTTGACGAACTCTGCGTTTCAGTGATTGACAGAATCTACAGAAAGATTCGAGAGGCTTCGGACCCTCTTTCTCGGGCGGTGTCGGACCTTCTCGCGAAAATCGGAGGGCTGAGTGTTGACCTCCTCGGTCTAAAGCTTGCTATCTCCGGTGGTCCGGGACGCTCGGAGGTCATTGCACCCAAATTCACCTCTCTTCTAGAGGCACTCTGGGACAAGATCAAGGATTCTTATTCAGCCCTCCTGATAATCATTGACGAAACCGAACACTTAGCGCGCCTTCGCAACGCTGCAGCATTCCTGAAGAGCTGCCTAGAACAATTGAACCACGACAAATATCGTAAAATCTTGTTTGTCGTCACGGTGAGCCCGAGTGCGCTTACCGACTTTACCGAAGACCATCCATCCTTTCCTCGCGGATTCACCCATGTTGATATTTCGTCTCTGAGTGAAGCCGAATCAAATGAACTGATTACCCGCGCGTTGGGTCGGGCTGTCCCACCGTCCAAAGCACGACCAGAGTTCTTGCAGTGGGTGTACCATTACTCGACTGGCATCCCAAGTTTCATCCATGAGCTAGGAAGAGCGGCTTTTGACGTTGATTCGGATGGTGTATTAGATCGAGAGGATTTCCGAAAAGGTGTCCTAGGAACGGATGCGGTCAAGGGTGCGCTCGCATCATTGGAAGACAAGCATTTCAGACAACGCTATACTCAGAAAATTCTCAGTAACGAGTATAGAAAGATTTTGCGTACAATCGCCTCATTTGATGAGGATGTGGTCCCTGTCAGCGAGATCCTCAAAAAATACAAGGGCGATGAGAAGAAGCTTCGTGCCTATATATCTATTATGGTTAAGCGTGGTGTGCTGGAAAAAGTTGAAGACCAATTAGGCCAGTATCGCCTCCCCGATAGAATGTTCAAGGTATTTCTCAGATTGCGCGTGGGTCCGAAGAAGGAGCAGTAGCAGCGGATGGCGGAGTACGAAGCGGTCATCGGCCTGGAAGTGCATGCGGAGCTGCTGACCAACTCCAAGATGTTCTGCGGGTGCAGCACCAAGTTCGGGGCCCCGCCCAACACCCAGACCTGCCCGATCTGCCTGGGGATGCCGGGGGTCCTGCCCGTCATCAACCGGCGGGGGGTGGAGTTCGCCATCCGCACCGCCCTGGCCCTCAACTGCCAGATTGCGCCGATGTCCCGATTCGCGCGGAAGAACTACTTTTATCCGGACCTGCCCAAGAACTACCAGATCTCCCAGTACGAGCTGCCCCTGTCGGAGCACGGGTACATCGAATTTGCCCTTGAAGGTCAGAGGAAACGGGTCGGGATTCGACGCGTTCACCTGGAAGAGGATACGGGGAAGCTCGTCCACGCCGGAATCATGCAAGAGGCAGAGTCCAGCCTGGTGGACTTCAACCGCTGCGGCGTCCCCTTGATGGAGATCGTCAGCGAGCCGGACATCCGCACCCCCGAGGAGGCGGCCGAGTACCTCCGGCAGCTTCGGGCCATACTGATGTACCTGGGGGTCTGCGACGGCAACATGGAGGAGGGGAGCTTCCGTTGCGACGCCAACGTCTCGGTCCGCCCCAAAGGTGCGCAGGATCTCGGGACCAAGGTCGAAGTCAAGAACATGAACTCCTTCAAGAACGTCCAGAAGGCCCTGGACTACGAGATCCGGCGGCAGATCAAGGCCGTGCACTCCGGCGAGATGCTCGTCCAGGAGACGCGCCTCTGGAATGCCGACCAGGAGATCAGCCTCTCCATGCGGAGCAAGGAGTACGCCCACGACTACCGCTACTTCCCGGAGCCGGACCTGGTCCCCCTGGTCATCGAGCCGGCCTGGATCGAGGAGATCCGCCGCAGCATGCCGGAGCTGCCCGAGGCAAAGCGCCGGCGCTTTGTCCGCGACTACAGCATTCCGGAATACGATGCGGGCGTCCTCACGACGAGCAAGGAGTTGGCCGACTACTACGAGGCCGCGGTCAGGGTTCACAAGGACCCCAAGGTGGTCAGCAACTGGGTCATGGTGGAGCTGCTGGGCCGCCTGAACAGGGACGGCAGGGACATCACACAGAGCCCGATTCCGCCGGAGCGGCTCGGCGCCATGCTCGGCCTTTTGGCCAAGGGCACGATCAGCGGCAAGATGGCCAAGGACTTCTTTGACGAGATGTATGCTACTGGCGCCGACCCGGCCGACATCCTGAAGAAGAGGGGCGGCCAGCTCAGTGACCCTGCCGAGGTCGAGAAGATCATCCGTGAGGTCCTGGCCGCCAACCCCGCCGCGGTGTCCGAGTACCGGGGCGGCAAGGAAGGCGCCTTCAACTTCCTGATCGGCCAGGTCATGAAGGCCACCCGGGGCAAAGCCAACCCGCAACTGGTCAACGGCCTGCTGAAGAAGGCCCTTCAAGCCCCCTGAGACACGCGACGGATCCGACCGGCTGGCTGACCATCCCCACCGTCTTCCCAGTCCCACTTTCCGCTTGACACTAGGGTCGCCAGTGTTACTGTCTGAGCACTCCGACGGCTTGCCTCCCTCTTGTCCTGACAGCAGACGAGGGGGATGCGACGATAACGTCAAAGGTAGATTCTCCAAATGGGAGCCGACAGATGCCGCGGCGCATCCTCGACTGGATTCGGGGGGCGATCCGCAATACGACATGTGTTAGCCAACGACAGACGAGTGCGATATGCTGACTGACGGGGGGAGGTTGTGAATGGAGAAAGTGGAAAAAATCGAGCGGGAAGTGCGGAAGCTCTCACCCGAGGAGCTTGCGAGCTTCCGGCAGTGGTTTGCCGCGTTTGATGCTGAGGCATGGGATCGTCAGTTCGAGGCCGACGTGAGGGCTGGGAAACTCGACGCCCTGGCGGAGCGTGCTCTCCGTGACCATGCGGCCGGCAAGTCCACCAAGCTGTGAATCACCATGCCTCCCCGGACTTCTGGGCGCGTTATCGTGCTCTGCCGGACCCCGTGCAGGAGCTTGCGGACAAGGCGTTCGACTGTTGAAGGCCGACCCCAAGCACCCATCGCTCCATTTCAAGAAAGCCGGCCGCTTCTGGTCGGCACGCGTTGGTCTGCATCACCGTGCAGTTGCCGTTGAGGCGCCCGACGGGATTGTCTGGTTCTGGATCGGCACACACGCTGAGTATGACAAGCTCGTCGGATAACAACGCGCTGCACCGGACCCCGCTTCCAGCGGGGCCGGTGACGGCGAGCGATACGACGGTCGACCTCATCATGATCACCGTCAACAAGGCGACGGAACCAGAGAGATGACGAATCAGTTCGGATATCGCTGCGAGTACTGCGAGGGAATGGTTCGAGAGAAGCAGGTAGAGCGCGAAGCGTTCAAGCACAAATCAGGTTTTGTAATTCTTGAGAACGTAGTGATTGGAGTCTGTGACAAGTGTGGCAATCGTTACTACTCGGCCGACACGCTAAAGCGCGTGCATGCGATTGCCACAGGCAGCATCCCTGCTGAGCGAACTGAACAAGTGCCAGTGGCCCATGCCCGTTAACAGGTAGCTGGCTCCCTCAGAGAGCCGGACCTCGTCCCCCTGCTCATCGGGCGGGAGAAGATCATCCGCGTAGTCCTGGCGGTCAATGCAGGCGCCATCGCCGATATCGTCGCGGCGCGGCGCCCATGGCCGCAAACGCTTCTGCAACCGCCTGGACGAAGTCTTGTCCCAGGCCTTCCTCTCGAACCTCGTACCACCGCGCGGCGCGGATTGCCTCCCGTTCCGCAACGTCCAGAACCTCAGCGTGCACAACGCGGCGGGCGAACGAGGGACCTGCGGAGTCTCGCCAATGACGCTGAGGCGGGGCGAGAACTCACCCGACCCGTGTCAAACGCTGAGAGCCGCGACTCAATTCCGCTGAGCCAGGCAGTGTCTACGGATTCCTCCAGCTCATCGGGCCGCAGGGCGACGCGGAGTCGCCGTACGAACTCGTGTCGTTCTGCCGGGGGAAGGGCAATCGCCTTTTGCAATAGCGCATCGACACGTCTCGCCATGGCCTCTCCCTTGTGCATCAGGCTTCAATGTGAGAGCGCGAACTCCACTCCGGATCTTAACTGCCCAGGTATTCGGGTCACGAAGGTGTGCCATAGTTAGTTGAAAAAGCGAAGCGACTCCCCTATGGTGAGGCGGTTTGTCCCCAAACCGACAACCCCACACAGAAAGGAGCCGCTTCATGAAGAAGGTAGTCCGAATCGCAGGTGCAGGCAAGGTGAAAGACATCGGGCTCCGCGGATTGGTTGACTATCCTGAGGTCGAGCGGGTCAACACGACCGTGGCGCTCATCCAGGCGCTCATCCCGCTCGGTCTCCAGGCCGCCGGGGAGGCCCTGGCGGCCGAGGTCACCCGGCTCGCCGGGCCCAAGCACCGGCGCACGGGCGGCATCCCAGGCTACGTCCGCTGGTGCCACCAGCAGGGCTCCATTTACCTCGCCGACCAGAAGCTCCCCATTACGTACCAGCGGGTCCGCGATCTGCCCCGGAACCAGGAAGTTCCCCTGGAGTCCTACCAGCAACTGCAGACCCCCCGGGCCGCCGATGCCGGCCTGTTTCGGAAGATCCGCCTGGGGCTGAGCTGTCGCAACTATCGGGCGTGCGCTGAGGCGGTCCCCGAAGCGTTTGGGTTGAGCCCCTCCACCGTCTCCCGGCGGTTCATCCGGAGCAGCGCCAAGCAGCTCCAGCGCCTGCAGGAGCGGCGCCTGGAGGGGTACGACTTGGTCGCCCTCGTCCTCGACGGGAAGACCTGCGCCCAGGACGAGCTGGTGATCGCCCTCGGGATCACCGTGACCGGGGAGCAGGGGCTCCGGGGCTTCGTCCAGACCGCCACGGAGAACGAGACGGTCTGTGCGGCCTTCCTCCGGGAGCTGGTGGAGCGGGGGCTGAAGACCGAGCACGGCCTCCTGTGTGTCATTGATGGGGCGAAAGGCTTGCGGAAGGCGCTCCAAACGGTGTTCGGCCCCCAGGCCTTCGTCCAGCGGTGTCAATGGCATAAGCGGGAGAACGTCCTCGAGTACCTCCCGAAGAGCCAGCGCGCCACCTGGCGCTGGAAGCTCCCGGCGGCCTACGAACGGCCGAGCTACCCCGAGGCCAGGGCGGCGCTCCTCCGCCTCCGCCAGGAACTCCGGCTCGTGAATGAATCCGCCGTCAAGAGTCTCGACGAGGGCTTCGAGGAGACCCTCACCCTCCACCGCCTGGGGGTGTTCGGGGCTCTTGGGATCAGCCTGAAGACCACCAACTGCCTCGAATCCATCCACGCGCTCGTCGGCCAACGGACCGACAAGGTCACGCGCTGGCGTACCTCGGATCAGAAGCATCGCTGGCTCGCCGCCGCGCTCCTCGACATCGAGCCGCGCCTGCGGCGGATCAAGGGGTTCCGGGCGGTGCCCCTCCTGCGCCAAGCGCTGCTCGCCGAGCTGCAGGGGCAGGCGAGACCAACGAAGATCCAGGCTGCATGAGCTCATCATCGGGAGGCCGCTTCGTGAAGTTCAACTAACTTTGGGATTGACTCTCGGGTCACTTGAATGCACGTACACACTATAATATCCGGCAAGGCGAGGTCAATCGCTGTGTCCGCAACCGGCCGGTGTAATTGTTTGCCAGGACAGCCGGCATCTTGACCGTCCGCACCGGCCTCCGGGACCCACGTCCAGCTTGACACCGTAGTTGGTAGTGATACCCTCTGCCCACCCCGAGGGCTCTCCTTTTGCGGCCGAAGGGGGACGTCCTCACGCAGGCCAGCGGGCATCTGTGGCCTTGGCGTTTAGGACGTCAATCCAGGCTAGCCAGTCTATAAGGCCATTCGGAGAGATGTGACGCCCAAAGGGCCGTGGTGTTTTCCGGACGTACGCTGAGCCAACCGACGCCGAGAGGGAGGGTTAATGCCGCTGCCGAGGCTGACCGATATTGAGATTGCCCTGCTGAGGGCCCTGGTTACTCTGGGCGGTAGCGCGCCTGCCAACCAAGTGTACCCCGAGGTCACCAAGCAGTTCCCCGCATTGACGCCTGAGCAACCCTCTGTGCCAATATGAATGAGACACTCCCCTCTTCGGAGTTTAGAGTAGAGGGCGAGGAGGGAGTGGGCGATGAATGCCTCACATGGCGCGATGGTCTCGGGAACGATGGCGAAGGAGGTCGAGGTGCTGGCGAAGGCCACCCGGCGGCGGTTCTCGGCCGAGTACAAGCGCAAGATCCTGCGCGAAGCGGACGCCTGCAGGCAGCCGGGAGAGCTCGGCGCCCTGCTCCGCCGGGAGGGGCTGTACTCTTCGAACTTGACGACCTGGCGGGCGCAGCGGGAGCGGGGCGAACTCCTGGGCCTGACCCCGAAGCGGCGGGGCCCGGCGCCTAAGGCCAAGAACCCCCTGGCGCCCACGGTGGCGGCGCTGGAGCGGGAGCTGACCCGCCAAAAGGCGCGGGCGGAGCGCGCGGAGGCCCTCGTCGAGCTCCAAAAAAAAGTGGCAGCGTTCTTAGAGACCGAGCGCCAGCGGAACAGCGGGAAGGCCTGATGGCGCTCGTCACGGAGCAGAAGGCGACCCTGGGCGTGGCCCCGGTCTGCCGGGCGTTGGCCGTGCCGCGGGCCTCCTACTACCGGCGGCAGCACCCCAAGGAGACGGCGCAGGTTCCGGGGACACTCCGCCGGGTGCCCCGCGCCTTGCCGCCCGAGGAACGGCAGCGGGTCCTGGCCCTCCGCCACGACGAGCGGTTCGTCGACCTGCCCCCGGCCGAGGTGTACGCCACCCTCCTGGATGAGGGGAGGTACGTCTGCTCGATCCGCACGATGTACCGGATCCTCCACGCGCAGGGCGAGGCCCAGGAGCGGCGGCAACTGCGGCACCCCCGGGCGGCGGCCCCGGAGCTGCTGGCCACGGGGCCGAATCAGCTCTGGTCCTGGGACATCACCAAGCTGAAGGGCCCCGCAAAGTGGACCTACTTTGACCTGTACGTGCTCCTGGACGTCTTCTCCCGCTACGTGGTCGGCTGGCTGGCCGCGCTCCAGGCCTCGGCCACGTTGGCCCAGCGCCTGATCGAACAGACCTGCGCGCGGCAGGGGATCGCCCAGGGGACGCTGACGATCCACGCGGACCGGGGGGCGGCGATGATCGCCAAGTCGGTGGCCTTGCTCCTCGCCGACCTCGGGGTGGCCAAGACCCACGGGCGGCCGCACGTCGCCAACGACAACCCGTACTCGGAGAGCCAGTTCAAGACCCTGAAGTACCACCCCGAGTTCCCGGACCGCTTCGGGTCGCTGCAGGATGCGCGGCGCTTCCTGGGCGACTTCTTCCAGTGGTACAACACGATGCACCATCACAGCGGGCTGGGATTGCTGACCCCGTGGGATGTCCATTACGGCCATGCCGAGCAGCGATGCACCGAACGGAAGCTGGTCCTGCGGCAAGCCTTCGCGGCGACCCCAGAGCGGTTCGTCCGGGGCGTGCCCATCCCACCGGCCCTCCCCCAGGCGGTGTGGATCAACAAACCGCGGCCGCTGGAGGCGCATGCTCCCGCTCCGGTGGATCTAGGGCCCGGCGAGCGCGGGGCGCGCCCGACGGTGGGGCGCAGCGCGCCAGCCGGGCGGCTACTGGATGGGAACGTCTCATCATCCTCACCCATGAACGCGAAGGAGCCAGAGCTGGCTGCTGGACACTAAACTGTGACCGAGGGTGTCTCATTCTTGTTGACAGCTTCCGCATTTTTCACATAACACATCATGCGCGCTACTTGCGCTATCAATCTACGCCCAGCCTGACCTGCGGGCCCAGATGTCCTAGCCACGCTAGCCGACATCGCCCTTGTACGGGAGATTTATAACCTGGCAGTCCTTGGCGGCCTTGGCGTCTTGGCGGTTCAAGCAGAGGAGAAGACATGAAATTCGGCGTGTCGATTTTCAACACGGAGTACTCCATCCGCATTGACGAGCTGGCGCGTGGGCTGGAAGAGCGG
>Ga0073934_10011172_pt1 | contig 10946 bp, 5 predicted proteins | sample LarsenN4metaG_FD_76834 | JGI IMG/M metagenome (GOLD analysis project Ga0073934, IMG submission 76834) | Hot spring sediment bacterial and archeal communities from British Columbia, Canada, to study Microbial Dark Matter (Phase II) - Larsen... ...
TGGCGCTGTTTTATATGGTTCCTGTCCTTGGATTGCTGCTGCTGCTGGTCACCGGCGTCTGGGGACTCGGGGCTGCGGTCGGGGCTGCGTTTGGCGGCATGCGGCGGGAATTGCCCCCGCGCGCGCCGGCGCCCCCGCCGCAACCCGCCTACGGGGCGCCAACGGTGGCTTACGGAGTGCCGTCAAGTCCGTTTGCTGCCGCGCCGGCTGCGCCGCCCCCGACCTCCGGGGGGCCTGGGCAAGGCGCGCCTGAGCCGATTGGACTTGGTGGCCAGCCTGCTGCCGGGCAGGCTGCGGCTCCCGGTTACGCGCCTCCCGTCCTGCCGGAAGCGCTGGCCTACCCTCGAGCGGGCTTTTGGGAGCGAATGGGGGCGGGCTTTCTCGACACGGTCCTGGTCATCATTCTCGGAGCGATTGTGGGGAGCTTTCCGGTGACGCTCATGATTGCGCTGGCTTACTTCTCGGGAATGTGGGGGTGGCGCGCGACGAGCATTGGCGGCATTGTGCTGGGGCTTAAGGTCGTGCGGGCGGATGGCTCGCCGGTCACCTTTGCTGTCGCTATTGTTCGTGGCCTGGCCGCCGCCTTCTCCATCTTTGTTCTTTTCCTGGGTTTCCTCTGGATTGCGTGGGACAAGGAGAAACAGGGGTGGCACGACCGGATCGCGGGAACCATGGTTGTCAAACTACCACGGGGCATGCCGCTCGTGTGCTTCTGAATTCCAGCCAAAAGTGTTTGAAATTTGGGAGACCACCAGCGTTGAAGTCCGAGGTCCGAAGTCCGAAGTGCGGACGAAACTCAACAAAACGACAAGGCAAGTCGGATCCGAGCGCAGAAGAGTGAGAGATCTTTTGCGCAGTGTGCTCAAAGTACTGCGGAGTCCGCGGGTTGGGCTGCAATGGAAGATGGGAAGAGCGGAAATGCGAGCGGCGTGTAGTCTATCCCATGGCCCAGGCAGTAAAGTCTGGCAGCCAGGCAGTGCGCCCGGATTTGCTGAACCGGAACACCGTGCTTGTCCGCTGTGAAATGCTAGGCGCGACTCAGAAGCTGAGCAGTATCTGCCAGATGAACATGTTTCCGAGGCCGTCGACCTGCTCCCAAACCCGGCGAACCATGTCCCGGTCTCCCGTGATCTCCGGCAGTTCCCGGAGTTTTTGTTCCCACGGATAGCACGTTCCCGGAGGAATCGTTGGCTTCGGCCAACCGGATAGTCCTTTCAGCGCGGCTCGCTCGGTAACCGAGGCCGGCACCTCGCATGGCGGAGCGGCTGTCGGTGCTGTCGGATTGCCCCGGTATTCGCCGTAGCGCCGGGCGGTGTCCGTCATAACGCGCAGGTTCTCAATGCTGGTGTCGTCCTGCATGATTGCCCCGGCATCAAAAATGTAGCCGCCGTCCGCGGCCACCTGGTCGATCACGCGCTTGCAGAAGTCCTCCACTTCCGAGGGCTTGCCGTAGCTGAGCAGGACGTTGGGGATGCCGCCACTGACGGCAAACTTCTTTCCCAATTTGCGTCGCACTTCGAACACGTCGTCACGGTCGCAGTGGAACAAAATACTGCGGGCCGGCAACTCTGTGAAAGTGTCGAGGTGCGCGGCCCATTTGCCTTCGGCGTAGAACATGGTCTGGTGCCCGTGCTTCCAGAACTCCTCGATGATCGGTCGCAGAGTCGGCCAATAATGCGACTCAAACTGGCGGGGGTTGATGAACGGCACGCATCCGCGGTGCATCCAAAACCCGATTGGGACCTGGCGATTCGGGTCGGCGGTCGTGAGGCCCACGTGACAGAGGTGCGGCGCCAGCGCCTGGCAAGCCGCCAACACTTTGTCGGGTTGCTCGTGCATGTCCTGCACAAGCCCCACGTAGCCGCGCAGTTTGTCGGCAATGATGTCGAACGGCGCCTTGAATATGCCGGAGATGCAAGACACTGTGCCGCATTCGGACCGCAGGCGCTGCACCTGGGGGCCGAAGGCGTAGAAGTACTGCAGCATCGCCATCGCTGTTTTTACCAGAGCAAGGTTGTTGCGATAGGTCGAGGGCTGCCCGATGGGAACGATTTCGGTCGATACCCGGGGCAGCCAGGTGTTGTACAGGAACCCGGTCGGATCAGCGATCAGCGCGTCATACTCGTCCGCGCGCATGAACGCCCGGTCTTCCGAAGGCTCGATGTAATTGAATCCGGTCGTGTGCGGAATTCCGATGCCCGGAATACCGTAGTAGCGCAGCCCAAGAGACTGAGCCAGGCCGGTCCACACATACACCATGTTGGGCACGATGGCATCCCAGTCAAAGTCCTTGGCGCATTTCACGGCCGCCTCGAATGCTTTCGCGTAATCGTGCACCACGTCCTGGCAGGTCATGCCCGCGTACTTGGCTGTAAACTCGGCCACGAAAGGGCGAATGGGGACGCGGTCAGGTTTTTCGTTGCGCAGGGCGGTGACATACCGGGCGAGACGCTGCTGGTAAAGTTGCTCGGTGCTCATAGTAAACTGGGGTGCCGAACAGATGTAACAGCGCCAGCATAGGAGCCCCTGCGCCGTTAGACCAGAAAAACCTCAGTGTGCCTTGGCGTATGAACGTTCAACTCCTGCTCAGCGGCGCGTTGTGCCATTGGGGCGCGCGGGCGCCGCGTGGTGGGCGGCCGCCCAGGCCAGTCAACACCATCAACCCGGATCAGGTGCCGACGAATTTGTTGTGGGTGGGACTGAACTCTGAAGCTGCAGTACGGCTGCAAGCAACACCCGGGTGGGGGTGTTCAGCGGCAGTTGCAGGGCCTCCTCCGGTTTCAACCATCGGTAATCGCGAGCCTCTTCATTGAGCGTCACTTCCGGCCGCCCGCTGACGCGGCAGGTGTAGTTCAGGAGTACGAAATGCGCGTCACGGTAAAACTCGGGGGAGTGGATGCAATCCTGGACCAGGACGAAACGGATGTCCTGAATATCGAGGCCGGTTTCCTCTTTCAATTCACGCCTCAGAGCCGACTCGGCAGGCTCGCCCGATTTGATTTTTCCGCCCGGGATTCCCCAGAGGTCGGACCACTTGTGAGTTCGGATCATCAGAACCTCGCCATCCGCATTGAAAACCAGCGCCCCGACCGTCACGATGGGCGCTTGGTTCGGTTCGCCCCGCGCCTCCTGCGGGTGCAAGTGCAGTGCGTTACGTTCCAGCGCGTCCTTCAGCTCGCCAAGGTGCTCGACGATCAGGTCCGGTTCCGCCGCTCGCAGTTGCGCGAGAGTGTTGTACCCGGTCAGCACCGCGCACGAGTGCACGCCGCCGTGGCGCGCCGTTTCGATATCGTGCTGCATGTCTCCCACGAACAGCGTTTCGCCCGGGTCAAGGTGGTTCTCCTCCAGAATCTCGTGGATTTTTTTCCGTTTGTCCCAGACGCCCACGTAAGGCTTGTCGAGGTAGTCGCCAAACCGGGTCGTGGCCGCCTGCGCGGCGAAGTAGTCCGGGTGCACGGTGCTGAGCAAAAAAGTGCGCAGCCTTCGCTCGCGGCAAAACTCAAGAAACTCCCGCGCATGGGGCAAGGGCATGACCGAGTTCTGGGCTTCGCGGAAGTGGGAGTGGAACCATGCCTCAAGCTGAGGCAACGGGACATGCGGGACATGCCGGTCGTAAAAGATGGTGAAAGGCAGGCAGAATTCCGCGCGGAACTGGTCCAGGGTCATCTCGGCCTTCTGGGCCTGGGTCAGCACGTAATTGGTCGCCCTCCACACCGCAGGCAGATCGTCCACCAGCGTGCCGGACCAATCGAGAATCACGTTGCGGATCACGGCCTCATACTATCCGTTGGACCCGCGGAGCGTAACCGGAATCCGCAGCGGAGCACAGAGAAGACATACCGTGACGCAGGCGATGGGCCAGCGCAGGCCCATTGCTCGCCATGCTGCGGCATGCCTGCCCGGGGCAGGCGGTGTCAGAGCCCTACCCGGGACTCCGGAGCTCCGATGCACAGGAGGCGTTGCATTGTGTGCAAGAAATGCACTTATAACGCCTTTGGTCACCGGACTTCGAACGGGTACTCGATTGTAAGTAGCTGGCTAAAAACAACAAGAGAGTGATTATGGCAACGACGGCACAGAACCTGCCTTTGCCCGCCACCATGGTTAATCGACCTGCATTTTCGGGTGGCGGTATTTGGGTGTGTCATCCTTCCGGGCCACGCCCTGTGCACCCTTATTCCGTTTGATTTCAACCTTTCCTGTCTGATTCCATGACCAAGCTGACTGTCACTTTTAAGCCACGCCTTTTGGAGACTCTACGGGGCTACACACTCAAGGATTTTGTGCCAGACCTCATCGCCGGGCTGACGGTGGGCATTGTTGCGCTTCCCCTGGCCATGGCATTTGCCATTGCCTCCGGCGTAAAGCCGGAAGCGGGGATTTTCACCGCCGTCATTGCCGGGTTCATCATCTCCGCTCTGGGTGGCACAAAGGTCTCCATTGGAGGGCCCACGGGAGCGTTCATCGTCATCCTCTATGGGATAGGTGCGAAATACGGCTTGGATAATCTCGTGATCTGCACGGTGCTGGCCGGCGGTCTCCTGTTCGTCATGGGGCTGAGCCGTATGGGCACGATGATTAAGTATATTCCCTACCCGGTGACCATGGGGTTCACGAGCGGAATCGCTGTTCTCATTTTCAGCACGCAAATCAAGGACTTCCTTGGCCTGCGAATTGAAAAGATGCCATCGGAGTTCGTGGAAAAGATGCAGGCGCTGGCCGGGAGTATTGGGACGGTCCATTGGCCTACTTTGGCGCTCGCGGCCATATCACTGGCCATCATCCTGTCGTGGCCCGCGAGATGGCAACGCCGGGTGCCGGGTTCGATTGCGGCCCTGGTGCTTGGGACGGCGGCGGTCGCAGTCTTCTCGCTGCCGGTGGAGACAATCGGCACAAAGTTTGGCGGGATTCCTCAAGCCCTGCCTGCGCCGCATCTCCCGGAGTTGTCCTGGGAGAACATTCAGCACTTGTTTCAACCGGCGATGACGATCGCCCTGCTCGCGGCCATTGAGTCGCTCCTGTGCGCCGTGGTAGCGGATGGGATGGTGGACGACCGGCACGATGCGAACCAGGAACTGATGGCGCAAGGCATTGCGAACATTGTTTGCCCGCTTTTCGGCGGCATTGCCGCCACGGGCGCCATCGCTCGCACGGCCACGAACGTCAAGAGTGGCGCGCGCACGCCGGTGGCGGGAATGATCCACGCCGTCACTTTGCTGCTGATCATTCTGATCGCTGCGCCGCTGGCGAAATTCATCCCGCTGGCCACGCTGAGCGCCGTTCTGGTCAATGTCGCGTTGCACATGGGGGAATGGCACAATTTCACCCGCTTACGCAAATGGCCAAGGAGCGACAGCATGGTGTTCCTTTCCGCGTTTGCCCTGACCGTGGTCATTGATCTGACCGTGGCCGTCGAGATCGGAATGGTGCTCGCCGCGATCCTGTTCATCAAGCGCTCCGCGGAAACGACTCAGATCATGGCCGTCGATGAGAGCACTGAGACGGAGGGTTCGCACCATTCCCTGATCGGGAAGGAAGTGCCCAAAGGTGTGATGGTTTACCGGATGATGGGGGCGTTCTTTTTTGGCGCGGTCGACAAGCTCGAAAGCGCGCTGAAACGCGAGAAACAGGAGCCGGAAGTCCTGATCCTGCGCATGCGCAAGGTGATGGCGATGGATGCAACGGGGCTGAATGCGCTGGAGGACCTCTATGAGAAGCTGCGCCGCAAGGGCAAGCACCTGGTGCTCAGCGCACCCCATACCAATCCCTTCCTGGTCATGGAACGCGCCGGTTTTGTCGATCGGATCGGCCGGGAAAACGTCTGCCCGCACATCGATGCAGCCCTTGCCAGGGCCCGCGTGCTCCTGGGGTTGCCTCCGGCGAGCCCGACCGACCCGCTGCACGAGGAGAAAGAGCGCCTCGAAGCGGCGCGGCACGAGCTGGCGAGCGCGCTCAGCCGCGTCAACGAGGTTCTGAACACTCCGGTCCCAAACCCGTCTACTCCACCACTACGATCTCGTGGATTCCAACCTGCGGCACCTGCACCTTCGCCTCACCACCGCGATACTCGAATTTCAGCGTCTCGCCCGACGGTTGAAGCGTGACCCGCCTGGGTTTGCCAATTTCGCGCAGGGTAACCGTCAGCGGCCCGATGGGGGGAATGGAGTCAATGATCGGCTCGGTCGCATGCGGACCGGAGGTGTTCACCAGGTTGACCATCAACTTTCCGTTGAGGCGATTCAGCACCACGTCGACGTTCGGCGAGCCGGCGACTTCCACCATCGGCTTCGGGAATAGCTCGCGGACGAGGTCGGCCAGGAAGGCGCGGCGAACCTCACTGCGGTCCTCGAGATAGCTTTGGCTGAACGTGAACCAAGTGGCGGCGACCTTGCCTTTTCCAAGCTTCACGATGGTGGCGGCTGGTTGCGAAACGGCGTTGACGTCATTGGTCAGCCGCAAGTGGCCAAACCCGCGGATTTTCGATTTGGGACTGAAACTGATTGGCTGCATCAGGCCCTTGGTCTGAACGAAGCTCTCCTTGTGCTGAAGGAACCGCGGCGCTGAAATGGGCTGGCCTTCGAGGGTCACCCCCAGCTCCGGCTGGAACAGGGCCGCGGTGCGCGGCCCCACCAGCAACAGGTTGCCGCCTTCGCGCACGTAACGGACCACCGCCTTCTGGTGTTCGGTGTCCAGGTATTCCCATTCCGGCACGATGAGCAGCGGGTAGTTTTTCAGGCGGCCCTCGAGCTGGTGTTCGCCGAGCAACTCCACGGGAAGCTGGGCCTCAATGAGCGCTTCGAGCGTCCCGCGGAAACGGGACGGGTCCCTGGAAAAGAGCCCGTTGATCAGCCGGTAATGCGCCGGCGTGGAGAACAGCAGGGCGATCTGCGGCACTTGCTCGGCGTGATGGCAGAACGCCTGGCGAGCGCGGCAGAACTTGGCCACCTCCGCCATCACCGGGACCCGCTCGTCAAAGACCGAGCCGTCTCGCTTCTGCCTGAAATACGCCTGGAAGCCGCCGCCCATCGCAAGCACCAGGGCGGCTTCGCGCTGCAGTTGGATGGCGGGTTTCTCGCGCGTCCCCCCTTTGCCGGCTTTTTGCGTGAAACTCCAGGCCATCAGATCCCACGGCAAGCCCTGGCGCGCCAGGTAGCGTGCCGACAGTCTTGCCGAATTCACGCTGTCTTCCGGGGAATAATCACCCGACAAGAAATCCACCGGAGCGCAAACCGGCTCCGGCATGTGGTCGGTAAACGCCCAATTGCTGCATAGCTGAAAATCCGGATTCGTCTTCTTCACTTCCTCGATATAGTGCCGCAAATACTTCCGGAAGAGCTCGCGGTTGAATTCCAGCCATTGAAACCAGTTTGGCTGCCCGGGCTTGCGGGGAACCGAAGCGACTCCGGTCGCGGTCCGGAACGCCTGCATGGCCGCGGCGGAATAATCCGGCACCGATGCCCAGCACTCCCCGTCCAGCCATGCTCCATCAACGCCGTAGACGCCAGCCAGCTCGCGCAGTTGCGGTATGAGCAACTGGTCAGCGTAAGGACTGAAGAAGGAGATGGCGTTCCCATTGGTTTTCCCGTCGGCGTTGATTGCCCCCCAGGTTGGGTTGCGAATGATGGCCTCGGAATCCCAAACCCCGGAGTAATGCATAAACAAGGCCACTCCGTGCTTTGCGGTGGTCTCTCGCCACACGCGCAGAGGGTCTCCCACAAAACCCGGCGCCGGGTTCCCGACTTTGGTCGGATAGCTGGAGAGCCCGCGATGTCCCTTGCAGTCGATTTGCAGGTAATCGGGCTGAATCTGCTTGATGATGTTCTCCACCATGGCTGGCGTGGTGTTCTTGCCGATCTCAGTGCAGTCCGGACCGGCATGGAAATCGTAGTGCACCCCGAGAAAGCTCTCGGAGCGTTTCAACCGCTTCGGTCCGGCGCTGGTTTCGGCAGCGCTGCCCCCGACGACCGCGGCGGCAATCACGGCTGCCACCATTGAACATGTAGACTGAAAGACGGATTTCCGGGTCATAAATCGACGCTTTAAAAGGTCATGCAGGCTAGCTCTCTTGAACCTCCGTTGACAAGGGGGGAACTGCCGTGCCGTGCCGTGCCGTGCTGCCGTTGCCGCGCCGCTGTCTTGATTTGGCCGGAGGGAACCACCGCGTCAAATCCGCGGTAAACCCGGCTTTAGCCCGCTTTAGCCCCGCTTCTTCAGCAGCACGATTCGGTTGGTGTTGGTGCCTTTTTGCATGTTGTCCACTCCCCAACAGTTTGCGGTCTTGGTGAATTTCTGGTCGTTGATCAGCACCAACAACGGTTCAAAATCTGCCGCCAAGGCGCAGTCCAGCACAGCGTGCTCGAGCAGCACTTTGCCGCAACGCACCTCCCCAACCTCGAACGCCACGTGCCCCCCCGGCTTCAGCACGCGGCGCAGTTCGTGAAAGACTCGCGTCATTTGCCCCGACCATTCCGATAGCTTGTGCGGAACCGTAAGCCGCACCTGCCTGGCGTCGATTCCACAGAACCAGCAGCGAAGCCAGTTGTCCGTGGCGTAGTCGACAACGTTCAGGAAGGGCGGGGAGGTGACCACGAGCGAGACAGAGCTGTCGGCTATTTCCGGAGTTTGGGCGGCGTGAGCGGTGATCAACCTTGCCTTTGCCGCCGCGGACTCCAGCACGCGGCGTGTCGCCTCGTTGCATTCGGACAGCAACTGCCTGCTCTTGCGGAGAATCAGCGCAGGGACATCACGAACGGGCGGAACCTGCTTTCGGGTCTCGTTTATCTTGCGCTGACTCTTGACCGAGACCGCCTGGTTGGGGGGCAGCGTATACACGGAGAAGAAGCCGGGCGAATGGCCGGTCAGCCGGTTCAGAGCCACCATCCAAATCCATTCATCGATGGCATCGCACGTGCCGTCCGCCCGCTTGCGCAATAGCGTCTGCCGCAACGAGGCTATCGCTCGCAGTGTCTGCGGATGGTAGAAGACCAGCAGGTCCTGCGGGCAGTCTGTGTCGGCGGCAAAGTCAATCGTTTTCAGCCGTTGGGCGATCTCCTCCAACCGGGGCGGGCGCAGGCGCGGCTGAATGAGAACCCGGCTGAGCGGGTTGACATCGCACCCGGCCGGAACGCGTTCAAGCAGGGCGGCTTCCAGCAAAGTCGTGCCCCGTCCCATAAACGGGTCGTACACCGTATCGCCGGGTTTCGTAAGCCGTTCAATGAAAAAGCGAGGCAGTTGCGGTTTGAAGCAGGCGCGATACGAAATCTCGTGCAGCGAGTGCGCCTGGCGCTGCCGGGCGGTCCAAAACTCGTTGATGAACACCGGAACCTCGCGGTCGCCGTCCCGCCCCTTGACAGCCACCACCTGGCGCAGGGTATTCTTCCCAAACTCTTGGAAATGCGCGACTTCGTCGGCGAAATCCCTCGTTCGCGGTTGTGCCGCTGGTTTCCCAACCTCAGGCTCCAGTCCCGCGAAGAGTAGCTGCATAGTCGATCCGTTTCTCACTCGTCCACCAGCTTAACGAACTTGGCTCGCGGACCGCGACAAAAATTCGCCGGTTACATGCGCCACGTCCGCCCGTTCCCTGGGGCCGGCTATCACTTGTCCGGCTTCAAGCGGCGTGGCGGTCATTTTTCACTTTCCACGGCCAGACCACAGGATACCGCCGCCCGTTCAATTGCTTCCCAATGAAAGTACCGCGGACCAGGTAATGGTAACTCACAAAAAGCAGAAAGCCGGACACCACCAGGATGATCGGGTACTTGAGCTGCCACGGAAGCGGGACGCGCCCCAGGATAACCTGCAAGCCAACCACGATTGGCAAATGCACGAGGTAGATCCAATAAGACGAATCCGCAAGGTAACGCGTCCAGGGGTTTGGGCGGCTGAAATAGCGCGTAAACAGCCCGAGAAAACCCAGGACGAAACTCCACATCATTTGGGAATAGAGCAGCGTGAAGACAAGCCGGACCTGCCATTGTTCGGCCGGCGGCAGGCTGCGGATTTGCCCCGCGTCGAACATGCTGAAGGAAACCCAGGAACCCGCCCCGATCACCAGGTGAAACACCCATCGGCGTGCCAGGGGTTGCATCAGCTCCGGCTGGCGGTGCCACATCCAGCCGGCCAGGAAGCAGAACCCGAACAGCAGCGTCGTCGGCCAATGGGGTAACAGGCTTTCCTTGGGGGTGTCCACTCCCCAGGACCGCATCGTTAGCAGCAGCGGGAACGCCAGGAGACTCAGGATCAGCCAACCAATTGGCGAGCCCACCGACTTTGCGAAAAGCTTGTCCACGAAGCGCGCCCATCTGCCCGACGGGTCCAGCCTGACCACAGCCTTCCGGAGCGGCAGAAACAGGGCGTACACCACCAGGAGTTGATGCAGGAACCAGAGGTGAGTCAGGTCAAACCGGATCTGGGGAACACCCGATGAAGGTGCCGGAACAGGGACGGAATGGCCGGCCGAAGCTGTGACCGCCGTCAGAATCCCGCCCGCGATCCAGATTGCCGCCAGCATGGGATACAAAAGAAACCAGCCGACCACTAGCGGCACAAGAATCCTCTGCAGCCGGTTTCCAATGAACGCGCTCTCCCCCCTCTTTTCGATTAAGAGCCGCGCAAAAAACCCGGCAATGACAAAGAACAATTCCATTCTGAAGGAATGGCACGCAAACCGGATGTCCTCCAGCGCCTGGCTGGTGGAGCAGTCAACAATCGCCCAGTAATAGTTGTTCGGGCCAAATGACTCCGCCGCGTGGAAGAGCACCCCCAGCAACAGGGCAAAGCCGCGGACCGCATCGAGGTGATGATAACGGGCGTCTCCCGCAACGTCCGCCGTCCTGGGAATTACGGGAGGCTCAGCGCTGGTTGTTTCTGCAATGGCGATCATGCCTGGTTCTATGCCGGCCCAAGGTAATTGCGAGCCGGCACCGGATGTCCCTGTCACTACCCAA
>Ga0073934_10011174_pt1 | contig 10944 bp, 7 predicted proteins | sample LarsenN4metaG_FD_76834 | JGI IMG/M metagenome (GOLD analysis project Ga0073934, IMG submission 76834) | Hot spring sediment bacterial and archeal communities from British Columbia, Canada, to study Microbial Dark Matter (Phase II) - Larsen... ...
CTAAAATAATAATTTGTTGATCTCAAAAACTTGGTTACTTGGATTAGACTCAACAAAGTTAAGCTTTGTTAGATGTAGTACACAAACTCAGCTTTTTGCTCTCAGGTTAGGATACTAATTCCTGCTCTAGAGATGAGTAACAATTTAATTTTATATCTACTAATCTAAGGTAGACTATATTTTTTATATCATCAAGATTACAATTAAACACATACTTAACAGTATAAATACTAAAGACCTCTAATTACCGATGATTAATGCCCTTTCTGGGTATGTAAATACTTCATTAATAAATTTTAATAATATTGGTTCTGAAACTAGTCAGAGTAGGGTGTAAAGCATTATGCCTGATAACCGTCTCTGACCATGTATTTTCTTTAACCTACCCAACGGTTTTGAGCAAAGCCAATCGCAATCCTGGCCAGCAAAACCGAAAACCAGCCTATAATCAGGTATCCTTGACGGGGATAGCGCTCCAAAAAAACACCTAGAGCTATACTCAAGGGTACAATACCGTAGGCGAGACGGCTCAGGGATATCGTACCGCCAGATGCCAGTAACAAAGCAATACCGCAAAAACCGTAAAGAACAGTAACCGAGGTCAATTCTTTACGTAAGCGCCATAGAAGGTAAGCGCCTCCCAGAACCATGACAGCGTTGAGTACGTTGTTAATATATTGATCGCTAGCCAGTATGAGAGAAATTGTGACCACAGCATAAAAGCCATAAATCTTGATGACAGAACTTAACTTTTGTTGTTCGCGCCACAGCAGATAAACACTGCTAACTATAGTGCTAAAAAATAGTGGATGTAATAATCTTTGAATCCAGCTGTGCTGTCCGTCTGATTTACCTAGTGCGATCTCTAACAGCATATTCCACCAACCTTGCCCATCAAATCCCAAAGAAGGACGCCATCCTTTTTGGGCATTGATAAAAGCGATCGCATTACCAAAATCAATTGCACAATATAGACTGAACAGAAGCAGACCTGTAGCAGTAGCAGCAGCAGCCAGGTAGGCGACCCTTGGGCGACGTTCTTTCCAAGCTGCAAGTAAAAGGGCTGGAATTAATGCCATACCTGTAGGACGTGTTGCTGTCGCCATTGCACCCCAAAAGGCTGTCCAGCAATATTGCTGACGATCAAAGGCACGCAAAGCAGCCGCGCTTAAAAACAGATATAAGCCTTCGGTATAAATTACTGTGCCAAATAACGAGAGAGGACACCAAGCTAATACAGTAGCTGTCCATCTAGCCCCTTTTGTTCCATGATGTTCTGCAACCCAAAAGTATACACAGTAAAGGGCGGCTAAAAAGGTGATGTTATTTACTAGTAACCCTGCTACTTCAAACGACAGCCCTAGATTCATGACACCACGAACCATGAGGGGAAACAATGGGAAAAAAGCAATATTATGTTGACCTCCGTCATCAACAAATTCATATCCAGAAGTAGCAATGCTACGATAATGTACGCTATCCCAAGCATCAAATACTCCCAAATCAAAATTGGGTAATACTCCCTCCACAGGTTTGGGTAGATTTGGTGCAATGAGCAACATGGCAATCCAAATAAATAATCGGCTGACTAACCAAATTGCTCCTGGAAAAAGGAAATCACTTTCCCATATACTTTTTTTGATAAATATCTGAACTTGAGCCATAAGCATTTATTTTTAAACTCCTTGGAAAATGTTTTTGCTTATGGCTGTAAACGAAATGTCTCTTGGCAATATTTTGTACATTTCACTCCTCCACCACATTCAATTATCTACTGAAAAACAATTAAATTAACTAATATTTTTGAAGGTGATATTCATTAGGTAATGCTGAAATAATATTGATAATATTCTAGTAATTTATGTCGAAATTCATGGTATTGATATTAAAAATTTTTAATAATATAAATTTCATAGTACTTTGCTATTATAATATTCAATATTGATGTTAAACAGCTAAAAATAAATGTGCGATTGCTATTGCATTTCTATCCAAATTGGTGAAAATGAAGTTTAAGGAAAAACCACGGAGAGGCAAAGGATACAGAAGAGTAAGCAAATTATTTTACATTATGATGTAGTATTGCTGTAATTTATTTCAAAACATAATGTTCTTCGGTTTTTGTTGCATTTGTGTAAGTCAGTGAGTAATTATTATTGATGTAATTTATCAGATTTTTATCACTTTTAATCTGAGTAGTCCATCTGGTAAATATAATTTGTTCTGGGTGATATTTGTTTAATATGGCAAGCATTTTTGTAAACGTAAAATCTCCAGAGTTGATTCTTTTATAAGACATCACAGCAATTTCAGGCGGCACAATTAAATCATTGTAAAAAGCGTACATAGGATTATCTGTAAATACCCAATTTGTCAAACTTTTGTATTTTAGAATCATTTGCATTAACTCTAAATTTTTGGGTACACTCCCACGAGGATTTGGGGGAGTGATAATTATTAAGCTAATGAGTATTACAACTAAAGACGCAGGTAAAATTAATTTTTTTATATTGATTATCTGAAAATTTTTCTGTATGTTTTGAGAAAATAAATTATACAATAAGCACGCTCCATAAGCAGCAAGCCAACATATAGGAATAGCAAGTAAGGGATAATAGTGATACCAAAGCGGTTGATGTTTCAGTAAAATTAACGTGGCAGTAATTAGCCAGGTCAAGGGTAATAATCCTTTCTTCTGTTTTTGAGAAATAATTGCCCAGATACCGATACCGGCGAGAAATATATAATCATAATCTTGATGGATCATGTAATTGAGATATTGCAGATTATTAAAATTTTCTACTCTGGAATCTGGGGTTTGTTTGAGATGGGTAAGAAGTAATTGTTCTTGATTCCAGAATTGCTGATATAAGATTCCAACCAGGCTATAAACAAACACTAAAGAAATTAACCATAAAGATATAGATTGTAATAGAAATAATCGATTGGTTTTAATTTCCTTGCTTTGGCTACAAAAAGCTAATATCTGCAACAATATTAAAGGAATTAAAAATATAGTAAATAATTTTGTTTGTAAAGATAATGCCAAGCATCCACCAGATAAAATTAAATAAAATTTATTATATTTTTGTTGATATCTGTATAAAAAATAAATAGATAGCATTGCCAAAGCCAACGATGGAATGCCAATCATGACAGAAATACTTAGACGAATATATAACCAAGAGGTAAATACAAAAAATGTTGCTACTATAGCTGCGAAATGACCTAATTCAAAAAAGACTATTTGATAAAAACACCAGATTAATATTGCTGAGAATAAAAGCGTGAGTAAACGGGCAGAAAAGATAGAATGACCAAATGAATTAAGCCATTGTGATAAAATTGCTGTAAAAAGAGGTGGTTGATCGTTCCAAATTTGACTATAAAGAGAAAAACCTTTGGAATAAAGGACGGCTTTCATTAAATTAAAACCTTCATCATAGTCAAATTGAAAAGTTTTTGTCATTGGCTCAAATCTAATAGCAATGACAAAAATCATAAAAAATAATATTAGAGATAGCTGCAATAAAATATTCTTTAATTTGGGCATACTCTTGCCAATTGTAGGTTTGAGATAGTTGCTAGGATCGAGTATTGATAAATATTTTATTTATTAAATTCTGCCAATACTTTTAATTCTTGGCTTAGAGTTCAAGTCTTCTAAAGACGACTAAAAATTATTTTAGTTCACAAATATTGGACTTTGGTTATTAGTCAAAAATGAAGTAGTTCTGCCTATATAAGTTTAGTGATTACTATCAATTTATAACTAATTTTTATTGAGATCGTTTCACAAATAAATAAACGTCGTCACGTTGGTAAACCAGTTGAAATAATTGATGATTTTTCAGTTGATTGACTAAATTGGCAGCAAACTCTGGGTTACGAGTACCATCTGGGTGACGTACGTTCAGCAATATGTAATCAAACGGAGTGAAGCTTGGGGGCGACCCACTAATATCATCCACAAATTGAATCATCAGACGGTGGCTTAGATGCGGGGCGATACTGTGGGTAGTTAAAACAGCACCTTTTGTCTGCACTTGAGCGATCGCTTCAGTTGTTGCTTGCCAATTATCAACTGTTCTGAGATATCGTGACCAAAAATAGCCATATTTTCCTAACACCATAAAAGCCAATAATGCCCACAAAATTATTGCCCTTCTGGTACGTAGCCATCCTTTATCAGCAGCAAGACTGGCAATGACAGCTACTATTAAGAAAGGCAGTATAGGTAAAGAATATTGATGAATTAAGTCACGTTGGGCTGGCTTGTCGGAAAGAATATTCAAAACTAATGCTGGAATTGCACTTACCAAAGGAGTTAAATGTTTCGGTGTAAGTCCCCAAATTAAGGGTGCAACTAATAATGCTAAATATTCCAGCGTCTTGAATGAAAATACCCTCTCTAAAACAATATTTGGCTTCAGCAGAAGATTGCTAGCAATTGCGATCACAGAATCGCCTAAATAGCTGTAACGTGAAACTGCTGCTACCTCACTATTACTAAAAAAGGGAATGATCACTTGGCTAGCAATTAAAAACCAACTGATACCAGCAATCAAGGCGAATGTACCGTAAAAACGCCGTCGTTCAAATACCAGCAACCAAAAACCCATTGCTGTTACCGTCAGCGATAACACGGCTTTACAACCTAAAATAAAGATAGTGCCAAGGCAAAACCACCCTATCTTACCTAACCGTGCTGCCAAAACAACCCCTAGAAATACAGGAATTGCCATTACTTCTGGGTGAAATTCAAAGAGATTGACATTAAAAATCAATGGATACAGCAGATAAACTGCTGCCATTGCCACTGCTTGGCTTTCCTTCAGTCCTGCTTGTAGGGCAAGATAATAAGTTGGTACAGCACCCAAAGCCAAAGAAACAGCTTGTACAGCTAATAACCAGTAGGCACTGGGATAAATTTTATATAGTAAAGCCAATGGATAGACTGCCCAAGCTGCATGGTTCCCCATGTGATGAAAGCCCAAAAAAGACGAAATAGGCGGCTGTCCTTGGCTGATTAAGTAAACAACCTGATCGTAAATTCCCAGATCTAGAACTCCTGACTGATACAGTGTATGCCTGATACTGCTGCACGCAAATAACAATAGAGCACTGATGACAGTCATCCAACCTATGATGCCAAGCTGAAAAAGTTGTTTTTTCACTCCTTGTAAACAGTAAAAAAGATTGTTAATATTTTCTTAACCCAATTATTTTACAATTTTCTGGAGAAAAGACAGAATTAAAGACATTTAAGTTTCAATTAACTCGTTTTATCTCTAACAGAAGAGTTTTTCAAAAATAAATAAACCTCGTCTTGCTGATAGCTGAGTTGGAACTGTTTAGTATTTTTGAGTTGATTGACCAAATTGATCGCAAAACCGCGATTACTCAGCCAACCAGGATGACGCGCATTTAAGAGTATATATTCAAATTTTGTCAGATCTGCTGGTGGCGAATTTGCATCTGTAAACTCGATCAGTGGGCGATGGGTTAAATGAGAGGCGATTTCGGCAGTAGTATAAACGCCTCCTTGAGTTTGAACTTGGGCGATCGCTTGCCGTGTCGCTTGCCAAGTATCCAACGAATCCAGATAAATTGTCCAGAAATAACCGTATTTTCCTAAAGCAAAAAAAGCTACTAAAGACCAGAGGATAATTTTTCTTGGTCTTTGTATCCATCCTTGACCAGCAGCCAGGGTTCCAATTAGGACCACTAACAAAAAAGGTAAGATTGGGAGAGAATATTGATGCACCAAGTTTCTTTGCTGACTAGCATCCGCGAGAATATTCAAAATCAGTGTGGGAATTGCAGCAATCAGGGGTAGCAGATGTCGAGGCGCAATTCCCCAAAGAACTGGTGCAAACAGTAAAGCTAAATATTCTAGAGTATCAAGGGAGAAAATTTTTCCCAGGGCTAAGCTTGGATTGAACAGCAGATTCTGGACTACTTCACCAAAGGAATTCCCCAGGTAGCTATAGCGTGAAATGTGGCGAGTGACTGAAGCTGCTTCCCCACCGAAAAAAGGAATGATTGCTTTGGTCGCGATCGCAAACCAAACGATACCACTGAGTAAGGCGATCGCACCACAAAACCGCCTTTTTTCAAATAGCAGTAGCCAGACTCCCATGGCTGCAACTGTCAGAGACAATACTGCTTTACATCCCAACACCAAGAAGATACTGAAACAAAACCAGCCAAATTTTCCCAAACGAGCAGCTAAAATTGCTCCTAAGAGTGCAGGTAGGGCGATGACATCTGGGTGAAAATCATACAGATTGATGTTAAATACTAGTGGATACAACAGATAAACAACTGCGATCGCTGCTGCTTGCTCCGTTGTGAGTCCAGCTTGACGCGCGATCAAATTGGTAAACAGCGCACCTGATGCTAAGGCAATTGCCTGCACAAGAAACAACCAGTAAACACTAGGATAGATTTTATAAAGTAAAGCCAATGGATAGAAAATTATAGCGGCATGATCCCCAAGAATGTGAAACCCCAAAAACGAGGAAATAGGGGACTTTCCTTGGCTAATCAAGTAGACGGCTTGATCAAAAATTCCCAAATCCCAGGCGGCTGAGTGAAACAGCATATGTCGTAAACTGCTACACCCAAATAACATTAAGGCACTCGCGAAAGTCATGCAACCAACAGTGCCAAGCCGAAAAGTTAATGTTTTCACTGGTTATTGGTTAGTTGTTGATGGTTGTTTGTTGATTGTTGGTAGTTGTTTGTTGGTTGTAGAGACGCGAGGAACATCGCGTCTCTACATTAGTGGTTAGTGTTTAGTTCTTTACTCCTCACACTCTTCATACTCCACCCTACGGGAAGCCGCGCAAAGCGCGTCTACATATTACTCATACTCCTCATACTTCTCAGACCTCCCCATCACCCTACCCAAAGTTCCTGGGCAAACCGCACAGAGAAGCTGGCGAGTAAAATTGTGAAGAAGCATAAGGTTAAGTATCCGTAACGAGGATAGCGAGACAATAACACACCAAGGGCGATACTGAATGACACAATGCCGTAAGCAATGCGACTAAGTGACCAAGTACCACCAGAGGCAAAAATTAATCCCAAACCACAAAAACCGTAGATTACCGTGATTGGGGTTAATTGTTTGCGCACATACCATAACAAGTAAGCACTACCTAAAACCGAAATAGTGTTCAGCAGAGGGTCGCCTGCTAGTATCCATAAAAGTAAAAATAAAACTGCAAATCCATAATCTGCATTCGCCGCACCCAAGCGTTGGCGATCGCGCCAAATCAAAAAACCAACAATAACGATCGCAGTAAATAATAGCGGATGCAGGGGATCTTTAATCCAGCCATGTTTCCAATTGGCTGTACCTACTGTAATTTGCATCAGCATTTTCCACCAACCTTGCCAATCAAATCCCACAGTTGAACGCCAGCCTTTTTGGGCATGAATAAATGCCAGAGGATCAGCAAACTGGATGTGACAATACAGGCTGAATAGTAGTATGCCCCCAGAACTAGCTAAACCAGCAAAATAAGCAATAGGCGATCGCTTTTGTTGCCAAGCAGTGATTAAAAACGCTGGGATCAATGCTAATCCTGTAGGACGCGTTGCTGTTGCCATTGCCCCACAAATGGCAGTCCAAGTGTATTGCTGTTGATCAAAAGCCTGTAAAGCAGCCGTACTCAAAAATAAATACAGTCCTTCAGTATAAATTACTGCTGTAAACATTGACAGCGGACACCATGCTAGTAAGGCTGTTACCCATCTTGCTTCCTGGTGATTGTGAAATTTTTTGATCCAAAAGTACACACAGTAAAGTGTGGCTAAAAAAGCAGCATTGTTTACTATTACCCCTGCGATTTCAAATGGCAAGCCAAAATTCATCATTCCCCGCACAATTAGAGGAAATAAGGGGAAAAAGGCTACATTGTGTCCCTTACCATCATTGAGGTATTCATACCCTAAGATAGCGATGTTACGGTAATGAACACTATCCCAAGCATCAAAAACCCCCCAGCCAAAAATTGCGTCTTTTCCTCCCGGCGGTGCATCTAAAAGAGGAGCAAGCAATAACATGGCACTCCAAATCACTAGCCTGCTGGTTAGCCAGATTGTAATGGGAAATAGAAAATCATTTTTCAATAAATATTTACTGATAGCTAATTCCTTTTGAGCCATAAGTTTCATTTATGAGTTAAGTGAGATATGTAGTCTCAAAAATCAAGTAAATATTTCTTCATCCTTCATCCTTCACCCTTCATCCTTTATCTGAGAGTCCCAAGCAATTTAAGATTGAGTTGTCTGTCGATCCCTAAATAATTGTGAAAGCAATAACTCTTGTTGGTTCTACTGGCTCTATTGGTACTCAGACCTTAGATATTGTCGCTAATAACCCCGATAAGTTTCGGATTGTTGGCTTAGCGGCTGGGAATAATGTGGAATTGTTAGCTGCCCAAATTCGGCAGTTTCGACCGAGTATAGCAGCGATTTGTGCAGAGGAAAAATTACCAGCACTCAAGGAAGCGATCGCAGATCTTGATCCCCAACCAATTCTCATGGCTGGTGATGCGGGAATTGTGGAAGTTGCTCGTTACGGTGATGCCCAAACTGTTGTCACAGGTATTGTTGGCTGTGCAGGATTATTACCCACTATTGCCGCCATTGAAGCTGGTAAGGATATCGCCTTAGCTAACAAAGAAACTCTCATTGCTGGTGGCCCTGTTGTTCTGCCTCTGATTGAGAAACATGGTATAAAATTGCTACCAGCAGATTCTGAACATTCGGCAATATTTCAGTGTTTACAAGGTGTACCACAAGGCGGCTTGCGAAAGATTATACTCACAGCTTCCGGTGGCGCTTTCCGCGATTGGCCTACAGAAAAATTAGCAGAAGTAACTGTTGCTGATGCCCTGAAACATCCCAATTGGTCAATGGGGCGGAAAATTACTGTAGACTCAGCCACTTTGATGAATAAGGGATTGGAAGTAATTGAAGCTCATTTTTTGTTTGGCTTGGATTATGAGGATATTGAGATTGTCATCCATCCCCAAAGTATTATTCACTCTTTAATAGAACTTCAAGATACTTCGGTGTTAGCTCAACTCGGCTGGCCTGATATGCGTTTACCTTTGCTCTATGCTTTATCTTGGCCGGAACGCATTTACACCGACTGGGAAAGATTAAATTTGGTCAAAGCTGGCAATTTGACCTTCCGGGAACCAGACCACCAGAAGTATCCTTGTATGCAGTTGGCTTATGCTGCTGGTAAAGCTGGTGGTTCTATGCCCGCTGTTTTGAATGCGGCAAATGAACAAGCCGTAGCATTATTTTTGTCAGAAAAAATTAGTTATTTAGATATTGCCCGGTGCATCGAATCGGTGTGTGATCGCTTCTCATCCAACAACCGTCCAAATCCCACTTTAGACGACATTTTGCTTGCCGATCAATGGGCTAGACAAGAAGTTTTGACTGCCACTAAAAATTTAGAATCTCGCTCACATATAATTTCCTTACGATAACCAATAACAAACTCTAATTAGTCAGCGTTCAGTCTCATACTGAACGCTGATACTAATCAGCATATTTTCATATATTCCATTTCCTTACATCAGAAGTATTCCCACCAGTTTTCTTTTGATATCAATCTTTTCATGCAAAAGCGATCGCAAATGGTCAGCAATCCCAAGACAAAACAAAAGATGAGACGGGGAAGATTCAAACAAACAGGGAGATAAAAGTGTCTCCCTTGTCTGGTTTGTCTCCCTTGTTTGGTTCGTCCTCCAAGTCGTCCCCCTTGTCGTTGATCCTCTATCCCCGTTCCCTTAATTTAAAGCTAACCAAAAGTTGCCTCCTTATTTGATGAAGACTTGATATAGATACGTTAGCGATCGCAGTCATTGATCACACCCTAGACAGTGATTTTGCTATGTTTGGCAGGTGTGGGCTAGATTGCTGATTTATACGGTTGCAACATAGCGCCATATTTTTACATCAATGGTTAAGAGTAATAACGGTTTTGTTATGTCTCCAAACGAGGTAACTATGGCTCAATACCAAGAAACAACACAAACTAATGCGCTGCCTTTGCCTTCAGCTATTACTAGGGGTGTTGCAGCAACAGAACTGCGCCCTTGGGGTTCTTTTACAGTTTTGGAAGAAGGGCGTGGTTATAAAATTAAGCGTATCGAAGTTAAACCTGGACATCGGCTAAGTCTACAAATGCACCATCACCGCAGCGAACACTGGATAGTTGTTTCTGGTACAGCGAAGGTAGTTTGTGGTGATCAAGAAGTGTTGTTGGGCAATAATCAGTCTACGTATGTACCCCAATGTACAGCCCATCGTTTGGAGAATCCTGGTGTAATTCCTTTGGTTTTAATTGAAGTACAAAACGGAGAATACTTAGGCGAAGATGATATTATCCGTTTTCAAGACGATTATGCTCGTACTGGAGATTAAAGCCATAACATTCATGTACTAGATTCATTTACTCACAAATGAGGTGGGGCAGTGGGGAGGTGCAGAGAATATGACAAGTGTGAGGAGTAGTAAACAACCACCAACCACCAACCACCAACCATTCACTAAATACATGTAATATTTTTAAGATCAAGCTTTTAATTTCCAGACCAATACTATGATTTATCTGAGTCCAGCAGCCGCAAGTGAGATTAAAAGATTAAAATCTAAGCAGCAGCAATCAAATTTATTGTTTCGGTTGGCAGTTAAACTCGGTGGTTGTTCTGGTCGGTATTATGAGATGTGTTTTGATGAAATTGCTTCATCAGGCGATCGCACCTTTGAATGTGAGGGCATTCCAGTAGTCATAGATGCTGAAAGCCTTAACTACGTTGATGGTTTAACCATCGATTATTCTGAAGATCTCATGGGTGGTGCTTTTCGCTTTTATAATCCTCAAGCAATTGCTAGTTGTGGCTGTGGTAA
>Ga0073934_10011175_pt1 | contig 10939 bp, 8 predicted proteins | sample LarsenN4metaG_FD_76834 | JGI IMG/M metagenome (GOLD analysis project Ga0073934, IMG submission 76834) | Hot spring sediment bacterial and archeal communities from British Columbia, Canada, to study Microbial Dark Matter (Phase II) - Larsen... ...
TGCCTTGAGCGGCATCATCCCGGAAGATGGTCTGGCGCGCGCCATGGATAATACCCAGCTCACACCGCTGCGCAAACGCAACAGCAAAGTGTCCCGCCGTCTGGCGGCCAGCATCGAGCGCGCGGCGGAAAGGCTCGCAGCGGAGCCCAGACGAGAGGAGGATGGCACGTGAGCGACGATAGCGGGTGCAAGACCGTGCCGGAGGGTGTGGTCGCGCGGAGGATAGGCGACGAGACGGTGGTGGTGAACATGGAGACCAGCCGCATGTACACGCTCAACGCCACCGCGAGCCGGACGTGGGAGCTGCTGCGCGAGGGTCTTGGCGAGTCCGAGGTGCTTGACCAGTTGGAGGCCGAGTTCGATGTGCCTCGAGAGCAGCTTCGCCGCGACGTCGCCGACCTGGTTGCGGACCTCATGCGCGAGGGGCTGCTATGCACAGCGGAGACCTAGAGGGGCGTCCAGGTCAGGATGGGGCCGTCGCCGGCAATGTTGCCGGTTCTTGGCCCGCGACTGCGCGAATGCCGCCCTCGAGGGCAACGTGGCATGCACTTTGCATGCCTCCGAGGCGTGACGGCGCGCACATCAATCAGAGTGTGCCGCGGCGTTGCCAATGGCTGGGCACCCATGGCTAGCCAGGCACTCATCCAGCCCGCGGAGAGCGTGAGCGCCCACTGGGTGTGCCGCCTGCGGCCGGGCGGTGCGGTGGAGGAATCCCTCCCGTCGCGCCGCTGGGAATCCGGGGTTGCGGCGCTGGCGGGGGAGTTGCACAACCGGGCCGAGCTGGCGGCGCAGCTGGACTTGCGGGGAGGCGACGACTCTCCCAGCAGCGTGCTGCGCCAGGCATGGCTGCGGTGGGGAGAGGATGCCTTCCGCCGCCTGCGCGGGGTGTTCGCGGCGCTGGTCGTGGACGAACGGCGGGAAGTGGCACTCGCGGCGCGTGACGCCATCGGAGTCCACTCGCTGTTCTATTGCGAAGCTGGCGGCGATGTGCTGGCTTCTCCATCGATAGGCTGCCTGCTCAGAGAGGCAGGGGTCTCGTGCGAGGTGAACCGACCCGCTCTCGCGGATCAGCTCGCGCGGCGATGGCCGTTCCTTGATGAGACGTTTTACTCTGGCGTGAAGCGGGTGCCGCCCGGCCACCTGCTGGAAGTGCGGCCCGGCCTGCTCCGTGTGCGGCGCTGGTGGGACCCGCCGGAGGTTCGCTCCCCCGCCGACTGGGTGCCGGAGGAGGAGGTCCACCGATTCGGCGCACTGCTCGAGCAGGCGGTTGAGCGTTGCCTGCGGCTGGGGAAGCCGGGAATCTTCTTGAGCGGGGGGTTCGATTCCATCAGCGTGGCGGCGGTTGCCGCAGATGCCTGCGAATCGCGGTGCCTGGCCCCGCCCCATGCGCTCTCACTGGCGTTCCCTGATCCCCGTTGCAACGAGGCCGGCAGGCAGGTGGCGGTGGCCCGGGCCCTGGGCATGGCGCACACCCTGCTGGACCTGGGTGAGGCAGCTGGGACCCGGGGGGTCCTGGGCGGCGCAGTGGATCTCGCTGAATCCTGGCCGGCGCCCCTGATGAATGTGTGGCGGGCCGCCTATCTACGGCTTGGGACCGAGGGGCGCCAGCATGGGTGCGGGGTGCTTCTGACCGGGGCGGGGGGCGACGACTGGCTCACGGTGAACCCGCTGTACATGGCGGATCTTCTGCGCAGGAGAGACCTTGGCGGCGCGGCGCGCTTTCTGTTGCGCGTGGTTCGTTCCTACGAGCTGAGACGGCTGGCACTGATCCGCTACGTCGTGTGGAGTTCCGGCCTCCGTCCTCTTGTGGGGCTGGGACTGCGGTGCCTGCATCGCCGACTCGACTCAGCCGGCGAGCGGGCGCGGCGCCGCCGCAGGCTGTTGGAGGAGCGGAAGCTGCCGGATTGGCTGGCACCGGACCCAGCGCTGCGCAGAGCGTGCCAGGAGCGGATGGAGCGGCGCGCGGAAGAGGCCCTGCAACGGCAGGAGCCCTCGGGGAGTTTCGGGTTCTACTTCAGAAACGCCCATGCAAGCTTCTTCCATCCCGTGATGCCGATGGACCACGAAGAGGACTTCGAGGCGGGTCTGCGGATGGGTGTGCCCATCCGGCACCCATATTGGGACCAGGACCTGGTCGAGTTTCTTTACCGCGTTCCGCCCGACCTTCTGATGCGGGGTGGCCGCGAGAAGGGGCTTGTTCGGGCGGCGGTCGCCGCCAGGTTTCCGGATCTCGGCTTCCAGCGGCACAAGAAGGTCTCGGCGGTGGAGTTCTTCACCGGCCTGGTGGCGCGGGAGGCTCCCGGTTGCTGGAAGAGCCTGGGGGGCGTGAGAGCGCTGGCATCCGCGGGAATCGTGGATGCGGCATCTGCCAGCGAGCTGGTGGAGCAGGGGATCCGGTCAGGCGGTCTGCAGGCCGCCAACCGCACCTGGGAGCTGTTGGGTGCGGAGGCCTGGCTCCGCGGCCGATGAGTCGCATCCGCCGTACCCGGATCGGTGGAGCTTGTCGGAAGAGGTGACGGGCGCTGGCCGCCCCGGAAAGGAGATCGTCAATGGAAGAGAATACGGGCAGACATTCCAGCGGTTCCGCAAAGAGACAGTGGGAGACCCCGCGGATCGAACACCTGGGGGATGTGGCGTCGGTGGTGCTGGGCGGCGGCGGCAAGGTGACCATCCTCACCGGCGACCCCGGCGAGCCGAGGAAGGTGCCCGCTCTGGACAAGTAGGCCTTGCGGCCAGCCGTTTCACCCGACGCGGGGCGCGCGGGCGGCCAGTGGTGTCGCCGTGGGCAACGCGGAAGGATCTCTGGGCGATGGCGCGCGGCCGCGCGCGCCATCGCCCATTCGCGTCCCGCGGGTCTCCCCGCTGAACTGCGAGGAATGTGCGCCAATCCCGGCCTGCACATGGAATAAGCAGTTGGCGCGTGGCTGTGCGATGCGGAGCTGCCGCCAGGGGAGGGCTCTCAGACCGACTATGGCTTCAAGACAGCGCAGCGCGACAACCCCGGCGGTCTGGGTCCGCGAGGCACGGCTTCTGGCACAGTCCGCGGCCTTCGCCCTGGCTCCGGAGGGAGCGATGCCATCGGTGGAGCTGCCGCCGGCGTTCAACTGGCCCGCCGCCGTGGAGCTGGCGGACCGGCACGCTCTGTTCCCTCTGTTGGGCCGGGCGCTGCGGCGAGGGGGGCTCGCCGGCATCCCCCGGGCGGCAGCCGCGGAGATCGAGCGCAGGGCGGACGCGGCAGCCCGTCAGGCGCTGCTGCTGACCGCCGAGATGCTGCGAATACTGGACGGCCTGGAACGGGCCGGTGTGCCGGCCTTGCCGTACAAGGGGCCGGCGCTGGCCATGCAGGCGTTCGGCGACCCGCGCCTCCGCGTCAGCGGCGACCTTGACTTTCTGACTCGGCCGGAGGACTACCCAGCGGCGCGCGCCGCGCTGGAATCGCTGGGCTACCGACAGTGGTGGAGGCTGGGCCGCGACCAGGATCGCCGATTCGTGGCGGCAGACGCGTGCCACGTATTCCAGCACGAGCGGCTGCAACTGGTGGTGGAGCTGCACTGGCGGCTGCTGCACCGGGCCTATGCCCTCCCGCTGGAGTCCCGCGACCTCATGGCGCGCTGCCGGGCGACGGACTGCCTGGGCGCTCCCATCAGGACGATGTCCTCGGAGGACACGCTGATCGCGCTGTGCGTCCATGGCGCCAAGCACCGCTGGGACCGGATGTCGTGGATCGCCGACGTGGCGGCATTGCTCTGGAGGCGGAAGCGCGACGATTGGCCGGAGCTCGCGGACCGTGCGGCGACCCTGGGCGTTGGCCGGGTATTGGCTCTCGGCGTGGGTGTTGCGCGGGAGCTGATGGGATGCCCGGTGCCCGAACAGTTGCTCCAGCCGACGGATTCGGACACAGTGCGTCAGCAAGCACTGGGGGAGATCGAGGCAAGGACGGGACTATCGCCCTACGAGCCTCCCGGGAGCGTGGTGGAGGCCGGCTTCTACCGACGACTGATGGACCGCCCGATGGACCGGGCCTTGTTCTGGCCGCGGTGGGTCTTGGAGCCAGGCCGAAGGGACTTCGCGGCCCTGCCGTTGCCGGGATGGCTGTTCCCGCTCTACCGCGTGGCCCGGCCTGCACGGCTGGCGGGCCGCGCAGCCGTCGGCGCCGCGCGGCGCATGACCAACGGACGCGGCGGATCCCCGACGCGAGCGGCTGCAGACGGCAACTGAGAGGATGGAACCAGCATGATCGAAGAGCCTGTGGCGCAGCCCGCGGACATCTCGCTGCGCGACTACATAGACATCCTGCGCAGGCGCAAGGCCATCGTTCTGCAGACGTTTGTGGTCGTAGTGGCCGTAGGCGTCGTGCTCACACTCATGGCCAAGCCGCTCTACCAGTCCACTGCGCGCATCCTAGTGGAGGGTGTGACCTACGCATTCGCCCAGTACGACGCCACGAATCCGCTCAGCAGCCTCTTCGTGCCGCCGCCCGGCCACGCAGTCGAGACCCAGATCGAGGTTCTGCAGAGCGAGAAGGTGCTGGAGGACGCCTACCGCACGGCCAAGCTGCCTCCGGCCTCCGTGCAGCTCACGGTGGAGCAGGTGGGTGACACAGATGTTGTGGAGATAAGGGCCGTCTCGGAGAATCCGGAGCACGCCCAGAAGCTTGCCGAAGCGTTGCCGCAGGTCTATCTGAAGTACGTCACCGGCAATCGCAAGAGCGAGCTCCACAGATCGTTGGAGTTCGCACAGGCACGCCTCCGGGAGGAGACCGCCAAGCTGGACCAGGCGGAGGCGGCCATGCACCGGTTCAAGAGCCGGTCACGGGTAGTCAGCGTCGAGAAGCAGCGAGATGACCGCATCGCCGAGGCCAGCGCCCTGGACCAGAAGATCCGGGAGGCCGAGCTGGAGATCGCGGGCCTCCGCTCACAGATCAGCGCCACCGCCAGCGCCCTCCAGTCCCAGCCGCCCTACATCGAGAGCCGCAGCTACGCCACGAACCCAGCCATCGACCAGATTCGCGACAAGATCGCCACGCTAAGGACCCAGCGCGCCGGCGTGACGATCCTCTTCAAGCCGGGCCACACCAAGGTCCAGGAGATCGACGCGCAAATCGCCGACCTGGAGAGCCGGCTGGCGGCGTTGCCCCCCATGGTGAGCACCACCACCCGGGTGCCGAATCCAGCCGTGGCGTCCTATCAGAGCCGCATCGCCGACCTGAAGGTGACACTGCGCGCCCGCATGGCGGGCCTGGATAAGGCACGCGCCAGCCGCCGAGAACTGGGACTGGTCCAGTTCAGCTCCCTGGAGCGGCAGCAGGCCCGGCTACAGCGGCAGATCGAGCGGCACGCGAACATGGTGGCCATGCTCACCAAGAGCGTCGAGGATCTCTCCATCCGGGAGAAGGCCTCCCACGACCCGGTGGCCACCATCGCGCCGGCCGGACCCGCAACTCAGATCGCCCCCAAGAAGCTGGCCAACTTGATCTACGCGATCTGCATCGGGCTGGCGCTGGGATTCTGCCTTGCTCTGCTCCAGGAGTACCTGGACGACCGGATCAACTCCCCCGACGAGGCGCGCCGTCTGCTGGGCGCCCCGGTGCTGGGCTACATTCCGTTCATCGAGGAGGAGGACCAGCGCGTGCTCGCGCGAAGTCCGTCCGGAGGATCCGTTCTGGAGAGCTACAGGGTGCTGCGAAGCAACGTGCAGTTTGCAGCCGTGGACACCCCCATGGGCTCCATCCTTGTCTCCAGCACCGTTCCCGGCGAAGGCAAGTCGGTGACGGCCTGCAATCTGGCAGTGGCCATGGCTCTGGACGGCCGCCGGGTGATCCTCGTGGACGCGGACCTGCGCCGGCCCTCCATTCACGAGAAGCTCGGCCTGGACCAGCAACGAGGACTCACCCGCGTCCTGATCGACCGGATGTCGGTTGACGAAGCCCTGCAGGACACGGCGGTTCCGGGGCTTCGCGTGCTGTGCGCGGGCCCTCTGCCGCCCAATCCAGCGGAGCTGCTCAATTCCCAGGCCATGCGCCAGCTGCACGCGGCGCTGTGTGAGCGGGCCGACGTGGTGATCTTTGACACGCCGCCCTTCCTGGCTGCGGCCGACGCCCAGGTGCTCTCAGCCTGTGTGGACGGAGTGCTGTATGTGGTGCAGTTCGGGGAATCCAAGAAGTCCGCTGTTCGTCATGCAGGCGACCTGATCGACCAGGCGCGGGCAAACCTCTTCGGCATCGTGTTCAACAAGATCGACCTGACGGGCAAGCGCGACAGCTACTACTACGGCTACCAGAGCTATTTCGGCTACTACGGCACTCCCCAAATCGAAGCCGCGGATTCGGGATCGAACGGGCGGAGCCTCAACGGCTCGCGGTCCAGCAGTGCCGGAGCCCTGGTGGGAGCGGCGGCTGGCGACGGGAAGGAGTCTGAGGCATGACACGTGGCACCGCTCTAAACTCGGTGGCAGCATTGCTGCTTCTGGCGGTCTGCGCGTCCGCCCGAGCCCAGGACCCGGGCGAGTACATCCTGGGACCTGAGGACGTGATCGAGATCTCCGTGCGCAATCACCCGGATCTGGACAAGGTCCTGACCATTCTGCCCGATGGAGTCATCGCCGTGCCCGAGGCGGGTGAGATCAAGGCTGCGGGCAAGACCCCGCGCCAGCTTGCCGGGCTCATTCAAGAGGCGCTGGGGCAGGTGCGCAACAACGTGCACGTTACGGTGGCGGTAAAGGAGATTCACTCGCGGCAGGTCCGGATCGTCGGCGCCGTGCGGCTGCCCAACGCCTATGCCATGAAGTCCCGCTGGCGCGTGGTGGACTTGGTGGCAGTCGCGGGCGGCCTCGCGGCAAAGCCCGCCAAAGTGACCGGCCGCGTCATCCGGGAGGGATCCGAGGTGATTCCGCTCGACCTCCAGAAGGCGCTGGCCGAGCCCGACAGCGCGGCCAACGTTCCGCTCAAGCCGGGAGATCTGGTGTTGCTGGACGAGATCGAAAACGCCCGTTTCCAGTACCACGTGATGGGTCAGGTTGCCAAGCCGGGCGCCTACGATCTCGACACGGGCCTGACGCTGCTCTCTGCGCTCGCGGCCGCGGGATATCCAACGGATCGCGCGGCGCTGAGCAAGGCCTACGTGATGCGCGGATCCACTCAGATCCCGGTTAATCTGCGCACGCTCATGGTGGAGGGCAGGCCGGATCCGGCTTTGGTGGACTTCCGCCTGCAGGCGGGCGACGTGCTGTACCTTCCCGAGGTTGAACAGCACTACGCGGTGATGGGCATGGTGGCCAAGCCGGGCTCCTATTACATCGGCGAGAAGGCCCAGGTGACGGTCCTGGACGCCTACAACCAGGCCGGCGGCCAGCTGGCCAACGGGGACCTTGGCAAGGCGGGCATCATCCGCATGGTGAACGGGAAGCCGACCGCGATTTCAGTCAACATCGACGCCATGCTGAAGAAGGCCGACCTGGCGAAGAACGTCGTGTTGGAGCCCAACGACATCCTGTACATACCGGAGAAGGGCCGCCGCGGGCTCTCCATGTCGGACGTACTCGCTCCCATCTCGGCGCTGAGCGTGCTCGGTTTCCGACTGTTCCGATACTGACGGGAGTCACAATCCCGGGGTTCCACAACCGGATAGCTGCGCACTTGCGGGAGGGTCCTGTCAAGGGCCCTCCTTTCTGTTTGGACGGGCCCCGTCCGCGCAGAAACGGACCCGTTTCCCAGGTTCAGTCGTGGCGCATCGAGACCCTTGGCCGTGACGGGCAGCGTCGCCGGCCACCGCGCATGCCGCGCAGGATCCAGCCGATGAGCTCTGCATGGCCGATCCAGGTGCCCAACGCGGGTCTGCAACGAGGCCCCGTCCCCAGCAACAGTACGGGATTTGCGTATGGGCTCGACTTGAGGCACGCCGCTTGCACCGAACCTTTGATGCGCGAGCGTGCGGACAGGACCGTATCGGCCGCACGAATCGGGCCGCCCATGGGCACCGCCGGTGGCCCTGGGTGATGCCGCGGATCCGGCAACACGCCCTTGGCCGGCGGATGTGCAAGGCACCGCCGGTCTTCCGGTGGCTCTGTGGAGAGCGGATGTGCAAGGCACCGTTTTCCTGGAGCGGAAAGGACAGTGTGCATGCGAAGCAGCACATCAACCTGGTGGGCACAGGCGGTCCAGAACCGCCTCATCGCGCTGGTCCTGGCGATGGTGGTCCTGGTGCCCCTGGCGGCCACGCCCGCCGATCGCAGCGTGCAGGGGCTCGCTGCGATGACGTTCGAGGGACTGGCCATCCTTCTGCTCGCGATGCTTCTGTGGCGCGCGAAGGTTGACCTTCGCCGTGAGAGCATCTTGGGCTTTCTGCGCACGGGAGCGAATCTGCCCGCCCTGCTGCTCCTGGCCGTGGCGGGATTCTCGTGCCTGTGGTCTCCACAGCCGGCCTTCAGCATCCAGGAGGGACTCCGACTGGGCGCGGGCGTCCTGCTGTATTTCGTGGTCGCCTATCAGTTCCGGAGGTCGGAACATCTCTCCAAGCTGGTGGACACCCTGCTGTTCCTGGGAATCGCTGCGGCCGCAGTGGGCTTTGCCCAGTATGGGATGTCCTCCGAAGAGTATGCCAGCGGCCTGTTCGGCAACAAGCAGCTTTACGGCTCTTTCCTGATGCTGCTGTTGCCCGTGGTGGCGCTGGTCGCCATTACGGAGCGGACCGCCAATCGCCAGCTTGCGGCCCAGGTGGCCACAGTGCTGATGGCGTCGGCCTTGCTTCTGGCCCACGCCCGAAGCTCGTGGCTGGGACTGGCGGCGGGCCTCGCGGCTCTGGGCGTTCTCGCACTGGCATTCAGGGCGCGTAACACGAAGGTGATGGCGCGGAAGCACGAAGTAGTGCTGCCCGTGATGCTCATGGCGGCGGCGGCGGCGCTGTTCCTGATCCTCACGCCCCGCTCCGAGAGCATCCTGAACCGCGCGGCCACTCTGTCGAGCGGAAAGGTCGCGTCCGAAGACTCGCTCATAGACCGGGCGACGTGGGCCCGGGGCGCCATGGCGATGGTGGCCGAGCGTCCTCTGCTGGGACATGGGGCAGGGATGTACGCCTACATGCAGGAGAAGTACACCCGGCAGGGGATTCCGCTCTACGCCATTCCCACCCGCGCCTCCCTGGGCGAGCAGGCCCACAACTTCTGGCTCCAGACGGCCGCCGAGCTGGGCCTTGTGGGCGCAGGGGCGATGGCACTTGTGCTGGTCCTCTTCTGGGTGGGCGGCGTCCGCCGTCTCTCCGGAATGGACGCGGGGTTGCGGCGGACTCTGCTGATGGGGAGCCTGGCTGCCAGCGTGGCCTTCGCCGTGGACGGTCTGGCCAGCCCGTCGTGGCAGTTCGGCCAGGTCTCCATGTTCCTCTGGCTCGTGATCGGCATGGGGGTGGGCAGCATGCGCTCCTCCACCCGCAGCCGCGAGGAATCGGCCCCGGTGCTGTTGCCGCTTCGATTCGCCCGGCCGGCGGCCGTCATGGGAGCACTGGCGCTGGCCGCTCTGTTGCCGACGGCGGTGCTGGCCGGCGACGGAGGGTGCTACAAAGTGCCCGAGAGCGCCGAAATCACGCCCGCCCGGTCGTCGATCCGAGGCGGACAGATCCAGTGCTACAAGCTGTATGTCAACTTCCGGGACTGTGAGGGGAATCTGACCAGGGAAGATGTGACTCTGGTGAGCCCGAACACGAAGTTCTCGCAGGTTGGCGGTCTGGGCGGCATGGCCGGCCCGAACAAGAGCTGCTACCAGTCGCGGTACCGGGAGAATCGAACGGTCTTCGTCACCGGAACCTACACGCAGGGCAGCACCACCGTGAGTGCGACGGCGACCCTGACCGTCCACTATCCGTAGCACCGACGCGGTCTCCGGGCCGGCTCTCCGCGACGCGGCACGCGGCGGGCCGGCAGGAGCCCTCCCAGCGGAGGGCTCAGCAGGGGACTCTGCGAGGGAACTCGCAAGCGCAGGAACAGGACGAAAGGACGTATGGAATGAAAGCGCTTCGTATTGGCATGGCCATAGCCGGCCTCGTGCTCGCAGTGTCGGGACCAGCCAGCGCCCAGAAGGCCCACTATGGATTCGAAAACCTGACGTTTTTCGACGACCGCACGCCCATTCTCAGCGCTGTGCCCGACAGCGGCGACCTGAGCTTCCGAGCGGACTTCACATCGGGACCACAAGCCGATGCCTTTCAGGTGGGCCACAATATCGGCGGTTTCAGCGATCTGTTCAGCAACCAGATCCTGATCGAGAATCTGGGCGATGGCCTCGACATTCTGACGATCACCTTGAACAAGCCCATCAGCAGCCTGTCGCTAGCCTTTAGCCTGTCCCACAAGGGATCGCTGAACCTCTCCAGCGTGGCGGGAACCGCCACATCCGTGGGCAAGAAGAACCGCTTCGGACTGTATGACGGGTGCCTGTCGTCCGTGGGCGAGAGTGAGTTCTCGGTGTTTTCTCTGGAGATGTCACCGCTCACGGAGGAGGCCGGACCCTTCCTGTTCGCCATCGACAACCTGAAGTTGAATGATCCCGTCTGCGTGCCGGAGCCTGGTGTCGCGGCTCTGGCACTCGGCGGCCTTCTGCCCGCGGCGTTCTTCGCGCGCAGGCGGATGCGCCGCTAGGCCGTGCTCTGCATTCAGCCGGTGCCACCCGGTGCCGGCTGAATGCCCTGCGCGGAGCGCTCGGCCGGGCCCTCGCAGCCGGATGGATTCCGGAGACCGCCTTGCGTGCGGTCCGAACTGCTCCCTCGAGGTGCCTGGGCGTGGGCCGCGACAGGTCCCCGTGTCAGCGTGCTAGACCGCTTCGAGCCGTGCCGCGCATGATCTCCACGCAGGTGCCCGTGATCGGACCGCAATCCCGCCGACGCCCGGGGGAACGGCTGTGATTATCGGGCGATGGTCACTATACCGGTCATAATTGCGGCGGCATCCGCCGACA
>Ga0073934_10011176_pt1 | contig 10939 bp, 1 predicted proteins | sample LarsenN4metaG_FD_76834 | JGI IMG/M metagenome (GOLD analysis project Ga0073934, IMG submission 76834) | Hot spring sediment bacterial and archeal communities from British Columbia, Canada, to study Microbial Dark Matter (Phase II) - Larsen... ...
CCGGGTCGGGATCTACGCGGGCCTCATCAATCACGCGGGCACGATCCGCGCCGACAGCGCGGTGGTGGGCGAGAACGGCCAGATTCTGCTCAAGGCGACGAAGAACGCGACGCTCGAAGCCGGCTCCGTGACCACGGCGAACGGGCCCAACGGCGGCTCGATCATGGTCCAATCGGGCGACACGACCCTTGTCTCCGGCACGATCGAAGCGAAGGGCCTGGGTTCCCCTCCTTCCCAAGAAGGGGTGGCGCAAAGCGCCGGGGTGGCGGGCAAAGGCGGCACCGTTGAAGTCCTCGGCAACCGCGTCGGCCTGATCGATAACGCGAGCATCAACGCGTCGGGCGAAACTGGTGGCGGCACCGTGCTCATCGGCGGCGACTTCCAGGGCAAGAACCCGGAAGCAAAAAACGCTTTCCGCACGTACGTGGGTCCCAACACCATGATCACCGCTGACGCCGTCCTCAGCGGTGATGGCGGCAAGGTGATCGTGTGGTCAGATGACGCGACGCGCTTCTATGGCAGCATCTCCGCGCGCGGCGGCGCACAAGGCGGGAATGGCGGATTCGTCGAAGTATCAGGCAAGCAGTTTCTGGACTTCAACGGCCGCGTGGACGTGGGCGCGCCCGCTGGTCGCGCGGGCACGATATTGCTCGATCCCCGCGACATCATCATCCGGGACGCCGTGGGCCCGCAGGACGCGCAGGTTGCCGATAGCACGGTTCTCTTTGCTGATAGCGGAGGTTCAACCGATTTCACCATCAGCGATGAAGCGCTGGAGGCGCTGACGGGCAGCATCGTCCTCCAAGCGCAGCAGGACATCACGGTGAACGCCGGCTTGAGCGGCGGCGGGCTCAATTTCGCCAACCAGACGGCGGGCGAGCGGGTCGTTTTGCAGGCAGGGCGCGATATCAATATCAACTCCCCACTCACGACCAATGGCGCGGCAATCATTTTGGAGGCGGATTCCCCGCACCAGCCGGGGGGCGCCGACGGAATCGGAAAACTCAATATCAATGCTCCCGTCAATTCATGCGCCGGACAGGTTCCTGCGGCGTGCAGTGGCGGCGCAATCACATTGTTCGCGGGCGCAGCCACCGATCCTACCAAAGCCGGTTTCGGTCTTGATGCAGACGTTAATGCCGGCACCGGCGGCATTAACGTTGCGCTCTCTCAGACTTCCAGCACGCTTGACTTTCATATCGGGGCCGGGGGCAATGCGCAATTGAGCGACTCTGACACGGGCGCCTTGAAAACGACCGGCGCTCTGGTGCTCGGCACGGCAACGACCGCCGGCGCCGACGGACTGGGTGCAGGCGCGCTGACGGTAACAGTCAATTCGCTTGATAACGACACCTCCAACGGAGTTAACCTTTCGCCGGCTTCCGGAAGCTCTTTCCAACTGGTCGCCGGTGGTGGCGGGATTTTGCTGGGCAGAGACCTGACGACTTTTCAGAACACGATCATCACTACAAGTGGCCCGCTTACCCTGAACAACGCGACGCTCAATACGTCAAATAACGACCTGACGATCACGGCGTCGAGTGTAGCGCTGAGTAATGGATCGATAAACACCGGCAGCGGTGTCTTCTTCTGCAGTGCCGTGTCGGGGTGCCCTGCAAGTGCGACAGGGGTCCTTTGGGCTGGCACGACAGGCCCCACGCCCGGGGACGGTGTTAACTGGTTCGACCCGCTCAACTGGAGCACGGATGCCGTTCCGGACAATACGCGGGATGTCAGGATAGACGCCGGTTTTGGCACGATCGTGGTCAATGGAGCTGCGGCCGCGAAGAGCCTCGTTGCCAACAGTCCCATGGAGGTCTCCGCCGGGCAATCCCTGACGCTGACCAACGCCTCGCAGTTCAACCACACGTTCACGCTCTCTGGCGGGAGCCTGGCCGGGCCCGGGAGCGTGACGGTAGGCGGCGCCAACGGCGGCCTTACTTGGAGCGGCGGCACGATGGCGAGCGGCGGCGGCTTCTCGCTCGCCAGCGGCCGCAGCGGGACGCTGAGCGGCGCGCTGACGCTTGACCGTCAGTTCAGCAATTCCGGTACCGTGACGCTCTCGGGCGCAGCGGCAATCGGTGGCACCGGAATGATCAGCAACTCCGGTACGTGGAACAAGACGCTCGCCGGGACTGCCACCGTCGCGCCTGCGTTCACGAACGCGAGCACCGGCATCATCAACGCGAACGCCGGAACCCTTCAGATCAACAGCTTCGCGTCCAGTTCAAACGCCGGTACGATCAATATCGCCAGCGGCGCGACGCTCTCGACCAACGGCAGCGCGCTGACCAACGCCGCGACCGGCGTTATCGCCGGGGCCGGCACCCTGGACCTGGGGTCCGCAACGCTCACCAACCAGGGCACGCTGCGTCCCGGCGGCTCGCCCGGCACGCTCAATATCACCGGCAATCTCACGATGACGTCTACGAGTGTGACGGATATCGAAGTTCGAAGCCCCTGGACGACCGCCGGCACGGATTTCGATCTGATCACCGTGTCCGGCACTGCGACGCTGGCCGGCGCGCTGAACGTCATCCATTTCGATGGCATTACGCCGCCCACCAATCAGCAGATGCAGGTGCTCGACGCCACCGCGGTCACTGGCACGTTTGCGACGGTCAATCCGCCGTTCGGTTCGACCTATACGGCGCTGTACAACCCGGCGAACGTGACCTTGCGGCACAACGCCCTGGCGATCAACAACTGGAACACGGATCTAGACGGGGATTGGAACGTCGCCAGCAACTGGACTCTCGGTGTTCCGATTGCTGGCCAAGCGGTCCGGATCAACCGTCCATCGGGAAGCCCGACGGTTACGATGAATTCGCTCACGCCGAGCATCCTCCAGTTCGACAATGCCGAAACCTTCACTCTCAACAGCAGCACCCTCAACATCGCTGCTGCTTCGAGCAACACGGGAACGCTGAATCTGAACAGCAGCGCGCTGGGCGGCGCGGGCAGCCTGGCCAACCAGGGGACGGTCACGGTCAATAACAGCACGCTTTCCGTTCCCATCCTCAACTCGAGCCCCGTGCAGTTCAGCGGGGGCACCAATACCATTACCTCGGGGAACGGCATCACCGGCGGCACGGTCGAGTTCCTCGGCGGCACGACCACGTTCCAGGCGGGCAGCACCTACAACGTCGGCACGACCAATATCAGCGTGGGCACCGCTAACTTTGATACCGCGGCAACGACTGCGATACTGAACCTGTCGAGTGGCACGCTCGGGAGCACGGGCGGCTCCCTGACTGTCAACGGCGCCTTCAACTGGAGCGGTGGAACGCTGGCTGGCGCGGGAACGCTCGCGACTTCGGGCGGCGCGACCTTCAACATCACGGGTTCCGGCGTGCGCGTGCTCAATGGCCTCACGGTGAACGCCAACAACCTGACGCTGGGCGGCGGCAGCCTCGACCTGGTGAGCGGAACACTCAATACGACAGGCACGACAAATATCAGCAGTGGCGCCCTGCTGGGCCTGTCGGGCGGCACCCTGGTCCTCGGCGGGCCGATGAACGTCGCCGGGACGCTCGACCTCAACACCGGCGCCTTCAACTTCGCTGCGGGCGGTACGCACACGGGCACATTCGATGTCGCGGCTGCCACGGCGCTCAACCTGAGCGGAACCCACAACCTCGACGCGGGTGCGACGCTCACGGGCGCGGGCACGCTCGCCAACAACGGCACTCTGAACGTGAATGCGAACGCCACCATCCCGTCGGGGCTGGCGGCGTTCAATAACAGCGGGCGCGTGAACGTGACTGCGGGGACGTTACAGCTGGCGGGCAGCGGCACGGACACGGGCGACTACCAGATCGCGGCCGGGACGACGCTGCAGCTCACCGGTGGTACGCGCAACTGGAACGATATCGCGATGATCATCGCCGGAAGCGCCGGCGTATTCGATCTCGCGGGTGGCACGCTCAATGTGAACGCGACGAACACGGTGCCGGCAGGGTTCGGCGCATTCAACGTTACGGGCGGGAGCCTGAATATCCCGTCCGGCGTGACGCTCGGGGTAAATAACCTGAACCTCGACGGTGGGAGCTTGAGGTTGCAAAGCGGCACGCTCAACGCTTCCGGTACCACGAGCATCGCAGGCGGGGCTACGCTGATCGCACAGGGCGGCACATTCAATGCGGCGGGTGGCATTGTTGACGTTTCCGGAGTCTTCGAGGCAGCAGGCGGGTCGGTGACCGCCGGCACGATCAATGTGCAGGCCGGCGGCATGCTGCGCGGTGGCGGTGCGATTAGCGCAAACGTCAACAATACGGCGGGCACGCTTGCGCCCGGAACCTCGGCCGGCACCCTCACGATCAACGGGAACTACACGCAGGGACCCGCGGGCACGCTTGCCGTCGAAATCGGCGGAACCGCCCCGGGCACGCAATACGACCAGCTCATCGTCACCGGCAACGCGACGCTCGACGGCACGCTTAACGTGGCGTTGATCAGCGGTTACGCCCCGACCGTGACCGAGACTTATATGGTCATCCAGAGCGGCGGCACCGTGACCGGAACCTTCGCCACGACCAATTTACCCACCACGCCGGCGTTCTCGACGAATTACCTCGTCTCGAGCGTGAACGTGACGACAGCCGGCGTGGTGGCGCCGCCCGCGGTGGTTCAACAGACCCAGCAGACCGTCGTGACCGCGACCGAGCAGAGCACCAGCTCGCAGACCGCCGCCGCAGCGGCCGCCGACACGAAGAAGGATGAAGAAGAGCGCGAGCAGCGCAAGAAACCGGTCTGCAGCGGCAGCTCTTCCGGCGGCGGCGGCGCCGCGGGCGCGCGCCCGGTCATGAGCGGCGGCGGGGGCGGCGGCGGACGCTGCACCGCGCGCGGCTGCTTCTGAGATCGGTGACCAGTGACCGGTGACCAGTGAGCGGTCACCAGTGATTGGGTGACTAAGTCACTAAGTGATTAAGTGACTAAGTGATTAAGTGATTAAACCAGAGCTGTTGTCGTTCCTTGCTTAGTTACTGAATCACTCAATCACCCATTTACTCAATTACCCCGTCACCCAGTCACTCAATCACCCCGTCACCCAGTCACTCGGTCATGCGTCTCACGGTCAGTTGACCGGTCCGGAAGGTCCGGCGTGAATTCGCGCTGAGTTTGTTTCGGAACCACCCGCATCGGGCTGCCGCCTTGGTCGCTGGCCTGATGCATTTCGCACAATCGGCGCCCCCTCGGGCGGGCTCTCCCGAGCTAACGCGTGACCAACGTCATACCGTGGAGGACTCCTGGCGTGCTATTTGCCTTGTCAATGGCGTGGGTTTTCCGAAGCTTTATCTGGAGACTTGAGAAGTTTCAAGAGGTAATTGCGCCAAGCTGCTGAGGTTTAGGTAGAAAAGGTTCTTGCAAATCGCGGTCACCGCTGGCGAGGACGTCGCGTCTTTGGCTGGTGGGCTGTTGTGCATTCGTCGATTCGGGGGGGTAATGACCCGTAAGTCGCGGCACGCAGGGCAGTTCGGCCGGACGCTCATCGCACTTGCGGTGACCTCCTGCTTTGCCGCGCCCCCGGCCTTTGCCAACCCCACCGGTCCGGCGGTCGCCAACGGGCAGGTAACGTTCCACCAGCAGGGCAATCTCCTCCAGATCACTAATTCCCCGAACGCCATCATCAACTGGCAGAGCTTCTCGATCGGGGCGAATGAGATTACGCGGTTTCTCCAGCAGTCGGCTTCCAGCGCGGTTTTGAACCGCGTCATCACGCAAAACCCCTCTTCGATCCTCGGCGCGCTGCAATCGAACGGGCGCGTGTTCCTCATCAACCCCAACGGCATCCTCTTTGGCGCCGGGGCGCAGGTGGACGTGGCCGGGCTGGTGGCCTCCACCTTGAACCTCTCCAACGCGGACTTCCTGGCGGGCAAGCTCAAGTTCACTGAAGTGCCGGGCGCGGGGAGCGTAGTCAACCAGGGCACCATCAATGCGACGCAGGGCGGGCAGGTGTACCTCATCGGCTCCTCGGTTACCAACAGCGGCCTCATCACCAGCCCCAAGGGCGAGGTGATCCTCGCCGCCGGCAACAGTGTGGAGCTCGTCAATCCTGGCACGCCGAACCTGCGAGTGGAGATCAGCGCGCCGGACAACGAAGCGCGCAATCTCGGAACCATCGTCGCCGATGCGGGACGCGTTGGCATTTACGCGGGGCTGATCAATCACGCGGGCACGATCCGCGCCGACAGCGCGCAGGTAACCGAAGACGGGCGCATTGTGCTGAAGGCGACCAGGAATGCGACGCTCGAAGCCGGAAGCCTTACCACGGCGAACGGTCCGAACGGCGGCTTGATCACCATTCAATCGGGTGACACGACACTTGTCTCGGGCACCATCGAAGCGAAGGGCCTTGCTTCCCCTCAAGGAGGCGGCTCAACAAATTCATTCCCTCCCCCTCAGGGGGAGGGTGAGGGTGGGGGTGGGGTCGGCAAAGGCGGCACTATTCAAGTCCTCGGCAACCTCGTCGGCCTGATCGACAACGCGAATATCAGTGCCTCGGGCGACACCGGCGGCGGCACCGTGCTCATCGGTGGCGGCTTCCAGGGCAAGAACCCGGACGTGCAGAATGCGTTCCGGACTTACTTTGGTGCCGACGCCATGATCACCGCTGACGCCATTGTCAGCGGTGATGGCGGCAAGGTCATCGTGTGGTCGGACGACATCACCCGCTTTTACGGCACCATCTCCGCACGCGGTGGTGCAGTCGGCGGCAACGGCGGCTTTGTCGAAGTGTCGGGCAAGGGGATACTCGACTTCCGGGGCAAGGCCGATCTCGGGGCGCCCGTTGGACAGGCAGGAACGCTCCTTCTCGATCCGCTGGACATCACAATTTCTGACACGGTGGGGACCGACAATACCCAGCTTGACGTGAATGTTCCGACGGTTGGCGATCCAGCGGGCTCGGTGTTCTTTGCCGATGGTGGCACGGCGACCAGCGTTACCATCAGCGACGAAGCCATCGAATTGCAAACTGCCAATATCGTGCTTCAGGCGAGCCGGGACATCACGGTAAATCCAAACTTGAGCAACGGCGGCCTTGTGCTTACGACTCCCGGCCAACGCCTCACCATGCAGGCGGGCCGCCATATCACGATCGGAAGCCCGGTCACCACCGCGGGTGGTGCAATCATTCTCGAAGCGGATTCTCCTCACGCGCCGGTCACTGCCTCGAGCGATGGCCGAAACCCCGCCGATAGGATCGGTCAAGTCACAATCAACGCTACGGTCAAATCCTATGATATTGACCCTAACACCGGCGGTCACATTACTTTGATCGCGGGCGGGGACAGGGCGGCGACGCCGGTGAGAAGTATCACGAACAACGCCGGCTTTCGGATCCCGGGAATCGTGGACGCGGGAGCGGGCGGCATCAATCTCGCGCTCTCCAGGAGCGACGTCGAGCTCGGTATCGGGGTTACTGGCACTCTCACGCAGATACTGGGTAACCATGACACCACGCCTGCTTTCGGCAGCATCGCCAACCTGAGAACGACCGGCGCGCTGGTGATCGGCACGGCAACCACCGCCGGAACCGACGGGCTGGGCGCTGGCTTCCAGACACTCACCGTTAACAAGATCTCCAACGTATTCAACAATAGCTACATTACACTGAACCCGACGACCCCCGCGAGCTCTTTTCAGCTGGTCGCGGGCAGCGGCGGCATTACGCTCAGCGAGCCCTTGACCACCTACCAGAATACGATCATCACCACGACGACCGGCACGCTGACCATCAACGATACGCTGGCTACCTCGAACAATAACCTGACGATCACGGCTAATAACATCGTGGGCACTCAGTTTATCAACGTTGGAGGTGGCGCATGTTCCTTTAACGGAGGCGGATGTCCCGGTATAAGCACTCAGGTTTTCTGGGACGGCGGCGCGGGAACGCTCAACTGGTTCGATCAGAACAACTGGAGCACGGATCTCTTTCCCACGGCGGGCCAGGACGTGACGATCGGCAGCGGTTTCGGCACGATCGTGGTGAGTGGGGCCGCCGTGGCGAAGAGCCTGATCGCCAACAGGCCGCTGCAGCTTTCCAGCGGATCGCTGACGCTGACCAATGCGTCGAATTTCAGCGACGCCTTCACGCTCTCGGGCGGTAGCCTACTGGGGGCGGGCGGCGTGACGGTGGGCGGCGCAAACGGCTCCCTTACCTGGAGCGGCGGCACGATGGCTGGCGGCGGCGACTTCATGTTGGCGGGCGGGCGTAACGGCACGCTGAGCGGGACGCTTACGCTTGACCGGCTGTTCCAGAACAGCGGCATGCTCACGCTCAACAGTGCGACGGTGAACACCACGGGTACGGGTTCCATCGCCAACGCAGGGCTGATCACCGTCGCCGGCGGCCCATCAAGCGTTGTCAATACGCTGCTCTCGAACAAGATTGTCGATCCGATCCTCGGCACGACAATCCTCGGCACGATCCAGGTCAACGGCTCGCTGACGGCCGCAAACTTCCCGACCAACGACGGCACGATCAACATCGCGAGCGGCGGGACGCTTGCGACCAGCGGCAACGCGCTCACCAACGCAGCGACGGGCATCATGAGCGGCGCCGGCACGCTGAACCTGGGTTCCGCGGCGTTCACCAACAGCGGCACGATCCGTCCGGGTGTTTCTCCGGGCAAACTGACCATCACCGGTGATCTCAACCTCTCCTCGACGTCGGTGATTGACATCGAGCTTGGCGGCGCCACGCAAGGCGTCAACTACGACTGGCTGGCCGTGAGCGGCAGCGCGACGCTCAACGGCACGATGAACGTCACGGAAACCGGCGGGTTCCAGGTCAGCCCGGGCGACAACTTCCAGGTCATCACCTGTGGCGTCGCGTGCAGCGGCACGTTTGCCACGATCAGTTCGCCGGTTGACGTGAGTCTCGCGCCGGCGACCAACCCCACGAATTTCGCGCTGAACGCGGGAGGCGTCATCGACCGCTGGGTGGGGACCAGCGGCGCATGGGACGTTGCCGGCAACTGGAGCCGCGGCGTGCCGACCTCGACAACCGATGTCGTGATCGACGTCGCCGGCAGCGAGACGGTGACCGTCTCGACAGGAGCGCAGGCAGCCAGGACTCTCACCAGCCAGGAGAACCTGGCGATCTCGGGCGGAAGCCTGAGCCTCGGGTCGGTGGTGGCGGATGTTTCCACGATCAACGGCGCGCTGGATCTTTCCGGCGGCACGCTGCAAAACTCAGGCAGTTTGACGGTCAACGGCGCGTTCAACTGGAACGCCGGCGCGCTCACCGGGACCGGCAACGTGACTGTGGGCGGGGGCGGGGCCTTCAACGTGAATGGAAATAGCGCCCGCGCCCTCAACGGACTGACGATTTCCGCGGGCAACGTCAACCTGAATGGGGGCGGCCTCACCCTGCAGTCGGGGACGCTCAATGCCTCCGGCCTTACCACGATCGCGAACGGCGCGACCATGATCGCGCAAGGCGGCACGCTCAACGCGGCGGGCGGGACCATCGATATCTTCGGAATCTTCCAGGCGGGCGCCGGCGCGGTGACGGCGGGTACCATGAACGTGCAGGCGGGTGGGACCCTGAACGGCACCGGTACCGTCAACGCGAACGTGAACAACGTAGCGGGGACCGTGGCGCCGGGGACTTCGCCGGGGAACCTGACGATCAACGGCAACTACACGCAGGGACCCGCCGGGTGGCTCACCGTGGACATTGGCGGTACCGCGCCGGGCACGCAGTACGACCAGCTGATCGTGACGGGCAATGTGATGCTCGATGGCACGCTGAATGTGGCGCCGATGAACAACTATCTCCCGGCAGGGAACGAGATTTACACGATCATTCAAAGCGGCGGCACGGTGAGCGGGGCCTTTGCCACCACCAACCTCCCATCCACGCCAACGTACGTGACCGCGTACTACCCATCGAGCGTGAGCGTCGGTGCCGCTGGCGCGCCGCCGAACGAGCAGGCTGCCGTGGCCGCGTCCGAGCAGAGCACCAGCTCCCAGACGGCTTCCGCCTCGAGCGCCGATCCGAAGCAGGAAGAAGAGAAGCGCGACACGCAGAAGAAACCGGTTTGCACGGGGAGCTCCGGCGGCAGTGGCGTCGCCGCGGCCGCGCGCCCGGTGATGAGCGGCGGGGCGCAGAACCGGTGCACGGCGCGCGGCTGCTTCTAAGACCCGTGAGCGGTGAGCGGTGATATTCGTAGGGTGGGGTGAAGCGAAGCGAAACCCACCGCTGACGGTCAAGTGAGAGCCATCGTCAGGCGGCGGGCTGCGCCCACCCTACGAGTTGAGAGCCGTGAATGGTGAATCGTCAATCGTAAGCGGGATAACCGCCCCTCCCGTTCTTGCGGTCTCCTTTTTCTCCGTTTCCTGTTCCCGGCCTCCTGAATCAGCTTTTGGCGAGGCTTTGACCTCGCCAAAAGCTCCTGTATAATCCGCGCCTTCGGTTCATGACCCCGTGCCGCAGCGCGCGGCCGCGGGTTCAAAGTTCCGAGTTCAAAGTTCAAGGTTCAAAGACCCGGAACCCGGAACTTTTGTCCTTGCCTCACCGTGCACGCATCACGGGAGGCTTTACCCATAAGGAGATTCATTGATGCGTCATTACGAGATCGTTTTCATCGTCCATCCGGACCAGAGCGAGCAGGTCCCGGGCATGGTCGAGCGCTACCGGCAGATGGTCACGGGCCGGAGCGGCAAGATCCACCGCCTTGAAGACTGGGGGCGCCGCCAGCTCGCCTATCCGCTGCAGAAGATGCACAAGGCGCACTACGTGCTGATGAACGTCGAGTGCGACCGCGAAACGCTCGGCGAGCTCGACCACGCGTTCAAGTTCAATGACGCCGTGCTGCGGCACCTCATCGTCAAGATGAGCGGGCCGGTGACCGCGCCCTCGCCGATGATGAAGGACGAGAAAGCGCGGTCGCTGACGGCTGCGGCTGAGGAAGGCGCGAAGCGCGCG
>Ga0073934_10011177_pt1 | contig 10938 bp, 8 predicted proteins | sample LarsenN4metaG_FD_76834 | JGI IMG/M metagenome (GOLD analysis project Ga0073934, IMG submission 76834) | Hot spring sediment bacterial and archeal communities from British Columbia, Canada, to study Microbial Dark Matter (Phase II) - Larsen... ...
ATCGCGAGGTCGCCACGCTCGCCGGCGGCTGCTTCTGGTGCCTGGAGGCGGTCTTTACCGAACTCCGCGGCGTGGAGCAGGTCGTCTCCGGCTACTCCGGGGGCACCGTGCCCGAGCCTTCGTACGAGCATGTCTGCACCGGATCGACCGGACACGCCGAGGTTGTCCAGATCACCTTCGACCCCGCAGTGATCTCCTACCGCGAGCTTCTGGAAGTCTTCTTTGCGATCCACGACCCCACCACGCTGAACCGCCAGGGTCCCGACGTCGGCACCCAGTACCGCTCGGCGATCTTCTACCATTCGCCGCAGCAGCGTGTGGTCGCGGAGCAGGTCATCGCCCAGGTGACGTCGGCGGGAATGTGGGACGCGCCGATCGTGACGCAGGTCGTCCCGTTGGAGGCGTTCTATCCGGCCGAGGCGTACCATCAGGGCTACTTCCGCCGCAACCCCAACCAGCCGTACTGCCGCCTCGTCGTGGCGCCCAAGGTCGCGAAATTCCGCAAACAATACCTGACCCGTCTCAAGAAAGGCGTCGCGGCCATCAGGTAACGGCTTTCGAGGACCAGCGCCAGACAGACCGGCAGAGTCCTGTGGTGTTGCTGGAACGCGAGAACACGGAGGGAGCAGGGTGATGGAGCGCGCCTTTCAGGATACCTACCCGGACGATCTCGCCTGGTGCTACGGCTGTGGCCGGCTGAATGCGGAGGGCCTGCACTTGCAGAGCTACTGGGACGGGGAGGAAACCGTCGCGACATTCACGCCGCGGCCGTACCACATCGCGATTCCCGGATATGTCTACGGTGGACTGATCGCCTCCCTGATCGACTGCCACGCCACCGGCACTGCGGCGGCGGCGACGGCCCGGGCCCGAGGGATCGCGCTCGATACCGACCCGTCGCTGCGCTTCGTCACGGCCTCCCTGCGCGTGGAGTACCTCAAGCCGAGCCCGCTGGGGGTGCCCCTGGAGATCCGCGGGCGCGTGTCGGAGATGTCCGGCCGCAAGGTGGTTGTCACAGCGACCGTCACCGCGGCGGGCCAGGTGACCGCCCGCGGCGAAGTCATCTCGGTCCAGATCCCGGAGGAGATGCGGCCCGGTCCGCTCCGCCAGGCCTAGTCTCTCACCAACCTGGGCATAAGGTGCAATTGGACCCGCATCAATGCGCCCCCGAGTCTGCGGGCGTTCCGACGCGAAGCTACTGTGAGCATCTCGTCCCAATCCGAAACCTCACTGTCTCAAATCTATCAGCGGGCCCGCGCCCTGGCCGCGGAGCAAGAGTCCCACCCCGGGGAGGCCCGCGCGCTCTATGTGGCTCTCGCGGACGTTCTGGGTGACCAGGCCGGCCCCGAGGCGGGATCCGACCGCCAGGCCAAAGGCCTGCCCGAACGTGTCCGGCGGGCGGTCATCGCGGCCCTCCGACGGCAGGCCCTCGCCGCGCGCGACGCCTGGGTGAAGCAGGGCAGCGGCGATGGACTCCAGGTCGCGGTGAATCTGGCGGAGGACGCGCTGCGCCTGCACCGCCCGGACGATACAGGACGCGGGGAGACAGAATACATCTTGCGCTTCCTCCGAGCCACCGAAGCGGTCGCCGCCGCGCCCGCCCGCCGACCCGCCTCGCTTCCCGCGGAACAGTCCGCACTCCCGGCGGGCGCGCCTCCTGTGGTTTTACCTCCCGCGAGTGCACCTCCGCCGGTCGAGCCCGCGGCATCCGCCCCTGCGCCCGCTCCCGGCGCCGCTGGAAAAGAACCCGCACGCGATCGCGAGGCCGCGAAACCCGCTGCCCCGGTGGTTCCTGCCGCCCCGGCGACTCCTGCCGTCCCATCCGCCCCTCCGGAGCGACCCACGGTGCCGGAAAAGCCCGCGGAGGTTGTGGTCTTCCCGGCGCCCGGATCTGTGCCCGAAGTCCTGTCCACGGCCGCGCCCCCGGCCGCGCCCGCAGCGGCGCGTCCGGCCGCAGCCAGACCGGCGGAACGGCCGGCCACCCGGACCGGGAGGCGATCGGCGCTGGTCCCGATCCTTGCCGTGATCGCCGTGCTGGGGTTTGTCGCGGGAGTGCTGACGGCACCGCGCCTGATGGGTACCCGGCGCGCGGAGAAGGTCCCGACGGTCGTGGTCGCACCATCGGCCGCCGTCCCGCGGGCCGCACCCACCGCCGTCCCCGTCGCGTCTCCCATTCAATCCGCTCCGGCCTCCGCACCGTCACCAGCGCGGCCGGCCGCCCCAGCGGGTTCCGTCGTTCCCCCGACCGCGGCCCCGGCTGCTGCTCCCCCGCGGGGGAGCGCGAGTCCGGCGCCCGCCACCGTGGCCGTCGTGCTCCGCTCCGACCCCAGCGGGGCCAAGGTGTACGTCGGCGGCGTGCTGCGGGGTGTGACCCCGCTCAGGCTGGAATCCACACCGGGCAATGCGATCAGGGTCACCGTTCGGCGTGGGAACCGTCTGTGGCGCGGCACGCTGCGCGTCGGTACGGCTACCAGTCAGACCGTCACCGTCCGGCTCCCGCTCCCGCCGGTACCGGTCGCCCAACCGGCGCCCACATCACCACCCACGCCGGTCGCCACGCCGACCGTAGACCGCCGCACGCACTACCAGTCCCTTCTGCTCCAGGGCGTTGAACTGTACCGGTCGGGATGGTACGGACCGGCTGCGGCGCGCTTCCGCCAGGCGACGACGGTGCTCCCGGCGGATCCCCGCGCCTACCTCTGGCTCGCCCGCGCCAGCTACCGGGCGGGCCGCTACGCCGAGGCGCGCCGGGCGTTGGAGAAGGTCATCGCCATGGCGCCCGGGAGCGAATCGGCGCGGGAGGCGCAGAAGCTGCTGAACCTGCTGAAGCATCTGGAAAAGGGAACGTAGATGGGCGCGGCCGACACGAAGAACCTGATCCGCCGCCTGGACCGCCTGGAGCAACTCGCCGACGCCTACGCCCACGTCCTGCTGGCGTCCGAACTCGAACGTGCCCTCCCCGGACTCATCTCCGTGCTGACCAGGGACGGCCGCAGCCAGGCCGACGTGGCGGGTCTGCTCAAGGAGATCCTGCAGCGCGGCGGACCGCAGCTGCTTGTGGATCTCGATGATGTGGAGCGGACCGCGCGCCAGGTGAAGGACCTGGAGGTCTTCGCGGTCCTCAACCGGGTCCGACAGACCTTTCACTACGTGGCGCGGTACAACGCCGCGGCGGTCCTGCGGCGTCTCGAGCAGAGCGCGCGACCGGGTCCCGAAGCGGGGTCGCTCCAGAAGGAGATCCAGGCCTTTCAGCGGGCGGTGGCCCGCCTGGAGCCCGGGACGCACGATGTCGAGGACGTCTTTGGTGATGAAGACCCCGTGCCGGGCACGACGGCTCCGCCGCCTGTCGCGGAGCCGTCCAGCAGCGGTCCGACGCGCGATGGTCCCGCCGACGATCCGGGGATCTTCGACTCTCCGGCCTTCCCACCGGCCCATCTGGGGCAGGCAAACCACTCCGGCATGCCCTGGTCCCCCACCGAGGAATCTCCACCGTGGGCGGCCTCAGGGGATCCGGTTCCCCGGGCGGTGGCCTCGGAGGCCGACTGGCTCCAGGACCGGGTGGAGATCTTCAACGCGATGCTCCTCGCCTGGGCGTACAACGAACCGCTCAATCCCGACGCGTCTCCGCTCGTTCGGCGGGAGCGGTTCACCGCCGCGCAGTTTCGGGCCCTGCACCGGGAGTTGCTGGAGCAGGGGGCGGCGCGGCTCATCGGCGTGCTGGCGGGGGTCGAGGAGGACGGTGAGGAGGGCGAGCGCGTCCGCGCCCTCCGCGGTCGGATCTTCGACGGCGCGGTCGCGGCCGTGCCGCGGCTGCTCGGGCTGATCTCCGGCGGGGGCCACCTGCATCCGGATGCCGACGGGACCCCGGCGGATGAGCGCCAGATCCGGGCCGATCTGATCGACTACCTGTCCCAGGCCGCCGACCTCTATCCGGCGGGCACCGCGCTGCGCGACCGTCTGCTCTATCTGGCCGAGGAACTGCGCGCCGCCACGTCACTCTAGCCTCCGATCGTTCCCTGGTATACTGGCACCGTTCCCGCGGGAGGGTACGGTGTGCGCAAGGCCATTGGTCTGGGAGATGTCCTGGCGCTGGTGACGGTGGTCCTGTGGGCCTCGTCCTTCACTGTCGTCAAATCAGCCTACACTGAGTTCACACCGCTGGCGTTTGCGGCGGTGCGGTTTACGGGCGCGTCGCTGGGGATGCTGGTGTTGCTGCTGGCGCTGCGCCGGGTTTTGGGCGTCGCCCGCGCGGACCTGCTGCGCGCGGCGCTCGTGGGCGTGTTCCACGTCGGCCTCTATCAGATCTTCTTCAGCACAGGATTGCGGTACACCACTGCGAGCAACTCGGTGCTGATTATCGCGATCTCCCCGGTCCTCACAGCGCTCCTGGTCTGGGCCACCCGCGCCGAGCCCATCGCGGGGCGGCAGTGGGCGGGCATCGTGCTGGCCCTGCTGGGCATCGTGCTCCTGGTCCGGGCCGGTGGCGCGCTGGCGGCGGGGCACCTCAAGGGTGACCTGCTGACCCTGCTGGCCGCGGCGTCCTACGCGGTTACCCCCGTCCTGATCCTGCCGCTGCTCCGCCGGTATCCGACCATCAGCGTGATGATGGTGGGCATGCTCTTCGGGACGCTCATGCTCATCGCCGCCGGCTTCCCCGAACTCCGCCGCCAGTCCTGGGACGTGACGCCGACAGCCTGGGCGCAGCTGGCCTACGCGGCGCTGGGCGCCGGCACACTCGCCTACCTCTTCTGGTATGAGGGCATCGGGCGGATCGGACCGACGCGGGTGGCGGCGTACTCCTACCTGATCCCGGTGCTGGGGGTCACGATCGCCGTCGTCACCCTGCGCGAATCCTTCACGCTGTGGCACGCCCTCGGCGCCGCGGTCGCTCTGGCGGGCGTGGCCTTGACCCGGTGGCCGGAGCGGAGCGCAGAGGGGGCGGAGGTGCCGCCCCGAACTCTAGAGGCGCCGCAGACCGCGGAGGGAGGGGGCTAAGCATGGCGGTGATGGCGGTCGTGCTGCTGAAACTGGAGCCGGGCAAGGCCCGCCAGGCCGTACGCAAGGTGGGAAAGGTCAAGGGGATCCGCGAGGCCCACGTGATTACCGGCCCCTACGACGGCTTCTGCCTGGCCGAAGCCGCCGATGTGCGGGCGCTCGGGGACATCGTCGTCTCCAGGATCCAGCAGGTAGACGGGGTGGAAGATACCCTGACCTGTCTCGTGGTGTAAAGCCGTTGACAGGCCCAGAACCGGCGATATAATAGCTTTTGGCACATAAGGAGGGACTGGGTGTACTTGAGCGGGTAAAACCGTAGGACGAAGCGCTGGATGAGCGTCCAAGGGGATGAGCTCATCCCCTCTTTTTGTGCCTGCACGAATGCATCCGGTCGCCGTAAGCGGCCGGAGCCCGATCCCCGGTGGGGAGCGGGTCCCGCACCTTGACAACTGCATAGGGAAGACATCCAAAGCGTTCCGAAAGTAGCAGGCTCTGTAGTGCTGCTCCTGAGGCGGGAACTCAAGCTACTAAGGGCGCACGGTGGATGCCTTGGTGCCAGGGGCCGAAGAAGGACGCCGTCGGCAGCGAAAGGACCGGGGAGGTGCCTAGCAACCTTCGATCCGGTCGTCTCCCAATGGGGCAACCCGGCGCGGGTCATACCGCGTCATCCCGTGCTGAATCCATAGGTGCGGGAAGGCCAGCCGGGGAACTGAAACATCTCAGTACCCGGAGGAGTAGAAATCAACCGAGATTCCCGGAGTAGTGGCGAGCGAAACGGGAAGAGCCCAAACCCGCGGTGCGTGATAGCCCGCAGGCGTTGCACCGCGGGGGTTGCAGGGCGTCGTTGGACCGGGCTGCGGCCCGGTCGGGAAGTTACCAATCCCCGTTCTAGTCGAAACGTCCTGGAACGGCGTGCCGGAGACGGTGAGAGCCCGGTAGGCGAAAGGACGGGGACTTCCTGGATGACGCTCCTGATTACCGCGGGACACGTGGAACCCCGCGGGAAGCCGGGGGGACCACCCCCCAAGGCTAAACACCCCTGGCGACCGATAGCGCACGAGTACCGTGAGGGAAAGGTGAAAAGAACCCCGGAAGGGGAGTGAAATAGAACCTGAAACCGTGCGCCTACAGACAGTCGGAGGGCTATGCCGATCCCTTCGGGGATCGGAATGCCTGACGGCGTGCCTATTGAAGAATGAGCCGGTGAGTTGCGCGGCGTGGCAAGCTTAAGGGAGAGAATCCCGGAGGCGGAGGGAAACCGAGTCCGAATAGGGCGCCGCTCCCGGAGGGGAGGGCGGTGCAAGCCGCCAGTCGCGTTGCGCAGACCCGAAACCGGGTGAGCTACCCATGGCCAGGGTGAAGCGCGGTTAGTCCCGCGTGGAGGCCCGAACCCACTGGTGTTGCAATACCAGGGGATGAGCTGTGGGTAGGGGTGAAATGCCAATCGAACCCGGAGATAGCTGGTTCTCCCCGAAATGCATTGAGGTGCAGCCCCGACGGTAGCCCCGCGGTGGTAGAGCACTGGATGGGCTAGGGCGGGAGAACCCGTACCGAACCCAACCAAACTCCGAATACCGCGGCGGTGCTCGTCGGGAGTGAGACGGTGGGGGATAAGCTTCATCGTCGAGAGGGAAACAGCCCAGACCGCCAGCTAAGGTCCCGGAATGATGGCTAAGTGGGAAAGGAAGTGGCACCGCTAAAACAGCCAGGAGGTTGGCTCAGAAGCAGCCATCCTTTAAAGAGTGCGTAATAGCTCACTGGTCGAGCGATGCTGCGCCGAAGATTCAACGGGGCTCAAGCCATCTACCGAAGCTGCGGGCCTGACGCCTCCGGGCGTTGGGCGGTAGGGGAGCGTTCCGCGATAGGTTGAAGGCGGACCGAGAGGACCGCTGGACGACGCGGAAGTGCGAATGCCGGCATGAGTAGCGAAAAGGCAGGTGAGAATCCTGCCCGCCGCAAGGCCAAGGATTCTTACGGAAGGTTCGTCCGCGTAAGGTTAGGCGGGACCTAAGGCGAGGCCGACAGGCGTAGCCGATGGACAGCCGGTCGACATTCCGGCCCCGCTCTGGATCCGTTACGAGTCACGGGGGGACGCAGGAGGGTAGGCCTACCGGGTGCTGGACGTCCCGGGCCAAGCGTGTAGGCGGAGGCTCCAGGCAAATCCGGAGTCTCATCCAACGCCGAGACGCCAGTGCGAGCTCAAGGGCAACCGCGAGCGAAGTGGCTGAGCCCACGCTGCCAAGAAAAGCCCCGTGCCCAGGATCCTGGGCGCCCGTACCGCAAACCGACACAGGTGGCCAGGCACTGAACGTGCCAAGGCGCGCGAGAGAACCCTCGTCAAGGAACTCGGCAAAATGACCCCGTAACTTCGGGATAAGGGGTGCCTCGGTAGGGTGACCGCGTACAGCGGGAGCCCGACGAGGTCGCAGAGAATAGGCTCAGCCGACTGTTTAACAAAAACACAGGTCTCTGCTAAGCCGCAAGGCGACGTATAGGGGCTGACGCCTGCCCAGTGCCGGAAGGTAAAGGGGAGGGGTTAGTCCGGGGTTCGCCCCGGGCAACGCTCCAAACCGAAGCCCCGGTGAACGGCGGCCGTAACTATAACGGTAGGACCGGGCCGCAGTTGGCCCGGAAGGGCCGTTACGAAATCCGGCTGTATGCTGGGACAGCTCGTGAATCCCACGCTACCCCCATGAAATCGTCGGCGATCTGCCGATGTTTTCAGGTGGGTGATAACGCGATGGGTGGAGCTAATCAGCAGGAAAGGCTCTCGAGCACTGAAGACCTGAAGTGGTTTCTAGCGGGATTCGTTGAAGGGGAGGGTGCCTTGAGCGTCAGCATCAAGCACCAGCCCACCGCTCGATTCGGATTCTACGTCGATCCGGAGTTCTTCCTCTACCAGCACGAAAGCGGTCGGAGAATTCTGGAGCTGGCGCGAGCGGTCTTCGGATCAGGAAGAATCGTCCGAAAGCCGGGAAATCCCAAAGTCTTGGTGTATGTGGTCGGACACCAGAGGATCCTCACGGAGGAAGTCGTTCCTTTCTACGAGCGGTACGTGAAGCCGTTCACCTGCAAAGGACAGACCTTCGAGAGGTTCAGGGAAATCCTGGAGATGCTGAATCGCAAAGACCACTTCACTGTCGACGGCATGTTGCGTATCGTCGAGAAGGCGTACGCGATGAACCCCTTCAGCAAGGGCCGCCAACGGTTACGTACGCTGGAGGAAGTGCGCGAGAGAATCCTCAGAGGCCATACGCCGGACGCCCAGGTGATCCTCGATCTGGGATGAAGATATGGTCCAGTCCTCATGGCGACATGAGGGTCAACTGCCTAAGGTAGCGAAATTCCTTGTCGGGTAAGTATACTTGCCCCTTGCCGGAGAGATCCGGCATGCAAAACCGGCTCATATCGGTGAAACCCTAACGGATCATGCCGAGGGTAATACCGAGGGAAGCTGCGGCGAATAGCCGCTAGCCCCGTAACGACTTCGGGAGAAATCCCCGGGTGGCACCTGATGGCCAACAGGCTAAATCTGTAGGTGTCACAAGACGCCGGTGTCTCGGATGACCGAGACAAAGGTATAGTCTACGTCCCCTGGAAACAGGGAGAGACGTGAAGTTCCGACCTGCACGAATGGCGTAACGAGCTGAGCGCTGTCTCGACGAGGGACTCGGCGAAGTTGTGAAGCCCGTGAAGACACGGGCATCCCGCGGCTGGACGGAAAGACCCCGTGGAGCTTTACTGTAGCCTGCTATTGGATGTGGTCTTACCGTGTAGAGGATAGGTGGGAGACGGCGAAGCGGGGGCGCTAGCCTCCGTGGAGTCAACCTTGGAATACCACCCTCGGCAAGATTACGTCCTAACCTGGGTCCTGAGCGGGTCCGGGGACAGTGGCAGGTGGGCAGTTTGACTGGGGCGGTCGCCTCCCAAAAGGTAACGGAGGCGCCCAAAGGTCCCCTCAGCACGGTTGGAAACCGTGCGGCGAGCGCAAGGGCATAAGGGGGCTTGACTGCGAGGCCCACAAGCCGAGCAGAGGCGAAAGCCGGGCCTAGTGATCCTACGGCGGCAAGTGGAAGCGCCGTGGCTTAACGGATAAAAGCTACCCCGGGGATAACAGGCTAATAGGGTCCAAGAGTCCACATCGACGACCCTGTTTGGCACCTCGATGTCGGCTCATCTCATCCTGGGGCTGTAGTAGGTCCCAAGGGTTGGGCTGTTCGCCCATTAAAGAGGTACGTGAGCTGGGTTCAGAACGTAGGAACACTGCGTCCCCCGGGAGCAATCCCGGGGTGCCCACCGGCTGATATCGGTGGAACCCTCTCGCAGCGTGGACTCCTGCGAAGGGCAATACCGAGGGAAGATCGGGTTCCGTTGGAGGGTGATCGTAATACGGTCCCGGTCCCCGTAACGACTGAAGGCCAATGGCCTGAGATGGCTGGTCGCGCACATGCGCAATCGAGGCAGCCATCATACGCCGGCTCCTTCGACCCTCAGAAGGATGGAGCTATAGTCTGTGCCTCTGGAAACAGAGGACCAACACGCGTGAGACAGTAAGTGACCGTTGCTGTCTATAAATCTGGCTAAATGCTGGGAAGCCTGGCGAATCCCGCGCTACCCCTGAAACGAGATCGGCTTTCGCCGATGGAAGTTAGGGGTGACAATGCGATGGGTGCAGGCAATCAGCAGGGAAGGCCAGATGAGCCGATCGGGTACTACATCGCGGGGTTTGTCGACGGAGAAGGCAGTTTCCACGTGGCGGTGCAACGCAATCCGACCACGCGGTTGAAGTGGCAGGTGGTTCCAGAGTTCCACGTCACTCAGAACGACGGAAATCAGCATGTGTTGGAACTGATCCGTGATGTTCTGGGATGTGGACATCTCAAGCCGAACCACCGAAACAGCCTCCGTGACAGAACCTACGTGCTGGTGGTCAGGAATCACGGTGATCTGGCAACGAAGGTGGTGCCGTTCTTCAGGCGATTTCCTCTTCGGACGACCAAACGAACCGACTTCGATCGATTCGCGAAGGTCGTCGCGGGGATCGCTCAAGGAAGGCATCGCGATCGCGACGGGTTGCAGGAAATCCTGACGCTGGCCTACGCGATGAATCAGAACGGCACAAGGCGGCGCCGACCGCTGGAGACCGTCCTGGCTCATCTGGAACCCTCAGAGACTATACGCCAGACGCCTCGGCCTGAGGCGAAGATATAGTCCGAGCTTCCGGGCGACCGGAAGAGGCAGGCAGAAATGCCCTGCCCCCTCCAGAGTTGGAGGAGTAACAATACTGTCGGTCCCTATCCACCGCGGGCGTAGGAGACTTGAGGGGAGCTGCTCCTAGTACGAGAGGACCGGAGTGGACGGACCTCTGGCGTACCGGTTGTCCTGCCAAGGGCACGTGCCGGGTAGCTATGTCCGGACGGGATAAGCGCTGAAAGCATCTAAGCGCGAAGCCCACCCCAAGACGAGGTCTCCCACCGGGTCAACCGGGTAAGTCCCCTGGGAGATGACCAGGTTAATAGGCCGGAGGTGTAAGCGCTGAGAGGCGTTGAGCCTACCGGTACTAATCGGACGAGGGCTTGAGCCTGTCTCGGGGGCAGCACTACGGAGCCTGATACCAGATCTTGTGTCCGGACCATGAGGGGATGCGATCGCAACGCCGCGTGCGTGAGTCCGCCCCTCGGGTCTTGGGCAAATGCGATCTCGAACGGTGGGTGTCGCGTCGCATCGCGCCCGGATCGCACCTGCCCGCGGCACCCGACGTTCGAGCTGTCTGTCTTCCCTATGCGGATTCCCGGCGGCGTTGCCGGAGGGGCCACACCCGTTCCCATTCCGAACACGGCAGTTAAGCCCTCCAGGGCCGATGGTACTGCGGTGGTAACGCCGTGGGAGAGTAGGTCGCCGCCGGGAGTGCTTATCGAGGGGGGTCAGCCGACCCCCCTCGAG
>Ga0073934_10011179_pt1 | contig 10937 bp, 22 predicted proteins | sample LarsenN4metaG_FD_76834 | JGI IMG/M metagenome (GOLD analysis project Ga0073934, IMG submission 76834) | Hot spring sediment bacterial and archeal communities from British Columbia, Canada, to study Microbial Dark Matter (Phase II) - Larsen... ...
CCGTGAGGGTGGCCGCACCGTCGGCTCCGGCCGCGTCGTCAAGATCCTCAAGTAGCGACCATGGCGAACTCCGGGCAGAAGATCCGCATCCGACTGAAGGCGTACGACCACGAGGTGATCGACCAGTCGACGAAGAAGATCGTCGAGACGGTGGTGCGGACGCAGGCGAAGGTGCGCGGCCCGGTGCCGCTGCCGACGGAGATCAAGCGCTACACCGTCGTGCGCTCGCCGCACGTCGACAAGGACAGTCGCGAGCACTTCGAGATGCGCATCCACAAGCGCCTGATCGACATCGTCGAGCCGACGAGCAAGACGGTCGAGTCCCTCCAGCGGCTCGACCTCCCCGCCGGCGTCGACATCGAGATCAAGATCCAAACCGTGTGAGTGCCCGGCCCTGGCGGGCCGGGACCCACAGGTGTTGGAAGAGTTGAGGCCCGTCAGGGGCGACGGGCGTGCACGAAGAACTCGATCGCGCCGCCGCGGCCGAGCATGGCGCTTCGGACGGTCCCGGCGACCTCCCAGCCGGCGGCGGCGATCGCGCCGGTCGCGCGCCGGACTGCTTCCGCGAGCTCGTCCTCGGACGCCGGCAGCTCGCCCCGCCGCAGCTCGAACATCGGTTTGACGAGCGCCACGAGCTCGCATCCCGGCTGTAGGTCGAGGTTGGTGGAGAGCTGGCCGACGACCGCTCCGAGCGTGACGTTCGTGACGTCGACCACCACCAGATCCACGGGACCGACGAGCGGGGGCGTGAGCTCCGACGCGTTCGTGCGTTCGTGCACGACGACGCGCGGGTCCTGGCGCAGGGACCCCAGTAGCTGCCCGAACCCGATGTCGACCGCGACGACCCTCGCTGCGCCTCGGTCGAGCAGCGCCTTCGTGAACCCTCCGGTCGACGCGCCCACGTCGAGGCAGTTCCGGGCGCGGGCGTCGACACCGAAGTGGTCGAGGGCGAAACCGAGCTTCGCGACGCCCCGGGGCGGTTCCTTGCGCGTGACGACCACTCGTGCGTCCGGTGCGACCATCGAGTTCGGGTTGGTGACCACGGCTCCGTCGACCGTCACCGCTCCGGCCTCGATCGCCGCGGCGCTCTCTGTGTCGTCGTAGCCGTGCATGCGCGCGAGGAGCGACCGGAGTGCGAGCCGTCGGGCCACGGCTGCAGTCTCGCGTTCGCCCGCCCCTCCCGGAGGCGCTAAGATCTCCTGGCTCTCGGGGCTCCGGCTCCGCCCCACGGACGGGGCCGTCGATGCCCGCAGCAACCGACCGGACCACCAGCAACCGAGGCCCGCGCAGGCCCGCCTGCGGGAACCGCGCGGCACAACCGAACTCCACGCTCCGCCGGGTCCGCCCGTGCGGAGCGTTCGCGTGAGCGCACGGCGACCACGCCGCAACGACGAGGACACGACGATGGCACAGAAGGGGATCTTGGGCCGCAAACTCGGCATGACCCAGATCTTCGACGCCTCCAACCGGGTCGTGCCGGTGACGGTGATCGAAGCGGGGCCGTGCCGCGTGGTCCAGATCAGGACACCCGAGCGCGACGGCTACTCGGCCGTGCAGCTCGCCTTCGGCGATACGAAGCAGTCGCGTCTCACTAAGGCGCAGCTCGGCCACCTCAAGGCCGCCGACGCACCGCCGCAGAGGTACCTCGCCGAGCTCCGGGTCGACGACACGAGCGTGTTCGAGCTCGGGCAGGTGATCAAGGCCGACGTGTTCGCGGCGGGCGAGCGTGTCGACGTCACGGGCATCTCGAAGGGCCGCGGGTTCAGTGGTGTGATGAAGCGGCACAACTTCGCGGGGCAGGGCGCGGCGCACGGCAACCACAAGAAGCACCGCGCGCCGGGCGCGATCGGCGCGTGCGCGACACCCGCGCGGGTGTTCAAGGGAGTGCGCATGGCCGGCCAGTACGGGTCGGCCCGCATCACCACGCTCAACCTCGAGGTCGTCGAGGGCGACGCCGAGCGCAATCTGCTCCTCGTCAAGGGCTCGGTCCCGGGCGCGGCCAACGGCCTCGTGTTCGTGCGCAACGCCGTCAAGGCGGGGGTCGAAGCGTGAGCAGCCGGAGCGTCACGATGAAGACGGCGACGGGCGCCGACGGCGGCACCGTCGAGCTCCCGGAGGAGATCTTCGGGATCGAGCCCAACGTCGCAGTGCTGCATCAGGTGGTCAACGCACAGCTCGCCGCGCGCCGCGCCGGGACGCACAGCACGAAGACCCGCGCCGAGGTCGCGGGCGGCGGTGCCAAGCCCTGGCGGCAGAAGGGCACGGGTCGTGCCCGCCAGGGTTCGATCCGCGCCCCGCAATGGCGCGGCGGCGGCATCGCGCACGGGCCCAAGCCGCGCGACTACACGCAGCGCACACCCAAGAAGATGATCCGGCTGGCGCTGCGTTCGGCGCTGTCGGACCGTGCCGCCGAGAACAAGGTGATGGTCGTCGACGACTGGGGGATCGACGAGCCCAAGACGAAGCGGGCGACGCAACTGCTCGAGGCGCTCGGCCTGCGCGCCAAGGGCGAGCGCGCGCCGCGCGTCCTGCTCGTGCTCTTCCGCACCGAGCACGACGCTTGGAAGTCGTTCCGCAACCTCGGCGAGCGCGTCCAGATCGTGCTGCCGGAAGAGCTGAACGCGTACGACGTGCTCGTGAACGACTGGCTCGTGTTCTCGCGAGGGTCACTCGAGGCGACGATCGCACGCCTGTCGGGCAACGGCCGCGAGACCGCAGAGGAATCTCATGGGTAAGAACCCGCGGGACATCATCATCCGGCCCGTCGTGTCGGAGAAGAGCTATGCGGCGTACGACATGAACGTCTACACGTTCGTCGTCGCACCCGATGCGAACAAGATCGAGATCCGCAAGGCGGTCGAGGAGCTCTTCAACCGCAAGGTTGCCAAGGTCAACACGATCAACCGCAAGGGCAAGCGCAAGCGCAACCGGCGTACGGGTTCGTACGGGACACGGCCGAGCCACAAGCGAGCGATCGTGACCCTCGCCCCCGGCGAGGACCGCATCGACATCTTCGGGAGCTGACGGTGGCGATTCGCAAACGCAAGCCGACGAGCCCCGGGCGCCGGTTCCAGTCGGCGTCTGACTTCGCCGAGATCACGAAGGACAAGCCTGAGAAGCGGTTGACGAAGCCGAAGCCGAAGTCGGGCGGGCGCAACGCGTACGGCCGCATGACCTCGCGCCACCGCGGCGGCGGCCACAAGCAGCGCTACCGCGTGATCGACTTCCGCCGCAACAAAGACGGCGTCCCGGCGAAGGTCGCGGCGATCGAGTACGACCCGAACCGCAACGCGCGCATCGCGCTGCTCCACTACCTCGACGGCGAGAAGCGGTACATCCTTGCCCCGGCCGGGCTCCAGGTCGGCGACATGCTCCAGAACGGGCAAGGCGCCGAGATCCGCGTGGGCAACGCGCTGCCGTTGCGGTACATCCCGGTCGGCACGACGGTGCACAACGTCGAGCTCAAGCCGGGTGCCGGCGGCAAGATGGGCCGCGGCGCCGGCGCGGCGATCCAGCTCATCGCGAAGGAAGGCGCGTACGCCACGTTGCGGTTGCCGTCGACCGAGATGCGACGCGTCCCGATCGACTGCCGGGCGACCGTCGGCTCGGTCGGCAACAGCGAGGCGGGCCTCATCTCGATCGGCAAGGCGGGCCGCAACCGGTGGAAGGGGAAGCGCCCGCACACCCGCGGCGTCGCCATGAACCCCGTCGACCACCCGCTCGGCGGCGGCGAAGGCAAGAGCTCCGGCGGCCGCCACCCCGTGTCGCCGTGGGGCAAGCCCGAAGGCCGCACCCGCAAGAAGCGCAAGCCGTCCGACCAGCTCATCGTCCGCCGCCGGCGTACGCGCGGCGCACGGAGGTAACCCCGGTGGGAAGCGCACTGGAGGCCGGGACGCCGAAGGCCGCTCGCCGTACGGAGCGGGAGGGAGAAGAGCAATGCCGCGCAGCCTGAAGAAGGGGCCGTTCGTCGACGAGCACCTCAAGACGAAGATCGACCGGATGAACGAGGCAGGCGACAAGCGTGTCGTCAAGACGTGGTCGCGTCGTTCGACGATCACGCCCGACATGGTCGGTCACACGATCGCGGTGCACGACGGTCGCAAGCACGTGCCGGTCTACGTCACCGAGGCGATGGTCGGCCACAAACTCGGCGAGTTCGCGCCCACCCGCACGTTCCGGTTCCACGCCGGCCAAGAGCGATCGAGCAGGCGCTGATGGCACCGACGATCACGGCCCCGCACGCCCGCGCCACGGCTCGCTACCAGCACGTCTCGGCCTACAAGGTTCGCCAGGTGATGGAGCTGATCCGCGGGCTGTCGGTCGACGACGCGATCCGCACGCTGCAGCTCTGCCAGAAGGACGCCGCCGACGACGTGCTCAAGGTGCTCGACTCGGCGATCGCGAACGCACAGCACAACCGCGAGCTGCCCCCCGACGAGCTCTACGTCGCGCTCGCCTGGGCCGACGAAGGCCCGACGCGCAAGTGGGGCCAGCCGCGAGCCCGCGGTCGGTACTTCCGGATCCGCAAGCGCACCTCGCACATCACCGTGGTGGTCGCTCGCTACGACGACGACGACCTCGAGGAGATCCGCCGGCGCCAGGAGTCTTCGGGCCGAGGCGCCGCCGTCGCGCAACGCCGCCGGGCCGAGCGCGTGCGCCGCTCCCGCCAGGCGGCCGCCGGGCACGACCACGACCACGATCACGACCACGACCACGATCACGACGAGTTCGACGACACCACGCTGGCGGGCGAGGCCGCACAGGCCGCTGAAGGCGAGTACCTCGACGAGTCCCCCGAATCGCCGGACTCCCCCGACTCGCCGGACTCCCCCGACTCGGCCGATTCCGCGGACTCGCCCGACGACACGCCCGACGAGGGCGAGGAGAAGTAATGGGTCAAAAGGTCAACCCGTACGGGTTCCGGCTCGGGATCACCACCGACTGGAAGTCGCGTTGGATCGCCGACGGCAAGGAGTACACGGACTTCCTCATCGAGGATTGGAAGATCCGCGACTACCTGCGCCGCCAGCTCGAGCGCGCGGCCGTCAGCCGCATCGAGATCGAGCGGACGCGCGACCGGCTCCGCATCGACGTCTACACCGCGCGGCCGGGCATCGTCATCGGCCGCCGCGGGGCCGAGGCGGAGCGGCTGCGTGAAGGGCTCCGCAAGATCACCGGCAACCCGAAGATCCAGTTCAACATCCAGGAGATCAAGCAGCCCGAGATCGACGCCACGTTGCTGGCGCAGGGTGTGGCCGACCAGCTCGCCGGCCGCGTGTCGTTCCGCCGCGCGATGAAGCGCGCCGTGCAGACCGCGATGAAGGCGGGCGCCCAGGGCGTGCGCGTGGAGTGCGCGGGCCGACTCGGCGGCGCGGAGATGGGTCGCAAGGAGTGGTACCGCGAAGGCCGCGTGCCGCTCCACACACTGCGCGCCGACGTCGACTACGGCCTCGCGGAGGCGCGCACCACCTTCGGGCGTATCGGCGTGAAGGTCTGGATCTACAAGGGTGAGATCCTCCCGTACAAGAGCGCGGCGGAGGACAAGATCGCAAAGGAAGCGGCGATGGCGGTCGGGGAGACCGCAGGCGAGCGCGGCGGACGCCGGGTCGTGAGCGCGGGTGGTGGGCGCCGGCGCGCGCCCACACCCGAGAGCGCGCCAGTCGACGAGTCCGGTGCAGGCGAGGGTGAGGAGCCGGCACGCGAGCTCGTGCACGAGGCCGACCCCGAGCTCGAGCGCCTGCTCGCCGAAGAGGAAGAGATCGAGCGTCGCACCCGCCAATCGCACGAGACTCCGCACTTCCGCGGCGACGACGACTAGGAGCTCCCGATGTTGATGCCGCGCAAGGTGCGCCACAGGAAAGTGCAGCGAGGCCGCATGACCGGCACGGCCAAGGGCGGCACGCGCCTCGCGTTCGGTGACTACGGGATCCAGGCCACCGAGCCGGGCTGGCTCACCAACCGCCAGATCGAGGCGGCTCGTATCGCGATGACCCGCCACATCAAGCGTGGCGGCAAGGTGTGGATCAACGTCTTCCCCGACAAGCCGATCACCCAGAAGCCGGCCGAGACGCGCATGGGGTCCGGCAAGGGCAACCCGGAGAAGTGGGTCGCGGTCGTCAAGCCCGGACGCGTGCTGTTCGAGCTGTCGGGTGTTCCGGAGCCGATCGCGCGCGAGGCGATGCGCCTCGCGATCCACAAGCTGCCGATGAAGGCCCGCTTCATCGTGCGCCAGGACGAGGCCTAGGCGATGACGAAGTCGAGTGAACTGCGAGAGCTCAACGACGACGTGCTCGAGCAACGGCTCGCGGAGGCGAAGGACGCGCTGTTCAAGGCGCGCTTCCAGCATGCGACGGGCCAGCTCGACAACAGCGCGCTCCTCAGCGCCTTGAAGCGCGACGTCGCGCGCATCAGCACCCTGCTCCGTGAGCGGGAGATCGCCGCCGCGGAAGGTGAGAGGTAAAGGATCGAGATGGCCGACGAGGCAACAGAGACAACGGGCGACGAGCGTGCGAATCCCCGCAAGGTGCGGGAAGGCGTCGCCGTGTCGACCAAGATGGACAAGACGGTCGTGGTCGCGGTCGTCGACCGCGTGCGCCATCCGCGCTACCGCAAGACGGTCCAGCGCACGAAGCGGTTGTACGCGCACGACGAGACGAACGACGTCCGCGAGGGTGACCGGGTGCGCGTAGCGGAGACGCGGCCGCTCTCGAAGCAGAAGCGCTGGCGCGTCGTGGAAGTGCTGGAGCGCGCGAAGTGATCCAGCAGGAGTCGAGACTCAAGGTCGCAGACAACTCCGGGGCGCGCGAGGTGCTCTGCATCAAAGTGCTCGGGGGCACGCGCCGCCGCTACGCGAGCATCGGCGACATCTTCGTCGCGACCGTGAAGGAGGCCGTTCCGGGCGCGTCGGTGAAGAAGGGCGACGTCGTGAAGTGCGTCGTGGTCCGTACCAAGAAGGAGAAGCGCCGGCCCGACGGGAGCTACATCCGCTTCGACGAGAACGCGGCGGTGCTCATCAACGACCAGATGGCACCGCGTGGCACCCGCATCTTCGGACCGGTCGGACGCGAGCTGCGCGACCGCAAGTTCATGCGGATCGTGTCGCTTGCCCCGGAGGTGCTCTAGTGAAGCTGCGCAAGGGCGACGAAGTCGTGGTGCTCTCGGGCAAGGACGTCGGCAAGCGAGGCGAGATCACGGCGGTGTTCCCGGACCGTGACCGCGTCATCGTCAGCGGACGGGGTGTCGGCGCCGAGAAGCAACGCATCAACGTCGCGAAGAAGCACCAGAAGCCGACGCGCGCCACGATGCAGGGCGGCATCATCGACAAGGAGATGCCGATGCACGTGTCGAACGTCGCGCTCGTCTGCAAGGCGTGCGGACCGACGCGGGTCGGCTACCGCTTCACGCCGGCGGGCGAGAAGGTCCGAGTCTGCAAGAAGTGTGGAGCCGACGTCTGATGGCCGCACCGACCACCGAACGACCGCGCCTCAAGCAGCGGTTCGAATCCGAGATCAAGGCCCGACTCAAGGAGGAGCTCGGGCTGGCGAACGTCATGGAGGTTCCGCGCCTCGAGAAGATCGTGGTGAACATGGGAGTCGGACGGGCGACGCAGCAGCGCTCGTTGCTCGACGGCGCGGTCACCGACCTCACGATCATCACCGGACAGAAGCCGTCGGTGCGCAAAGCGAAGAAGTCGATCGCCAACTTCAAGTTGCGGCAGGGCAACGAGATCGGCGTCAAGGTCACGATGCGGGGCGACCGGATGTGGGAGTTCTACGACCGGCTCGTCAGCCTCGCGATCCCGCGCATCCGAGACTTCCGCGGTATGCCGGTCAACCAGTTCGACGGGCACGGCAACTACACGTTCGGCCTCAACGAACAGCTCGTGTTCCCCGAGATCGACTACGACAAGATCGACTCCGTGCGCGGGATGGACGTCACGATCGTGACGACCGCGCGAACCAACGAACACGGCCGCGCGCTCTTGCAGGCGCTGGGCTTCCCGTTCCGCCGCGACGGCCAGGGGTGAACTGAATGGCAAAGAAGGCTCTGATCAACAAATCGCAGCGCAAGCCGAAGTTCAAGGTGCGCGCCTACACGCGTTGCCGCCGCTGCGGCCGCGCGCGGTCGGTGTACCGCGACTTCACGCTGTGCCGCGTGTGCCTTCGGCAGATGGCACATGCCGGCGAGATCCCCGGCCTGACGAAGTCGTCGTGGTGAGGGGGGTGGCAGTTCAGTGACGATGACCGACCCGATCGCCGACATGCTGACCCGCATACGCAATGCGAACACCGCGTTCCACGACGACGTCACGATGCCGTCGTCGAAGCTCAAGGAGGCGGTGGCTCGCATCCTCGAGCGCGAGGGTTACATCTCGGGCTACTCGGTCGACGAGCAGCCCGGTCGGCCCGGGCGCAAGCTCACGGTGAAGATGAAGTACACGAACGACCGGCGCCGCACCATCTCGGGCATCCAGCGGGTGTCCCGGCCGGGTCTGCGCGTGTACTCGAAGGCGGAGTCGGTGCCGCGTGTCCTCGGCGGGATGGGCATCGCGATCATCTCGACGAACCAAGGTCTGCTGACCGACCGCGAAGCGCGCGAGCGCCGGGTCGGCGGCGAGGTCCTCTGTCAGGTCTGGTAGCGGAAGCAGCGCAATGTCTCGTATCGGTAAGGCACCCATCCCGGTCCCGAGCGGCGTCGAGGTGACGATCGCGGAGGGTCGCGTGTCGGTGAAGGGCCCGAAGGGGCAGCTCGAGCACGAGCTGGTCGGTGGTGTGGAGATCGCGCGCGACGGCGACACGCTCGTGGTCACGCGTATCGACGACTCGCGCACCAACCGGTCGTTGCATGGTCTCCAGCGCACGCTGATCGCGAACATGGTCACTGGCGTGTCGGAGGGGTTCGCGAAGGAGTTGGAGATCGTCGGTGTGGGGTACCGCGCGCAGGCGCAGGGCAGCGACGGCCTCGAGCTTGCCCTCGGCTTCTCCCATCCAGTGAAGGTCAAGGCGCCCGCGGGCGTCACGTTCGAAGTGCCGCTGCCGACGCGCATCATCGTCCGCGGGCACGACAAGCAGTTGGTCGGGCAGGTCGCCGCCGACATCCGCAAGATCCGCAAACCTGAGCCCTACAAGGGCAAGGGGATCCGCTACGCCGGCGAGCGCGTGCTGCGCAAGGCCGGCAAGTCGGCGAAGTAGGTCGAGGACAGCTCATGAAGATCACGAAGCAGGAGCACCGCCGGCGGCGTCACCGCCGCGTGCGCAAGCACGTGATGGGAACGGCGCAGCGCCCGAGGCTCGCCGTGTTCCGGTCCAACAAGCACATCTATGCGCAGGCGATCGACGACATCGCCGGCCGGACGATCGCGAGCGCGTCGACGGTCGAGGCCGACGCGCGCGGTGGCGCGACCGCGACCGTCGACGCGGCACGCGCGGTCGGTAAGCGGCTGGGCGAGCGCGTCAAGGCAGCGGGGATCGACAGCGCGGTCTTCGACCGCGGGGGCTTCAAGTACCACGGGCGCGTCGCGGCGGTCGCCGAGGGCGCGCGCGAGGCCGGACTCCAGGTCTAGCCGAGCAGACGATCAGGGAGACGTTCATGCCGGAAGGTCAGTACGACGAGCGGGTCATCGCCATCAACCGCGTCGCCAAGGTCGTGAAGGGTGGTCGACGGTTCTCGTTCACCGCGCTGGTGGTCGTCGGCGACGGCAACGGCAACGTCGGGCTCGGGTACGGCAAGGCGAAGGAGGTTCCCGCCGCGATCCAAAAGGGCATGGAGGAGGCGAAGAAGAACCTTTTCGCGGTGCCGCTCGCCGGATCGACGATCACGCACACGGTGCTGGGCGAGCACGACGCGGCCCGGGTGCTGCTCAAGCCGGCATCGCCCGGTACGGGGGTGATCGCGGGAGGCGCCGCGCGCGCGATCCTCGAGTCGGCCGGCATCCACGACGTGCTCGCGAAGTCACTGGGGTCCTCGAACGCCATCAACGTCGCGCGCGCGACGATGGAGGGACTCCGTTCGCTCCGGCGGCCCGAAGACGTCGCGGGCCTGCGCGGCAAGTCGGCGGAGGAAGTGTCGACGAAGGGCATGCTCGACTCCTACCGCGAGCGCGAACGCGCCGGGAAGCACGAAGTCACCGAGGTGGCGTGAACCGATGGCTCAGTTGAAGGTGACCCAGGTCCGTTCGCGGATCGGCGCGAAGCCCAAGCACCGCGGCACACTCCGTGCGCTCGGTCTGCGCCGCATCGGTTCCTCGAACGTATTGCCCGACCGGCCGGAGATCCGCGGGATGCTCGCGCGCGTGCCGCATCTCGTGCAGGTGGAGGAGATCCAGTGAAGATCCACGACCTCAAACCCGCGCCGGGCTCCCGCCGCGCGAAGCGGCGCGTCGGGCGCGGCATCGGCGGCAAGGGCGGCAAGACCGCCGGCCGCGGCAGCAAGGGTCAGGGCGCGCGCGACACGGTCCCGCTCGGCTTCGAGGGTGGCCAGACGCCGCTGCACCGCCGCACGCCGAAGCAGAAGGGCTTCAACAACCCGTTCCGGATCGAGTACCACGTCGTCAACCTCACGACCCTGGAGTCGTTCGACGCCAACGCCGACGTTTCGCCCGACACGCTTCGTGCACGCGGGCTGGTCGCAAAGCGCGGGCTCGTGAAGGTGCTGGCGCGTGGCGAGGTGACCAAGCCGCTCACCGTGAGCGCCCACGGCTTCTCGAAGGCGGCCGTCGAGGCGATCGAGGCGGCCGGCGGCACGGTTCGCGTGCTTCCGCTGCCCTGGAAGACGGGCCGGCCGCCGGCCCGTGGGAACCAGCACACCAACCGGTAGGTACACTTCCGCGTCCTGTCGGCGCGCCGGCGAAACCGGAGGTCAGCGGCCCCATGTCAGGGCTCTCACGCCTGGTGAACATGTTCCGGGTCACCGACCTGCGGAACAAGATCCTGTTCACG